>Ga0325410_1008207_pt1 | contig 11319 bp, 10 predicted proteins | sample PopdelMetagenome_16_FD_206182 | JGI IMG/M metagenome (GOLD analysis project Ga0325410, IMG submission 206182) | Populus deltoides microbial communities from Bellville, Georgia, United States - Xylem-PdIQD-R3 | ecosystem: Host-associated > Plants > Phyllosphere > Stem > Wood/Secondary xylem... | reverse complement strand
TGTGATAATAAACTACGAATCCATGCTAATTATTTTTTTAACAACAATCTTGTTATGATAAACTAAGCATATTCGCACACTATTCTAATATATTTACCAACTTTGATTTACAATCTTAAAACTTTATGTTTATATATATATTAGACTTTGCTTAGTTTATCACGTGGGAAAAAAAATTAATCATATAGATTTATTTCAATACTATATGTTTTAATTTATAACCACTTGGTTCGCTTATAACTTTATTTTATTTTTTCTTTTTATTTTAAAGTTATAATTTATCTTTTAAAATTATAATTTATGCAATTTATTTGAATATTTTTGAGTTGCCACATGATATATGTTTTATGAACTAAGCTTTTATAAACAGTGTTTATTTCTTCATTTTATACAAGTTACTTGTAAACTTGTTGGCATAATCATGGATTTTGTCTTTTCTTGTTTAAATATAACTTGTCCATTAGCTCGCGCTTTGCCGCAGGCTAAACTATTTTTTCTAAAACACAAAAAAGAACACTAAAAGTGTGGAGATTATTTTTGCAATGCTATTATACTCGGGAAAGAAGATAAATCTTGAAATCTCTTAACTTGGATCTTTTCCTAGCACGAGTTTCTAATAAAACTATATAAGAGCTAACTCAATGTGAATTGGTTTATTTAATAAATTAAAAAAAAAAACATAAATGACTGGTTTTTATTTTGAAAAACTAATATTGGACGATGAAATCAGGAAAAAAAACAATAAAACAAGAAATAAAAGAGAATATCGGGCCATATGAATTTTTCAAACCCATAACTCGAGTTCTTAGAATGAAAATACCATGCATGGAAAAACATTGAAACATGTAAATCTAATGTTGAATAATGAACTATCATTATTACTATTATCATCTTTATTATCATATTAATTGCTACTATTATTACTATAATTATAGCTATTACTATCACTGCTATTATTATTGTTATTATTATTATCACTATCATTATTACCATCGTTATTATTATTAGTATTAATACAATTGTTATTATTATTATTATTATAACAAACTATTATTACCGCTATTATTATTGTTAATAGCACTATTATTAGTATCATTATTATTAGTATCATTTTATTATTATTATTATTATTATTATTATTATTATTAGCACTATAATTAGCACCCAGTTGTTGCTACTGCATTATTATTATTCTTATTATGATTATTATTATTATTATTATTATCATTATCACCACCACAATTATTGATTTCAGAACCACCAAAACATAATAAACTATTATTATTGTGTTGTTGTCGTGATATGCACGACATCGTATAGTAGAGCTGCCTTCTGGAATTGAAAGGGTTTTGGGTTTAATCATAAGGTTATGACTTGAGGGAGTCGCTGCCTAGTAGCATGGTTATTAGAAAACCTATGGCCTATGAGAGCTTAGATAAGGGGACTACTTGTGCAAGGGGAAACCACAACACCCCCAGTGCACTTTATGTAAGGTAAGCTGCATTGTTGATTAATTATTTTTTAGGTCATGTTTCTATATGTTTGTCTTGCCTAAGATTCAAGGCAAATTTCTTTTCGTAAGGAAGTTTCTACTTTATTGGGTTAAATTATAACCGTTCAAAAGCTTAAATTTTAGCTTCGCAATTATTTGCTAGATACAACTAATTCCTAATGTTTATTGCTATTAATTCATTTAATTTAATATCATGAGTATACGTTATATTGCAAAATTTATACCTCGAATATTAATTAAACAAATTAAATTTTGTGGTATTTTTGAAATTTTATTCAAACGGATGATCATAAACTAGTTATGATATTTATTTTTTATTTTTTTAAACATGATAAAAAAATAATTTATTTTTTAGAAAATATGCTTGAAAATTTTTAGAATTTGACCTTATGCGATTAAAACATTTGGGTTAATGATTTGTTTTTATCCTTTTCTCTTCCATTCTTTTTATCATTCATTTAACACAATAAAAAAAATGCAAAAAAAAACACACTCACACACACTTCCTTTTCCATTATTTATTCACACACTACAAGTTTTGCAGTTTTTACAAACAATACAAACTCAAATTTCTAAAAAATATGGATCAAATGCAAACCAAAATGAAGAATATGATAAATGTTCTTTGTTAACCCCAAAACGTGATGAATGAAAGAGACCAAGTTTTAAACAAATAAAGGCATAGTATAATTTGCAAACATCTATAGAACAAAAATCAAGGGTTTGATGGCATTAATTAACTTTCAGTAAACATGATTTTTGTCAAGAATGGGTTTTGGTTCGAAACCGAACCTGAGATTAAAACTTACTAAAGCGTGTTCTTGATACATGAAAGTCCTAGATTATTTAATGATAATAACACACTACCAGAAAATCGATAAATACAAATGGAAATTCCGAGGAAAAATTTTCGTTAGTAAATTGCCGACGGATTTTACCGACGAAACTATTCCCTCAGTATTTACCGACGAAATTACATTGAGAAAAAATCATTAAAACTAATAAAAACACAATGATGTGCCATTTTTACCAACTGAATTACCGTGGAATTTATTCCACCTGTAAAATCCGTCTGTAAATTCGTTGGTAAACTGTGAACATTGTTCATCATGTCAATTACAAAGGGAATCACCAACAGAAAATTCCGTCGGTATTTTCCAGAGAGCTCTGAAATTGTTCACTTTCCAATTACATTGTTAATTACTGTTCTTTACAGAAAAAATCACCGATGGATTGAAAATTCATCGGTGTTATTTGGCGGTTTTCTGAAAAATTTTGATTAAATTAAAATTTTAAATTAAATATTACTGACGAAATTACTATATGTAAAAAATATCAATATCCATTTCTTTATCTTCTCTTCTCTCCTCAACTCCTTCTCTTCTCCTTCATGCTCTGGTATATATTCTTCTCCTTTCTTCATTGTTCTTCTCAATTTTTTTTAATTAATATACTTTATGATTTTTTTTTTCTCTTCTTAACTTCACTTGCAACCACATTAAGGTAAGATTTTTCTTTTTTCTTCTTTTTTCGTGTTTTGTTTTCACTAGATTTGTTTTTTATTTTATTTTTTAATTGTTTTTGTTCTTAATAATTATATGAATATTGTTGTAGGATTTTTTTCATATGATTTTCTTCTTTTTTCCAAAGGTTTTGAGTATTATAGAGTGTTGATTTATATTAATTTAATTATTTACAGTTTTTTAAAATAGATTTTTTAAAAAATATTTTTAAATAATTACCAATGGAATTACATACTGTATTTTCAGAGGGAAATACCGACGGAATGAAGCGGATAATTTTTTTTGCCCTTTTTTTCCATCAGTAAATCCATTGATAATAATATTTTTTTATTACTAACAGACTTACCGATGGAAAAAAATTACCAATGAAAGATTCACCGACTGAGCATTTTCGTCGATGATTTCGTTGGTAAATTAATTACAAACAGAATGATAGTACAAATACCGACAAAAAAATCTGTCGGTAAATCTAAGGACTGTGGTAGTGACATGCAAACTTGTAGAAACCAACAATGAATCAAAACGGGTTCTAAAACTACTACCTAAAGCCATGTTCATCTCCTGACACTCTGGGTGTGTTCTTAGAAAGAATATAGACATACTAAAAACCTAAAAAACCAATCATTTGACCTCTATAATATGCATTTTTAGCTCCAGAATCAATCCAGTAATTCCATATGAATTACCCCATATCCAGTTGACTTCCTTGTTAACCAACAAACCCGGTAATTCTCTTAATTACCCAAGAAATCTAGCTAACCCATCTTGGTTGCCACAATCAATCCGGTAATTCCATATGAATTACCTCATATCCAGTTAACTTTCCCGTTAACCAATAAACCCGGTAATTCTCTTAATTACCCAAGAAATCTGGCTAGCCCATCTTGGTTGCCATAATCAATCCAGTAATTCCACATGAATTACCTAGCACCCGGCTAACCTCTTTTGTTAGCCAAATAATTTCGGTAATTTCTCTTAAATTACCAATAATTCTCATTTGTAATAATCACTCACCTTATTCATTTGTTTCATTCTTTTAACATCAATTATTGTTTTAAACCCAACGGTCAGATTACATATCATAGAGTTGTGCATAATATATCTCAAAATCACTATGATCCAACGGTTAGATCTCCCTAGATCTGCTTAAAACCGAGCTTACCTGAAAATGGACGAGCTACTGCTCAACATGCACGAAACCTTGCCAGAGAATGAGTTTTCGATCTCTACCGTCCAGAATGAAGGAAACATCTAGGCGTACCACATATCCAAGAATGAGCATGCTCCAACGGTGGAAAAGAGAGAAATCGGTCGGCGACCAAACTGCCCTACAGGTGCATTTCCTTTTTGTTTTCCAAGAAATTGCCGATGATGATTTCTATCAAAAGGATTGTGTTCCTTCCAATCCCTCCGATTAGTTAGTGGAGGAGTGTAATAAAAACGGCATATCCAAAACGCAACATGATCCAACGGTGGATTCCAGAGATATGGCCACCGGAGCATTACTGGTTTTTCTCCAAAATCTACAGCTCTCTCTATTCATTTTTCTCTATTTTCTTTTTCCTTTTCTTTTTCTTTTTTTCTTCTTTCTTCTTTTTTTTTTAACTGGTGGCCTCTTTGTAGTTTTAAAGGCACCTTTTTCCATAATTACAAATTTTTCCCTCATTCATGCCTTTATGTATTTTATTTTATTTTTCATGTAAACTATATGGTTTATTTCTGCTTAAATCCCTAGTCTTTACCAAACTCCGATTGGGATGAGATGTTTAACCAAGGTAGGAAAACATATTAATAGACTTCATGCAAAATTTCATCTCGATCCAATGATTGGATTGAGAGCTATGTTTCCTAATGTAAACTTGTTCAGTTCATGACTTTTCATAAACAATCTAGATTTTTCTTGTTCAATCTTCACAAAAATCATATCAATTATCCTTCTAAACCTTTAAGGTCATTTTATTATTTTGGAATGTATTCATTTTAGGATTTCCACCTTTATTTATTTATCGAACTTATTACCGTTTCAAAATAACGTCACTGATTTTTATTCGATGCTTGCATCTTCAATCCTACCCTTTTCATTGCACTATCCTTTATTATAATACATTCTTTATTACCTCACTTATTTCCTAAAAATATTGTCATTTTTCTTATTATTTTATCCATCAAAACACGTTATCAGTTTCTCTGTCCTTATGAATTATAAACCAAAATTCATTTTATAGAGGTCATCTCTTCCATTATATATCATTATTTATCTATTATTTCTAATCTTGGTTTCCATCACTCATTGAAATATTACCACTTTCAGTCTTACGTTTACATGAGGGTTTACACATCTACATATTTAAATTATTAATTTCCAAGGTTTTCACATTGGGCATCTCAGAAAACATAAGCATGTTTAATATCATTAGGTTTTGCATAGAAATTAAGGTGTTTCCCAACTTTTTTTGTTCACTCTTCTTTTCTCACCTTTACTTTCTTCTCTCCACTCAAGTCCTCTAACCCTTTTTTTCCATTTGGCTGAAACCTTTTTCTCCCTTCCTAATGGCCAAAACTTTGTCCCTTTGTTTTTCCAACTCATGACTCACTTTTTTTCACTTTTCCTCACTTCCTCACCACGATGTTCTGTCTGGAGTTGTTCTTAATCAAAATCCTTCTTCAACTTCATCTGATCATCATGCACTTGCTTAGGTAATAATGGTGCAAGTGTGTATACTCTGCCATCTTTCTCCAATGAATATATGTTCTTAAACTCATCATGTTTGGCTTTTCTATCAAATTGTCAATGTCTTCCTAATAACAGATGTGTAGCATGTATATGAACAACATCACATAAGATTTCATCCTTATAATTGCCTACCAAGAATGTAGCCAACACTTGTCTATTCACCTTAATAACACCACATTCATTCAACCATTGAACCTGATAAGGTCTCTCGTGCCTTATAGTACTCTAACTCAACTTTCTAATCAAAGTTACACTAGCAACATTAGCACAATTACCACTATCAATGATCATACTGCATATTTTATTTTGGATTTGACATCTAGCATGGAAAATATTCTCCCTTTGGTGCTCCACATCATCATTTTTAACCTGAGCACTCAAAGCTCTCCTTATCACCATGATTTGCCCCTCATGTGCATATTCAACATCATTATCATCCACAAGTGGTGGCATATCAACATAATCAGACGTCTCACTAGTAGATTCAATCTTTCCATCATCCCTCAAAATCATGATTCTTTGATTTGCACATTTTGATGCATAGTACCCCAATCCCTGATAATTAAAACACTTAATATGTTGATTACGCTTCATTTGCATGTTAGTTTTAATGATCGAAACTTGCTTCTTTGGGTTGCTAGGTTTGGCAACTTTAGGAGTCACTATTGGCTTTGATGGTGCATTACTCTCTCTCTCTCTCTCTCTCTCTCTCTCTCTCTTATATTTTCCAACCTAAAAAAGAACCTGAATAAGCTCCTAGTTGTGCACTACTCTTTCTTTTCATCTATTTCTCCACTTTAATAGCCAAATGTACTAAATCCTCTAAATCCATATAAGGTTGTAATTCCACCACATTACTATCTTTATTAAATCCACTCAAAAACCTAGACATTGTTACTTCTTCATCCTTATTAACATTGGCTTTAATCATAACAACCTCTAACTCCTTATGATATTCCTCCACACTCTTGAAACCCTGAGTAATAGTCTATAATCGATTAAACAATTCCTTATAATAATGCTTGGGAATAAATCTCTTTCTCATGATTGTCTTCATCTCCTCTCATATACCAACAACTTTCTCTCCATTCCTTTTCCTATCTACCACTAATCTTTCCCACCGAACCATAGTATAAGCAGTAAACTCTACAACAACAAGCTTAATTTTCTTTCCTTCAGAATAGTTATAGATATAAAAATAATTAGCTCTACCTTTTTCTCCTACTCTAAATAAGCTTTTGGATCCATCTTACCTTAAAAAGCTGGAATTTCTAACTTAACACTACCCAAATTTCTATCCAAATCACCCACATCATCAAAATTGCCCTTGCTACCAAATTTAGCCCTAGGCCGACTACTCTTCTTATTTGGTTGAGACTTATAAAGGTCATTTCTATGTGTACAAAACCACTACTATGGTTAAAGACATCATCTTCGGCTTTATTTTTAGAGTTTCCAATCACATTTTCATCCGGAGGTGAAACAGCCCTTCTTGAATTTTTCCTAGCTTTTCTACCCTTTTTGCTAAGCCTACTTTCAAACCTAGTCTTCAATTTCTCAAACCCACTCATCGTCTCCCCAAACATAAATTTCATTTGTTGGCACATTTCATAAATCCCCTTATCTGAAGTTTTAGTCCTTTTATGTGATACATTGTCTGAAGATATTTTTTTTACCCTACATGAAAAATATTAGTAATAAAAAAAATAATATCTCACACCACTTATGTTTTACACAATTTGTAGTCTTTTTACCCTAATATGCTCACTAAGTCTCTTTTTTTTCCACTCTATTTCCTTACTATAATTTTTAAAAGTAACTAGCAACCTATCAAATAAATCCACAAATTTCGCAGTGATCTTATAGAATAAATTTAAGAATTAAGAATCAAGAAAATTACGAAAATTTCAAAACAAAACTACGATGACAAATTCATGAATAACAATGTAAATTTGTGCGAGTATAGTGACGATTTAAAGACAAAATAAATTTAGAAAAAACTAACACGGATATGAATTATCAAGAACTAAATATTTAATTCAAAGAAATCAATTAAACTACTCAATTTATCAAGAAAACACAATCAAGACACTTAAAGATTCAAGACTAACAAAATTGCCCAATGATCAAAATTTAAGCAAGCAAACCTTCAGCTAAAACTAAAATTGTGATTTCTCCTCTCTTTTTTTAACTTCGGCAAGTATAAGTATAGGAAGAAAATATATATATATATATATATATATATATATATATATATATATATATATATATATATATCTTTTGTTTTCTTTTCTTTTTTATTTCTTTTTTTTTTGTAATATATTTGGCAACAAGAAAAATCAAAGGGATTAATACGGGTGTGTCGATTTGCTCAAGAATGCATTAATAAGAATACAAGCTTGTGATTATGTGTTCAACAAATCAAGAAGATGTAAAAACCCTAGTTTTTATTCTCCTTTTGTTACTATGGCTGAAACTTTCAAGAAGAAAATAAAGACATAAATTGAAAGGATATAACCTGAGATTATACATGGCTCTAATACGAACTGATGCGAACCCTAGCAAAACTTATTGGAATTCACAAACCTAAGATCTATCTAATCCAAGTTTAAGTATGAAATTGAGCTTATCACAATGGAAGACTTGCTCCAAGGCAACAAGATTATAAACCACTCAATCACAACGCCTATACCTAGAGACGAGCAAAAAAAGTATAAAATCACTCGTAAAAATTGGTTAATTCTTTGAAGAGTTGAAGTTTAATCAAGAACCAAGAGAGACAATATTTTTATTTTGCAAAAATTCATTTTTTTTAATATTCTTCACAAAGAGTACTTATACTAAAAAGCTAAGTAACCCTAGTTTTCCTAATGGGTCACACATAAACTCAATTTAAATAATACTCAAATTAAGGTAAAACTAGCCCAAACTAATTAAAATAAATAAAATAAACAAGTATGAAACTTAAACAAGTGTTGCCGCATAAAACAAAGATAATTCAATAGCCCAACTAATTAAAATAAGACAAAGTTGGTTTTTCTCGTAAATTGTTGGTAGCATCAAAACTCAACTTCAAGCGAATGGTTCTCTCTTGTCTTAATGAGTTAGAAGACATGCCATATATCATTAGAAAGGAATGGAAGTCTAGTTTCCCTCCCAACTAGAATCGCACCAAAATTTGATATGTAGCTCTAGTTATGATCAAGACAATAGGGAAAGGTCAAACTGTCTGATTTCAGTCTTCGTATCCAATTCCTTGTGTAATGGCATTGGTTTTACTAACAAGACCTTCTTGAACATAAATCAAATTAATCAAGGCTTGCTCTTCATTATTTATTACCCTCTTGAAGTCCACATTAGCCTATGTATCTCGAAGAAATCCATTGAAAGCCTCTTTGAACCTCTTAGCCCTAAGTCTTGTCATTGGACCAACTAGAATCTCCAATATTAGATCCTTTGGTGTTGCTTAGATCGCATTAGAAATATTTGATTTTTTGTATATTTTTTGTTCAAAGACCTTAGTTTAGAAGTGCATCTAACCAATGTTGTGTTATTGAATTTTTGAGAGACATATTGCATACATTCTAATTGTATAAGTGAGGAGTAATAAAATATCAAGGACAAATCATTCATTCTTGACAACAACAAAAGATTCATTACTTTAAAGTGTTTCAACAAGTCTTTACCCACTACCAGAAAATTGATAAATACAAACGGAAATACCAAGGGAATATTTTCATCGGTAAATTTTCGAGGGATTTTACCGACGGAAATATTCCCTCGGTATAAACCGAGGGAATTATCGTGGGAAAAAAAATTAAAACAAAGCAAAAAAAATGATGACGTGTCATTTTTACCAACGGAATTACCGATGGAAAACTCCGTCGGTAAAATTCGTCGATAAATTCGTTGGTAAACTGTGAACACTGTTCATCAAGTTAATTACAAAGGGAATCACCGACGGAATTTTCCGTCGATTTTTTCCAGAGAGCTCCAAAACTGTTCACTTTCCAATTGCACCGTTAATTGTTGTTCTTTACGGACAAAATCACCAACGGATTGAAAAGTCGTCAGTGTTATTTGGCATTTTCTGAAAAAATTCAATTAATTTAAAATTTTCATTTAAATATTACAAACAGAATCATCGACGGATTGAAAAATCGTCGGTAATTGTTGGCGGTTTCTAAAAAATTTTTACGAAATTGAAAATTTAAATTAAATATTACCGATGGAATTACCGACAGAATAATTAAAAAATATTAATATTCAATTATCCATCGGTAAATCTGTTCGGTAACGCGCCCCAATAAAAAGTCTGAATCCCCTTATTTCACAAGAGACAGACTTATTTCTTATTCTTCTTATTCTTCTTCTTGTTCTTCTTCTACTTCTTCTTCTTCTTCACTATATGTAAAAAACATCAATATTTCTTTCTTTCTCTTCTCTTCTTTTCTCTCCTCATCTCCTTCTATTTTCCTCCGTGCTTAGGTATGTCTTCTTCTTCTTTCTTCTTTTATCCTCTTAGTTTTTTTTAATTAATATGCTTAACGAAATTTTTTCTCTCTCCTTAGCTTCACTTGCAACTACATTAAGGTAAGATTTTTCTTTTTTCTTCTTTTTTCATGATTTTTTTCACTATATTTGTTTTTTATTTTATTTTTAATTTTTTTTGTTCTTAATAATTGTATAAATGTTGTTGTGAGATTTTTTTTTATATGAGATCAATTTTAGTTGATTTATTTATAGGATTTTTAAATTTTTAGCAATTGCAACTTCATTTTTTTCATATGAAGTTTTTTAGTTGAATTTATTTTTTTGTTTTATATATTTGTTGCAAATTTGTTTGAGTTGATTTTCTTATTCTATTTTCCAAGCATTTTGAGTATATATTATACGGTGTTAATTTAATTATTTTATAATTTTATAAAATGAATTTTTTAAAATGTTTTTAAATAATTACCGACGGAATTACCAACGGAAATTCCATTGGTAAATCCATTGGTAATAAAAAAATATTATTACCGAGGGATATACCGACGAAATGAAGCGGATAAATTTATTTTTTTATTACCCACGGATTTACCGACGGATAAAAAATTACCGGTGAAAGATTCACCGACAAAGCATTTTCGTCAGTGATTCTGTCGGTAAATTAATTACCGACGGAATATATGTCTTACGCCGATGGAAAAATTTCTTCGGTAAAACTATTAAGTCTTTTAGTGACCTTTCTTATTTTAATTTAAGCATAGTTGAATTAATTTTTTGTCTTGAATTTATAGATTTAAACATGTATAAACTCTAGTCTTTCCTGAAATATCTTTTATTTAACATGTCTTTGTAATGATAAATTATCAACCCATGCTAATTATTTTTTTAACAACAATCTTGTTACAATAAACTAAGCATATTTGCAAACTAGTCTAATATATTTATAAACTTTCATCTACACCGTTTGTGTAAAATTCAGGGCCAGGTTTATCAGAAGCTAATCCACATAAAGTGATTTTCCACCCATCAACGGGTCTTTGTGTATTGAGGAAATCTAT
>Ga0325410_1008206_pt1 | contig 11322 bp, 10 predicted proteins | sample PopdelMetagenome_16_FD_206182 | JGI IMG/M metagenome (GOLD analysis project Ga0325410, IMG submission 206182) | Populus deltoides microbial communities from Bellville, Georgia, United States - Xylem-PdIQD-R3 | ecosystem: Host-associated > Plants > Phyllosphere > Stem > Wood/Secondary xylem... | reverse complement strand
CAATTTGGTTCTCAGTTTCATATTTGAGGATGATATCAAAGTTATTAAACCAGTTTGTTCATGAAATAAACTAATGTCTGGATAACAGGTTGAGTGAGTTGATTTGGGTCAATTTAAAATGATATTATTTTAACTTAAAATTGATTTGAATCTTTTTAAATTCAAATATAGATTTTGACTGAGTTTCATAGAGTTGAGCTATAAATTCAAGTTGACTTCAATAATTAATAATTGCTTCATGTACAAGGAAGCATTAAGTAAATTCCTCCCCAAGTTTTTTGGATGTCACAGTACTCTCATCACGCACAAATAAATTTTTGAATACGAAAAGTCTATCCAAGAGAAAAAGAAAAAAAATGGGATACGAACCTCATATTATTATAGACAATAAGAAGTAAAATTATTATTATTAATTCCTTAATCCCAGCATAGATAATAAAATTACAAAAATTAAAAATTATGATAAAAATATTTATAAAATGGCCTCCACTACCAATTAAATAATTTCCATATAAATATAAAGAAAAACAGGTAAATTTGTTATCTTAATATGTGGGAGTCCCACGCCCTTGTAACCCTGTACAGAAAGAATCTTTAATGTCTTAATTCTTAAGAAAAACATTAAGTAATTCTTAAAAATACTCCTAAAAATACACTCTTAGAGTGTCTACTCAAATGTTAAAAAATTGTTTGCTAATCATTTATAATCTCGTCAGATAGTTTGGTATAAATATTATTTCAATCTTATCATTCGAGTTGGAATTTTAAAAAAAAATTAAAAAGAATTATTTTCTCTTGAATATACAAATCCATAGCTTAAAACTCTACAAGAAATTAACTTAATTTCTATACGAAAAAAATCAAAAAAATAATCTTATCATTAATAATTTAATAATAATAAAAAAACTTGTAAATAATTTGTTTAATTGTAAAGATGTACGTGAGGATATGTGAATACAGTGGTTTTTATTTTTGTTTTTAAGGATATTTTTAAAAGTATATTTTGCATGAAAAAATATTAAATTGATATTTTTAAAATTTTTTTTAATAATTTTGATGTGATAATATAAAAAAATTATTTTAATATATTTTTAAATAAAAATACTTTAAAAAAACATTAAATATCATAATACCAAACACACATGTATCTCATTATTCAAAAACAACACCTCACTTAAAAAATTATAATTACTAAACATGGCTTAACTTAATAATTTAATTTGAAAAATTTAAAGCTTGATTTAAGGTGAGTTTTTAATTAAATTAAATGATATATTATTTTGATTGAGTTTTTTGTAATTTAATTGATCTAAATCAACTAATATCTTATATAAAAAATAACAAAATACTATAATTTTTTTAATAAAAATATTGAAACAATGATTCTTATGTTTACTCAATAACTCAAGAATTCAAAAACTGTTTTTTTTTTCTGTCCATTAATTATGATTAAAACTTTTAGAAAAGTAAAAAGAAAAGAAAAATCTTTAAAAATTACTATTTAACCCAACAATAAAACTTGAAACAAATTCTAAGAGATAATTCAATTAATCAAATTTTAAATTTATTTTTTAATGATTATGAGTTATAGTCCATTCAAGATCTTCAAAAGTTTAGATAGCTGTTAATTTTAAAATGCATAAATTAACTTATACGGAAAGGAAAAAGAAACCCGAAACGACAAGCCGTTTCACCTCCTTACCTACCCTATAAATAACAGCCATCCCTCCCTTACTCGTAATTACTGTTTATCGTCTTCTCTCTCTAGAAAAAATCCCCAAATTAATTTTTTCAACCGGCAAAGCCCTAATTTCTCAAAATCCCTCCAATGGCGCCGGATCCGATTAAATCAAACAAACCGGGAATTATAAAATCAGAGACAGACCAGAAAGACTCAATGAAAGAGAGAGAATCGAATAATTTATGGGTAGGGAACACATCAAGAGATGTAACAGAATCAGATCTAATGAAATTGTTTGCGCAATACGGTGCGATTGATAATGTAACGACGTATACAGCAAGAAGTTATGGGTTTGTTTACTTTAAACGTGTTGAAGATGCTAAACAAGCTAAAGATGCCTTACAAGGGACTTCTCTTCGTGGAAATCAGATTAAAATCGAGTTTGCTAGACCGGTTTGTTGTTCTTTTCATCTTATTAACTTTGTTAATTCTGATTTATTTTTGGGTTTTGATGATTTTGGGTTTGTGGATTTTTGTTTGAATTTGATGATTGATTTGTTGTGTAATATTATTTATTTGCGTCTGGTGATGGAGATAACAGAATTTATTAACCACAAAAAAATAATTTTTCCCCTTAACAGAGCATCGGAGATAGCGTTGATGATTTTGTTTGAAATGGGGCGTTTTGATTTAACATGCAAGGCTTTCCTTATCAAAATCAAATCGAAATCCACATAAAAATACGGTTTTAAGTGATTTAGAGAGGAAATTATGGTTCATTTGAAAATTGGGTTTTTGTTTTTTTTTTTTAAATATGATTATTGTAGTATAATGATTTATTATCAGTTTTTTTGGTTACTTTTTGAGAGATTAATTAGAGGGTTGATAGAGGTAAAAATATTAAAAACAGATTCTTTTAAAAAACTTTCAAAGGGTCGTAGTTGAATTTTTTTTCCCCTCCATTACAGTTTTAAAAGTGTTTTTTGATAATTAACCCGTACTACATATTATCTGTATAGAATTACTTGAAAAGAATCTTGATTAAAAAAATTATAATTTATAATTTTTTTTTTCAAACTGCCACCATTGCCCGACAAAAATTCGTATTCCACTCCAATAATTATCAAATTCATACTACATTCAGCGTCATTAAGAAATAAGAGAGGAATAAGGAATTCACATTCCATTCTACATCATCAAGAAAAAGAGGAAAAAGGATATAGCTGTTGTCCGACTCTTTTTCCTCGCCATTGGGTATTCGTCAATGAATTGCAAATCATAATTGTCTGCGGTGTAAATGACTGGCAAAGCTAAATCCAATTGTCATTCAATTCAATGGATGTCGTGAAGTTGCTGTTTAGACAGCAAATTGGTGGTCAAATCCCATTAGGGCCTATGGTTTTTCTTTAACATGATAAGTTTCTTGCATCTCTGGATACAGAGCTTTACCACGATCATTGAATATGCTAAAAAAAAATAATGAAGAGGAAAATTAGGGAAAAGGGATAATTTCTGGAAATTTATCAGATGTACAAACGTGAATTTGCCAATCCAAAATATATGCATAACGTTTTTGTTTAACTCAGACCAGCCTAGAATAGGTTTCATAAAAAAATAAAATATGGTGTGATTTGATTAAAAACTCAAGTTTCATAATAAAGAAGTAATTTGGTTAAAAATTCAGGTTGATTTGTAATTTGATTATATATTTCGTTGTTTTTTTAAAAGCAATATTGTTTATGATATTAATTTATTTTTTTGTTAACTTGAGTTAATTTTAATTAACTTGCCCACTAATGAATACAGCCTTGCATTGTATTATCGATCTCTAAATTGGGTATGTATAACGCTACCTTACGCCTTAAGCTCGTAATCGTGTGTCTACCGTGTGGGAACTAGTAGTCATCATCCATGACATTTCAGAAAGGATATTTAACCAAAATTGCAGGCTGCTGAATATTGGATGAGAAGGAAATCTTAATCTAAATATAAAGTTCAAATTTTGAATGTACCTGGGGTACATGCAAAAGTTTTAATTTTATGAATTTGAAGATAAATCCTAAGCAATGAAAAACTTTTTTTTTTTTTATCGCATATGGTTTATTTCTTGAATTTGACAGAGTACACAATTTTACCTCAGGAATAGTTTAGGATTTTATTAGCTAAAGTAGGTCTTTAATAGCTGCATAATGGAATCTGCATCATTTTAGCCATCAAAATACCCAGTTAAACATTTGGCTTCTTCCCGTTGATCTTTGTACTTAGTCACATGTGGGAGATAGAACTTTCAAAAGCAAATTGGAGCATGTCCGAAGACATTACTAAGAGATTCATACTCTAGAAACATGTACTAAAGCAGTTCCTCTCTTAAAGATCATTGTCTTCTTTTATCATGGCAAGGAAAAAGGAAAGAAAATGGAGTTACTCCTTTGAAAGCCTTAGTAAGTTTCATAGCTATCAACCTGAAAAACATGAAGAAAGAATTATAATATCATCTTTTCTCACCAAATGATTGTACAGTGGCAAGTTTTCAAGAATCTGTCTGTTTCTGTAAATACTCTCCTAATGGAAAATTGACAAGTTGGTAACTATGAAGTTACTTTTGTAATAGGTCTCGAAAATGGTAATACAGGCAACATGTTTTTTTTTCCCATGAGAGCACGTGTCCCTTGATTTTAACAAGGATTTTTTTTTTTTTTTTGTGTTTAAGAATTTACTGGTGCAAAACATGTCGGGTGAGCTTCTTCTTCTTCTTTCAGGCCAAACCTAGCAGGCATCTATGGGTGGGTGGAATAGGCTCATCAGTTTCTGAGGAATGGCTGGAAGAAGAGTTTCTCAAGTTCGGTAAAATTGAGGATTTCAAGTTTCGTAGAGATCAAAATACCGCATATGTGGAGTATTTCAAACTGGAAGATGCTTCCCAAGCCATGAAAAACATGAATGGAAAGAAAATTGGTGGTGGTCAGTTACGTGTGGATTTCCTTCGAACACAATCCTCAAGAAGAGTAAGTTGATATCTTTCGAACGTGTTTATATCTATTTTTGGCCTAGGGACTTCACTGATAGAGCTTCCATAATACAAGAAAACTAAAGTGATTCTGGCATGTACTCAATGTGTTGTCCTCCTATGACACCCCTGATTGTAAATTTTTTGTTCTTTTCAAATGGATCCTTTATGTTTGAATGGTATAGTTTTTCGTTTTTCCCTTTCAGTCCATTGTATAAACAGAGGTGACATTTTCTTTACTGGCTCCAGGAACAATTACCCGACTTTCATGATTCAAGACAAGATCAGTTTTCATCAACACATTATGGAGCAAGACGACCTCAGGTGATAAATTCTGAACAACCCTAATTCCAATACAATTGCAAAGCTCTCTTATTTCTCCTTTCCTTAACTAGCATGTTAAGTTATTACATGTCTGCTGGTTGTATGCCCTTGTGCTCGTTTCACAACCTTAAGGAGCATTTACTGCAGACTAGAGTTGCAAGCCTGAACTTATTCTGTGGTTTTGTGGGAGAAACTTGGCTTCATGCAGTGATATTTGAATAGATTTTTAGTTGGTCGGTAATGCTTAAACTGGCTTAGATGAGCTAGATTTTGTTTGGTTGTAGTCTGTTCATGTGGATTATATTCTGAATTTTCGTTTTTTATGTTGTAGATACCTAAATCTCCAGGGGAGTGGAAAGATGGCCAACCCAGCAATATTTTGTGGATAGGATATCCTCCTTCTGTGCGGATTGATGAACAAATGATACATAATGCCATGATTCTTTTTGGTGAGATTGAGAAAATTAAAAGCTTTCCTTTGAGGCATTATTCATTTGTGGAATTTAGAAGTATTGATGAAGCCCGGCGTGCCAAAGAAGGCTTGCAAGGGCGGCTTTTCTGTGATCCTCGTATCACAATTACGTTCTCAAGTAGTGGACTGGCACCTGGGAAAGAGGACTCTGGTTTCTATCCTGGAGTTAAAGGTCCTAGGCTGGAAATGTTTAACAAACATCCTTTTGCGCCTATGGACATCATGTTTGATCAACCTGGTGGGCCAAGAAATTTTCCTGGTCCATTTCCACCCAGTGGCACTCATAGACCGAACCTGCCAGTGTGGCCTTTTGGTCCTCAAGGTGTTTTTGACCCTATACTTCAAGGTGGAGAACATAATGATTTGGCTCCATCACATAGCGACCGAGATCCTGCATCTGGGATCCTCCCTTCTCCTGCTTCAGGTATCAGGCCACCCATGAGGTCAGTTTCTAGTGGTTGGGATGTGCTTGATCCAAGCCAGTTTCCTAGGGACGCCAAGCGGTCAAGGATTGATTCTGCACCGTCTGTTGATGATGATTCTTTTCCTGCTAGAAAGATGGGTGATCGTGATTTGGATTTGGACAAAGCATATGGGCTAGGTCCTAGAGGTGCATATCCAAGTTTCCAGGGGAATAATAGTCTTAGTCCAGTTGGTGGTAGGCTTAAGGGTCATTTTGATGATAATTTCATATGGCGTGGGATTGTGGCCAAGGGTGGAATGCCTGTATGCCATGCCCGTTGTGTCCCTGTAGGAAAAGGGATAGAATCAGAGATGTGAGTATGAAATTTGCTCTTAATAATTCTTGTCGATGCCTTTTACACATTGCAAGCATTTGAGATGTTGTAGCCTGTATCTAATTTTGTTTACTTATAACACATGCTTCTTTATGTAAAATGGTTTCACCCAATAGATTCCCTTACAGAATTATTTGTTTCTGCTTGTTGTAGAAGCTGAGATTTGGTCGGTTGGCCTGCTAAATTTCCTTGAAATGTACAAAAACTCTTTACCTTAAATGTCTGCATGAAGTTGCTCATAATGCCTTTTCTCTATCATCATTAAATTTCCTGGTGTTGTTTTTTGCTGAAACATCATTTTGCATCATAAATATTCTTTTGCTAACTCTGAGTTACAACATTCCTAATTCCTTCCTGACTAACTCCTAGTCTTCTCCTCTGGCTTCAAAATTAGCTGTCACTGGATGATACCACTCAACAAAAGCTTTGTTCTCATTAGCATTTCACCTTTTCCATCATGCACTTGAGCAGTAACATCCTTTTCCACCCTAACATGTGATCTTCCCATTTTGTAGACCTCCTGTCATAAATTGCTCGGCAAGGACGGGGCTGGATGTGCTGGCTAAACACTATGCTGAGGCAATTGGGTTTGACATTGTTTTCTTCTTACCGGACAGTGAGGATGATTTTGCTTCCTATACGGAATTTTTGCATTACTTGGGTTCGAAGAATCGAGCTGGTGTAGCAAAGTTTGATGATGGGACCACTCTATTTCTCGTGCCCCCATCAGATTTCTTAAAGAATGTGTTGAAAGTTGCAGGACCTGAACGCCTGTATGGTGTAGTTCTCAAGTTGCCGCAGCAGGCCCCTAACAATACATCAATGCGGCAACAGTTGCCTCAGCCCATCCATTTTTCTCAGTACACGAACAATCAGATTTCACCACCAGAAGCTGACTATAATTTGCTCCATCAGCAGGAGGAGCAAGTGATGTCAATCCATCATAAAAGGGTTTTGCATGAGGATTCAAAGCTTCCTTCAAAACCAATTTATCCGTTGACAACAGTGTCCCATGCAGTGCTGCCAGTCCCCCAAGAATATGCCTCAAATCACAGTGCAGCACCGTCCTCTGCTGGATTTTTGACACCTGATCTTATTGCTACTCTTTCAACTTTACTGCCTGCCAATAAGCAGTCTAGTTCAGAAAGTAACCAACCAGAATTGGGCTCTCCTATTGTCAGGCCACCGTTTTCTCCAGTTATCCCTGAAAAAGGAACTTCCTCTCAGGGATGGAAGCATGATAATCAAGTTTCTGGAAATACAAGTCATTTACAATTTGGGAACCACTTGAATTATCAGGTGCAGGTTCAGTCTCAGTTCCAGCCTGGCCCATCTGTCCCCAGCACATATAGTCATTCAACAAATGTGGTCCCTAGAAACAGTCAAATCCAAGATTCTACTGTCAGCCTATCTCATCAGAGTGCAACTCCATCCAGGCCATTGACTAGCTTTTCCATGCCTTCTCAAAGTGGACAGTTTGCTTTGTCTCCACAGGTCAGCCAGCAAAATCTGTTCGAAGTTCCTCATAGCACTCAGAAAGGCTATTGGGTGGTCCATGGAACATATGTTATGGATCCGTACAGTCCATCAGTTATTCAGAAACCTAATGATACTGATACCTTGTTTTGTCAGGTTCAGGGCACAAATTTTTCCCAGACCCAATATGGGATCCCACCATCTGCAGACAGAGGGAATAGGGAGCTTCCCAGTCAAGTGCAGCAATTCCAACCTGCTCTTTCTGTATCTGGGCGGGGTATCTCAGAGGCTGATAAGAATCAGAGATACCAGTCAACGCTGCAGTTTGCAGCCAACCTCCTGCTCCAGCTACAGCAGCAGCAGAATACTAGCAACCCTGATGCACATGGATCTGGGAATCAGCAATGAGTTTTCTCTTAAGGTAATTATTTCTGCTATGACTTGTTGATTCACTAAATTGTTGATTCCTTTTAGATGGAAGTGATATATTGGCTGTAAATGTGGTAAATTTTGTTTGTTTGTTCAATTGATTAAATGTGTTTGTTGTTTGTCTATGATCTTAACTCACAGGTACAATACAGAACTGAACTTTTGTCTTTCATGTTTATTTCTTTCTTAATCTATTTGCCCATTTCTATTGAAGTTTTTTTCAGATCTGCTGTGATTGTCATTTTGATATAGGATATGCTTTGATATAGGAAACAAAGATGTGCAGATAAGTAAATCCATGGAAATGCTTGTACATTGATTTTGATATAGTAAAGTTAGATGTTGGGAAACAGAATTGTCATGGCTGTTTTGAGGAGCTTGAGTTTTTTTTTAAGGTGCCCAGGAAGAGATGACTTGCTTGGGTTAGAACTTAATTATCGGAGTTCTATTTGATATTTTGATGATACAAGGGATTTGATTCAGGAAGAAATGGCCGATTTATTCATGGACCCATCCTTGTGTCTATTTCTCTCCCATGCTACAAGTATTGGTAGTTACAGTTCAAACACTATAGAATTTTGTCAAAGAGAGGCTATTCATGTTGGTCAACTGTCTGTCGTAGTTATTTATCTATGTAGCATTTCCTATCCAAGCTCTCTGGACCAACAATTATGACAGTAATGGCAATTGCAGGAGGTGCCTTTAACAATCTAGCAGTTGCACTTAATGCTTATCAGTGTAGCCTTTTTCTCAACTTTTGGGGGGGTCCAATAGCATAGGCTTACACTGATGCTCTCTGAACAAACGAAAGTAAAGAATCGCTACGAGTTTGGAGTGAGTTCTGGTTGGTAGGCTCCTATCCAAAAAGGTCTTCAATAGGTTTTCCTGTTTGTTAAATGCTGTGCTATGTCAGACATGAAACCTGACTGAAAGTAAGAACCGGTTGAGTTGTGCATCTTGAATTGAACCTAACAAGGATTTCTTTTGCCTTGTGCAGGTAAGTGGAACCCAATTTTCCTCTCAAAGTGGCATCTGTACAGAATCTACTGCCAGGGTTGGCTATTCTGTCTATACATATCAAGGAGAAAGTGCAAAATCATAGCTGTCTAGGGTTTGAGTTTGGGTAGGGTTGGGTTGATTTTGTAGTCAATTCAGGAATGTAAATGGGTTTTGTTCCCCTCTCTCAACATGGAGTTATCAGGATTTTCTTTTCTTTTCTTTCAATAAATCAAATTCAATTTTTTCTAGTTATTGCTCATCATCTCATTTGATCTAAAACTAGAGTTGTAGATTAATATTATAAAACCTAGCTCAAGATTCGATCTACTCTAAGATTGAAATTTTGGATCAGCAAAGTTATTTTTTTATTTTGAAACATATTTTTTTAAAAATTAAAATGATATTTTTTTAATTAAATTCAGTGCTAATCATACTTCGAGTCAACAATTCACCGAGTTGATCCACTGGATGAATATCTTTTATATATATATATGCTTACTGCTAGTTATTTCTGAAAAGTAGAACGCCAAATTGATCAAACATCTAAAAATTGCCTGCCCAAAAATGTGAGCCCTATGCTTGAAGGTGTTACAGCATGTTCTCACTCTAATCTACAGAACAATGGCAATGTGATAACGACTCTGTAAAGCTAGATCACATGTTAAGGTAACTCCTGATACTTTCTTGTAATGAAGAAAAGCATGACTACAAGACCAAAAGTTCCTCAAACAAAGGACTGTCAGCCAAAACATGACAGAGCAGAGCATGGATTTCACTTCCCGCATCTTCACTTCATCTTCCCTCTTCTTCTTCTTCTATTTATCTTCCCAGCCTTGGAGCCATTATCACAAGAACAGCCTCCATAATGAAGCAAAGGAGGGTGATTCTCATTGCGCTGCCATCTCTTGTTCTCTTCCTCCTTTTCTTTTTCTACATCTTGTTCAACATCAGAGTGAAATCACTTCTCCTAGCTTCATCCAACAACCATTCCATTACACTCACCAAAACACGTCATACAGAAACCAAATTTAGCATCCTGATCGGAATCTTAACCCGCCCGGATAACTATGATCGCCGCCATTTCCTTCGCCTTATCTATGGAATCCAATCATCTTCGATAGCTGAAATTGATGTAAAGTTTGTATTTTGCAATCTCACAAAGCCTGAACAAAGGGTACTCATAGCTCTAGAAATCCTTCGGTTCAACGACATCATCATTCTTGATTGCATTGAGAATATGAACAATGGCAAGACCTATGCATACTTCTCTTCACTCCCGCATATCCTACCAAGACATTATGACTATGTCATGAAAGCTGATGATGATGTTTTCATTAGGCTTGAGCCATTGTCTTTGTCACTAAAGCCACTACCATGGCAAGACCTGTATTATGGTTTTGTAATCCCTTGCAATAGCATGAATCCATTTGCGGATTACATGTCAGGGATGGGGTTTTTGCTGTCCTGGGACCTTGTTGAATGGATTGGCAAGTCTGAAATCCCTGAGAATAACACAGTTGGGCCAGAAGACAAGATGGTTGGGAAATGGTTGAAGATGGGGAACAAGGCCAAAAACAGGTTCTCCAACAAGCCTGCAATGTATGATTATCCAGGAACAAATGGGAGGTGCTCGCATGAGCTCATACCAGAAACTGTGGCAGTTCATAGACTTAAGAGGTGGGATCAATGGCTGAATGTGCTTGAATTCTTTAATGTAACTAAACAACTTAACAACTCCAAACTATATCGTGTATGATTTTTTGTTTTTTTGGATGAATCATGTATGATTGATCTTGAAGGAGAACTGGGAATCCATAGCACGACATCTTGTAAGATTTGTAGCACAATGGTAAAAGGGCATGTGCCTCACTCATAGTACGTGCTAGAATCACGAACTTGAATTGAAAACACATCTTAATTTCTTCTTTTTTTTTTCCACCAAGAATAAAACACATCTTAATTTATTGATAAATTAATGAACCAATCAAGAAAATGTATAATCTCTTTTAGAATTTACCATTTAAGAAGTCCTTTTGTTTTTTATTTTGTTTGTCAAATCTCTAAATGATCTTTTAATTTTATTTATTACTCCAAGTGGGTTGAGATTAAATTTTCTACTTCTAAAATAGAAAATTCA
>Ga0325410_1008205_pt1 | contig 11323 bp, 7 predicted proteins | sample PopdelMetagenome_16_FD_206182 | JGI IMG/M metagenome (GOLD analysis project Ga0325410, IMG submission 206182) | Populus deltoides microbial communities from Bellville, Georgia, United States - Xylem-PdIQD-R3 | ecosystem: Host-associated > Plants > Phyllosphere > Stem > Wood/Secondary xylem... | reverse complement strand
CAAGAATCTATCTTGGAAAGGTACTTGTGTGTAAAAGGTTTGATCGATATTTAAGACACAGATGACGAGATAATGTTTGGTTGACTGTGGTTACTACGAGGTGGGATGATGGTTCTGCTGCCATATACTTCTGCAGCAAGTCGAGAGATAGAAATAGTGAGAGGTGTAGGTTAATTGGTTAAATTTTAGATTTGTTTTTAAAAATTATCAGTTTGAGTTTTACAAACTTCAGGACTATTGGAGACTTACTTGATCGTTAACTTCAGAGCTCATGAGATTAGTCGAGATACACGCAAACTGGTCTGAATATTTACATTAATAAAAATAAAAAAAGTTGAGAGATAGATAAAGGGATGCTATCACATTATAGGCTTAGGATATGGAAATATGGAGAAAATCAAACCAGAAGCAAATGATGAGAATGGAGATAGATATACAGGCCAATTCAAGCAATTTCAGAATTTACAATAAATCAAAAACAAATTAAGCTTTTTTATTTTTATCTCTATAATAAAAGATATTATAAGACTAGTTTACATAATAATCAATAATCAGTTCAAATTTTCTTTTCAAATGATTTTGAAGGGATATATCAATCTAATATATTCAAATCTTTTTGAATATTAAACTTAAAATGTGGTTGTGGTTACTTTTCAAAGTGTTTTTCACTCGAAAATGTATTAAAATAATATTTTTTATTTTTAAAAAATTATTTTTAACATTAGCGCATCAAAATGATCTAATAACACAAAAAAATTAATTTAAATTTAAAAAAATTAAAAATATTTTTAAAACACAAAAATAAAAACCAGCACTTCTCACACCCAAAAAAGAGTAAAATATTCTATGTCAGACTCACCGGAAAAGAATTTTTCGTAAACATGAATGTCTCAATATGTCCTAAAGCTAATTACGTAGATGTCTATCATTTTCAAGGCATTAGAAGGGGAAATACGAGGTTCTAAAAAACAACTTTATACATCACTTCTAATTAATATGCATGAATTTTGTCGAGTTGAATAGTGGTGGGAAGGGAGACAAGCTAAAAGCTAGGGACATGACAGGTCTAATTATTTCTTAGTTTGGATGTAAAAAATAAATGGAATGATGTATTAAAGGAAAAAAAATATTTGATGAATAAATATGCACAATTAAAAATATCAAATGACATATTGAAATATATATTAAGCCATTCGCCTTTTCCTCTGTATTACCATGGTGTATCTAAAACTTGGAAGGAAAAATAATCCAAGGAGTTAAAACTGCTTGACCAACACCCCTGAATAGAGAGGGGAAAAAAACATGATGGAAGAGCTTTTTTTTTTTTAATGTAATTTTATATTAACAGATATAATTTTAATTTGATTATTGAATTGTGCTGAAAATTTTCTCAAGATGCTAAAGGTCATGTTTTTTTATAAGGTTAAAATTTTATAGTCATCTGAGATTAGAAAGGCCTTCAAATAAAACCTAGAAGTTATTGTTTGAAATTGCGATATTTTCCTGGTTAGAGTTAGGATTATTTTTTTTTCCAATTTGGTTTAGAATTTTTATTAATTTTTTCAATTTTTTAAGGATGTTTTTCCTAGTATAAATAAGGTTACGCTACCAAAAAATTAGCAAATACAAATAAAAACACTGGTGGAATTTTTTTGTCGATATATTGCAATGAACTTTATCGACATAACAGTCCCTCATTGTATCCATCGATAAATACCAGTGAAAATATTCTCTATATATATACTGATGGATTTATAGTGGGAAAATAAGAAATAAAAAAAAGCTAAAAAATACAATGATATGTCATTTATGTAGACAGAATTACCGACAGAATTAATTCGTTCGTGAATTCCATCTGTAATGTCGTCGGTAATATTTAATTTATGACCTGGCCAGCAACCTCCCTCTCCCTCAATTCTTCTTTTTTTTCCTCCCACCTCTGCAACAAATAGTACATCCCCTTCAATTTTATCACAAATCAACCTCTCCCATAAATTCAGCCACCTCTCCCATAAATTCAGCCACCCCAACACTCAGTTTGTCAGCATTATTGTTCTGATTCAAATTTGAGGATTTCCTATATTAAGTGAGCAAAACTACCCATTTTTTTGTTTGAACTCAATTTTCAAATATTAATTTCTATTGCATATTTTTGTAGTATATGTATTTTGTTTGGGTGTTTACTTGTTTTATAACTTTTTTCCGTAGAAATTTGTTGTATGAATATATGATTTGAACATATTAGAGTTTGTTTGAGATTTTGTAAAATTATATTTGTTTGTAAATTAATGAAATTTAATTTAAATTTGTGACTTAGGTGTTTTGTGATGAAATAAATAATAGCATATTCAGCAGGTCTATTTTATATTTTGTCAGTTTTATTATTCAGTTGAAAAAATCAGTAAATGTATAAGAATTTGAATGTATGTAGATAATTAATAATGAATTAAGAGTACTATTAAAATAGATTGAATAAGTTTCAGTTAAATCAATGTTATCTAATTTATTTAGTTTACATAATTAATAAATGCTATCATCAATATTCTATATATATTTGATATAAGTAATGGATGATCATTCATTGATGTATCGAGATCCACCCGAAAACTTGCGTAGGATGGATTATTGTAATGAGATTGAGGGCTTTATTAATTACACACTATCTAATCCAAGAAATATTAATGGAGACGGTATTAGATGTCCATGTAAGAGGTGTAAGAATAAAAAGTTTCTTAATACAGATGTTGTAACGATGCATCTTCTACAAAAAAAGGTTTTTGGAGAGATACTTATGTTGGTTTGCACACGGAGAACCATATGTTCCTCACGAGACCAAGGTAGAAAGGATGGTTGGGTCAACTTCTAACTCTAGCAGCATACATGAAGTTGTAGATGACAAAAATAATTCTTATAGAGATATAGTTATTGATGCAATGAGAATAAATCAAAGTTATGTCGGTCAATGCCCAATAATAAATGAAGAACCTAATGCTGACACGATTAGGTTTAATGATCTTTTGAAAGACTATGAAGAACTATTATAATATGAGTGCATGAATCACAGTAAATTATTGGCACTTATCTGTCATTAGGTGTCAACCATAAACAGGCACCTGAGTCACAGGCACCCATTCTCGACGTGAGCTCATCGAGTGTGATGTCGCCACGTTAACAAAGAGTCCCTTCAAAGCGGGATTCGTTTACTAGAAAGTATCATACCCAGTGAAAGCCCGACCTTTTAATGTAAGTTTGTTTTCCTTTCATGCACTACTAAAAAATAAAAAACATATTAATAATTTTTTAAAAATAATTTCAATTAACGAATGCAATTTCAGGTTTGCAAATATTAAAGTTGTCTGAACCATAACATCGACAATGAAATCTTCGATGAAAATGTCATTGTTTCAATGGAGTTAGGTTTCCAAAAATCTTAAATGGAAACCCATGATTGATGCATGGTCCGGAAAGTTTAAGGTTAGTATTAACTTAAATAGTTTTTTATTATGTTAATTCGGTTACTTTATTAATATTAATGAAATTATTCTCTTACAAATTTGAACTGCAAGGAAATATTTTATTGGGATAAAGTTGACAACGTTGTTGTCAAAAGTGTTTGGGAGTATTACATTGCAATTACGTAAGATTGAAATCAAGATAAATTTTTTTAATTCAAATTTTAAAATTTTATTTTTCATTTATTAACAGATAGTTCATGTGTACCATATATATTGCATGATTTTTGGTACGAGATGAAAAGAAAACAAAAAAATATGCGAAAGAAAGAGAGTTTCGACGCTGGAAGAACGTAATGGTTTGGAAGGATTTCAGATCATCGTACATCTTAGAGGCTGTTTGGGTGGAATATATTCAGCATGTGATGCCCAAGCATTTCGTGTGATGGTCGTAATCTGGTGTAGAGAACCAGAACTAAAAGATTCATGGTTCCATTACAACACACCGGTGGATCTATTCTGTTTGTTTCGCATGCGAAGCGAATGATAAGATTCTCTTTTTACTACCTTCATTTTTTAAATTTATTATTTTATATGAATATATTTAATTGACAACAGTTTTCTCTTACAGGCTATGGTTCTTGGACGCGGACCAAATTTGATAAAGCTTTTTATAGAAACGCATATGCAAATTGATTATTGTCGAAAGGGGGTGCAACATCTCGTAGATAGCTGAGCTCAACACTTTGTGGTATGTTGGATTTCAACAATTTATTTTCTTAAGTTATTATTTTTCTTGAATTTGATGATTTTTTCTTAGGATACATATAACACCTGGTTGAGTGAGAGATACATGGACGATATCTTAACTCATTAGAAACTTGATTTGTCTTTATGGTTAAAGACAGGATCATGCAATGGACTTGATGAAAATTAGGTGTACGGTATCTCAAATACTATGGTCAAAGACTTGTGAACGACTCTAAGTGTTTCAATCTTCAGATGCTTGCAATCAGTTATGAGCACTCAAACTTAATAGTTCGAGGTGATTTTAGACCAACGAGTTTAATCTCGAACGACCTATCTTGCTGTTAAGACATAAAGACTCAGTGCTAAGACGGTTGAACTTAGTTGATTGGTATTGAAGATAAAATCATAGATGGGTGGTACATGTGCTCCTTTTTATTGGCCCCATGCTCTCGGTGAAGACTCGTCTCCCCCTCCTTCATCCTTTTTATTTTAGATTAATTGTATTTAAACTTATAAATTTTTAAATTTGCAATGAATATTTGATTTTAATTTTAATTTAATTACTTTTAATTATTTTCTATTTCTGTTTAATAGATTTTTTTAAAATATGTTTTTAAAAATATTATTAACGATCTTACCAACAGATTAAGTCCATCGATATATTCCAAAGAGTTGAAAATAAATTACTACAAATGTCATTATGCCACTATGTAATCACCGATAGTTTTATTTCGTCGATCATATTAAAAAAATTCATTGTTGGCATTATCAATGGGTTTTTTATCGGTGATATGTGAAAGTCGCTAATGGAAATATCAACAGATTAAAACGGGTAAATTTTTTTTGTTTGACATGCTTTGTTAGTCTATAAATCCATCAATAATTTTATTACCGATAAACTCACCAACAAACCATAAATCATCGACGATAAGTTTTACGATGAAGTATTTTTATCTATGAGCCCGTCGATAAAAGTCGTGTTGACGGACTCAGTGTCTAACCACCAATAGAATATTTCATCAGTAAATTGAAAACTTCTGGTAGTGATTAGTTTGTGTTTCAAGAGACTACTTGAAAATAAATATTCAATAATAAAATTATGAATTAGAGTTTATGTTAGATCCCTTTTTTAAAAAAATTTATGTTTTTGTGCTTGTTGTCTTTCTTATGTTGTTTTCATCTACAATAGTTGGTATCGGAGTTCAATGATTCACAGTGGTTAGTTGTTGCATGTTGTTGAATAACCATGTATAGAAGAGGTGGTTGCAAAATAGGATGTGATGGTGTAAGAAGGGATAAGGAGTTTCTCATTCGAGAAAAAAACGTTTGGGAACTGGTGATAGAAAACATGCAGTGAAAAATTAAAAAAATTACCTTATTGATTGGCGATAATAGACATGCAGAGGCAAGTTAAAAAATTATCTCTTCAATTAACGGAGTTGAAGTTTTAGAATTCGTTTCAAAGGTATGAGCAAATTAGGCAACTTTTTAATCGGGTTAAGTATTATGGAGATTTTGGTAATCTCATTTATAATGAGATAGATGTTGATTTGGTGTTCTCCGTAACTTATGATGTTTATTTTGATTATTATTATTTTAATAATGATATCATAAACAATGATAGTAATAATATTATTAATGGTTTCCTTAATGATAAGTTAGATATTAAGTGCAAATAAAACATGTAAGATACTCAATAAAAAAAAATGTTAATTTAGGTTATGTGGATCATTTTGATTGCAAGTTTGTTGTTATCACAAAGATAAATATGTTCAAGAGTTATATAGATACAAGATATATTGATGAAGCAAGTTTGAGATTTCAAATTTATTATTCTAAAAGTCAATAGAAGATAAATAATTTGTCAATAGTTGTTTCTTGAACAAATTTTAAGATGAAATGATTGAAGTTGACGTCTAAAGAAAAGGAGATGAAGAGTCTTGATTGGACATTCAAGAGATTGAGATAAGAGCAATTTGAACTCCATGACAAGTTCTTTCCAACTCAAAAAAAAAAATGATGTAAGAGGTTTTTCCCTAAAGTGTAATTTTATATTAATAAACAAAAATTTTGATATGATCGTTGGATTTGGCTGAAAGTTTTCTCAGATATTATAAAGGTTCTATTTTCTTTAGAATTAAAATTTTGTAGCCATATGATATAAGGAGGGCCTTCAAATAAGACCCAGAAGTTATTATTCGAGATTTGCAAAAAAAAATTCTAGTTGATTTAGGACTCTTTTTATTTATTTACTTTAGAACTCTTATTATTTTTCTAGCTTTATTAAGATGTTTTTCCTAAAATAAATATGGTTATTTAACTTGTATTTCAGGAAACTACTTGAAAATAATATTCACTAATAAAATTATAAATTAGAGTTTCTATCTAATTTTTTTGAAAATTTTATATTCTTGTTCTTGCCATTTTTCTTTTCTGTTGTTTTCTACCACATCAAGATCTCGTGAACAGGCGTACAAGTAGTGTGTCTTCCACCACCTTTTGATGAAGATAATATGAAAAAAAAACCTTTTTTTCTTACCATCTAAGAACATGTTTGAGAACGCGTTTGGCCATGTATTTTAAAAATTTTAAATTTATTTTTGCTTAAGATTATTTTTTATATTTTTTTATCGTTTTGATGTGCTGATATTAAAAATAAATTTTAAAAAATAAAGAAAATATTATTTATATGCTTTTCCAAGCGAAAAATATTTTGAAAAGAAATCGCTACCACAGTACCAAACACACATTAAATATTTTTGATTAAATTCTCTTATTTGTACTTTAATTTATGAGATGATATTTAGAAAAGAAGAAGATATGTAAATGATATTCATGTTTATGAGATGATTGGAAATATAGTATATAATATTTTTTAAAATAATTTTTTAAAAAAATATATTAAAATATATTTTTTTATTTTTAATATTAATATATCAAAATTATTAAAAAATAACAATTTAATAGTTTTTCTAGTAAAAACATTAAATGAAAACCCCTCATTTAATCTGGGGCCCGCTGTCTGGGTTCGTTCTGCCTCTTTCTTAGATTACAGATATTCTCTATGCTGTGACTTCTTGTCAAAATGACTAGAAAGCAATCGCAAGTACAAATTCTACTCAGACTTTCAGAGATTATTCCTTTGGTGTTATCGAGGTCAAATAATTACAAGGAAGCCATTTTTCATTTTATAATTGGGAACTAAGCAGTATTTGTTTTTTTTTTTCAATCTAGTTTTTAAAATGCTTTTAAAGTTATTTTTATTTAAAAAATATTAAATTAATGATTTTAATGTGATAATATATATATATATATATATATATTCAGGGGCGGAGTGAAGAGGAGGCAAGCAGGGGCCCAGGCCCCTGTAAGAATTTTTTTTTTTAGGGATAAAACAAAAGTGTGAATTAATAGATATTAAAACTGTGGATACCTACTAGGTGAAGAGAACAAAAGGCTGAAAAGAATGGTCCCACAACCCACCAATTTTGTGTAATTAATTAATGGATTGTGATAAAAAAAAATGCCTACGTGGAAAGTAATAGGTTACAAAGTGATGGATTTGTTTCTTGTTTTTTCTCTCCCTATAAACTACAAAGTACAACCCTAAAATAAATTGTTACAAGTCCAACGCAGCCTATCAAAACAAAAACAAGAATAAAGATCCTAAACAAAATTTTTGTGCGGAAAGATTGTAGCAGAGTATTATTTGATTTATTTCTCAGTAAACAAAACAAGGTACGTAATTGGATATTGATAACTTAAATTTAAAATATATTTTTATTTTGTTTTGAGATATTTGTTAAGAATTTAATAAGATTTTTTTATAATTTTATAATATTTGCTTTTTTTTTTCAAATTTGCTAGTTCTAACAATTGTTTTTTGAATTCTTGTTATAGTGATTTTTTGTTCTAATTGATTAGATATATTTTATTAGTTTGTTTTGATTATGCATGGATTTTTTTATGTTTTATTTTTAGCAGAGCCACCAAAATTATCAATTTTTTCTCACTATATATGTTTTGATTTTAGGTTGAACCATGAATAAAATAAGAAGAATTGATTCTTTTTTTCAAAAAAAAAGGAAAAATATTGACAACTCACAGCCTAGTGAACCAACTCCAAATAATGTTGAAGTTATGGTTGAGCAGCCTCTATGTGCTTCAGTTTACAAAAAACCTGCGCTGATTAGTGAGCAGCCTCTTACTAGAATCGATATTGCTCATTTAATTAGAGATCCAAGCAATCGTCCTCAAATTTGAGAATACCCGGTTAATCAACAAGATGAAATTCGAAGGGCATACATTAATTTGGGGCCATATCAACCTTTGATGTCTGACTATCGATTTCAATCTCATTGGTTCAAAAGTTATCCGTGGCTTGAATATTCAGAGAAAAATACTGCATTTTGTTTCCCTTGCTATTTATTTCCAAGTAAACCATCTGGAAAGCCAGGATCAGACACATTTACTGTTAAAGGATTTAATTGTTGGAAGAAAGTTAATGATGGGGAACGATGTGCTTTTTTGACTCATATGGGAAAAAGGTCCAAATTCAGCTCATAGATTTGCTACCAGGTGCTTGGAAAATTTGAAAAACCAGTCATGTCATATTGAGAAGGTAGTCAAGAGGCAAACTACTCAAGAAATTCAGAATAATCGATTGCGTATTAAAGCTTCAATAGATATTGTTCGTTGGCTCACATTTCAAGCATGTACTTTTAGAGGGCATGATGAACGTCCAGAATCAAAAAACCGAGGTAATTTTCTTGAAATGATGGAACTTTTAGCATCATACAATGAACAAATAGGTGCTTTTGTTTTGGGTAATGCTCCACAAAATGCTAAATACACCTCACATCAAATTCAAAAAGAAATTTTGCATGTCTTTGCTAGAAATGTTTAGTCTTCAATTCGTCATGAGATTGGTGGTGCAAGATTTTGTTTAATTGTTGATGACGCTCGAGATGAATCTAGATGAGAGCAAATGGCCCTTGTTATTAGGTTTGTTGATAGAAGTGGATTTATACAAGAACGATTTTTAGATATAGTTCATGTCAAAGATACAACTGCTGCAACTCGTAAGGAAGAGATTTCCTTTGTTTTATCTCATCATAATCTGGATGTTCAAAATATTAGGGGTCAAGGGTATAATGGTGCCAGTAATATGCGTGGAGAGTGGAATGGTTTGCAAGCTTTATTCATTAATGATTGCCCTTATGCATATTATGTACATTGCTTAGCTCATCAATTACAATTGGCTCTTATTGCTGCAGCTAGAGAAATATCTGATGTTCACACTTTCTTTCAGAATTTGATTTTTATTATTAACATTGTTAGTGCTTCTTGTAAGCGTAATGATGAATTACGGGCTTTTCAAGCATCTACAATTGAACATTTAGTTGATATTGGTGAGATTGAAACGGGTAAAGGAGTTAATCAAGTTGGTGGTTTGCAACGACCTGGAGATAGCAGATGGAGTTCGCACTTCAAATCAATTTGCAGTTTGATAAAAATGTATGGGGCAACTTGCTTGGTTCTTGAAAACATTGCTTCAGATGGATCTACTTATTCTCAACGTGGTGATGCAGCCTTTTCATTTAAGTTGCTAATGTCATTTGATTTTGCACTCATCTTATATATAATGAAGGATGTTATGGGAATTACTGATATGCTTTGCCAAGCTCTGCAACAAAAATCTCAAGACATTTTAAATACTATGCATTTAGTGACTACCATAAAGACTTTAATTCAGAAGTTAAGAGATGATGGTTGGAAAACTCTTTTAGAAGAAGTGACATCATTTTGTAAGCATCAAGACATTGAAGTTCCTGATATGGATGCTTGTTTTTCTAGTGTGGGACGATCTCACCGTAAACAAAAATCAGTAACAGTTGAACATCACTACCGAGTTGATATATTTACAGCTATCATTGATCAACAATTGCAAGAGCTAAATAATAGATTCAATGAGCAGGCAATCGAGCTTCTTCAGTTGAGCACAACTTTAGATCCTAGAAATAGCTATAAATTATTCAATATTGAAAATATATGCTTACTTGTTGACAAGTTCTATCCTCAAGATTTTTCTGACCAAGAAAAAATTCATTTGAGACTTCAGTTGCAGCATTATGAGCTTGATGTACCCAATCATCCAAAGTTAAAGAGCATGTCATCAATCGCTGATTTATGTCAAGGACTGGTTGAAACAGGAAAATCAACAATTTATCCACTAGTTGACAGGTTGATTCGACTTATTTTGACTCTTCCTGTTTCGACAGCAACTACTGAACGAGCTTTCTCAGCGATGAAGATTGTTAAAACAAGACTTCGTAATCGGATGGAGGATGATTTTCTTACAAATTATTTGATTGTTTACATAGAAAAAGAAATTGCTGAAAGATTCACAATTGATATGATAATCGATGATTTCTATTCTATGAAAGAACGACGAGCACAATTAAAATAAATATGTAAGAATCATTCTTTATTATTTTTTATTTTATTTCAAAGTTTATCAAACATAAATAATGCTTCGCTTTAGCTAATGTTTCTTTTATACTTTGTATGTTTATATTTGATAGGTATAAAGACCAACAACATTAAAGTGATGGATACATCATGAAGATGAAATTAACTTCATTGCTTTGACTGAATTCGGTATTGCTCCAAATCTTTTACCTTATACAAAGGTCATTATATGTTTGTAATAAGTTATTTGAATAAAACTAAATAATGCAGGTTTTTTTTTTACAACTCATGTATAATAAATGAAAACAAATATTATATATTATTATATTATTTTTTGCCACCCCTAACAAATAATCATAGCTCCGCCCCGGTATATATTCAACTCAAAAAGTAAGGTTGTCCATGTTATTTTCAATTACGATAAATAAGTAAAAATTATAAAAATAATAAGTGAATTTTCGTTGTTTAATATATAATTATCAATATTCAATTGAGAAATTCAGTTGTAACAAACACTAATACACTTTGGTTGGTAATCTTAAATAAGATTTAATGAAAAAGATAGTTAAGATCTGGACTGATTTGTTGGAATGTGCCTGGGAAAAAACCAAAAAAAAATTAAAATTGCACAGATTCAGAAAAAGATAGTT
>Ga0325410_1008204_pt1 | contig 11323 bp, 8 predicted proteins | sample PopdelMetagenome_16_FD_206182 | JGI IMG/M metagenome (GOLD analysis project Ga0325410, IMG submission 206182) | Populus deltoides microbial communities from Bellville, Georgia, United States - Xylem-PdIQD-R3 | ecosystem: Host-associated > Plants > Phyllosphere > Stem > Wood/Secondary xylem... | reverse complement strand
ATTGTTTATTACTACAATGTTTCTCCGTATGGTTTTTTTATGATTTTCTTCAAAATTATATTTTTTTATTTTATTTTTTAATATTGAGCTGGTTAAAAATTACAGTTATAATATGTGAAGAAAGCACTTTAGCTTTCCTTGAAAATTATTGTTGGTTGCTACAGTGTTTTTTTTCCCACATGGTTTTTTTCTGTTTTCGTTATGTTTTTTCCTAAAATTATTTTTGTCAATTTTATTTTTTAAATATTAAGCTGGTTAAGAATTGTAATTACAAGTAAATACAAGTTTTTCCTCAAAAAACACTATGGATTGATACAGTTTTTCCTCACATGGTTTTTTTCCAGTTTCTTTTGTGTTTTCTTTTTTTGTAATATTTTTTTCCAAAATCATTTTCGTCGATTTTATTTTTTTAAATATTGAGTTGGTTAAAATTTAACTTTGTAATAAAGCTTAATCATGTGGGGAAAGTATTATAACTTTGCTCATATAACATTGTAGATTGCTACAGTATCTCTCCGCATAGTTTTTTTTTTGTTATAATTTTTTTCAAATGATCTTTTTTTATTTTATTTTTTTAATATTGAATTGTTTGTAAATTACAATTGCAAGTCATTACAAATAAGGCTAAATCATGTGGAGAAGCATTGTAGCTTTCATCACAAAACACTGTAAATTGCTACAGTGTTTCCAACATGATTTTTTCCCTCTTTTTGGTGTTTGTTTTGTTATTTTTTTCTAAAATTATCTAAGTTGATTTTTTTTTAATATTGAGCTGATTAAGAATTGAACTTTGTTATTTTTTTCTTTAAAACACTGTGAATTATTGCAGTGTTTTCCCATGTGATTTTTTAATGATTTTTTTCAAAATTATCTTTGTCGATTTTTTTTAATATTGAGTTGGTTAAGAATTAGAATTACAATAAAGTTAAATTGTATGAGGAAAGTGTTGTAGTTTTTCTCACAAAACACTGTGAATTGCTACAATATTTCTCTAAATAGTTTTTTAGTTTATTTTATTGGGAAAAGCGCTATAGTTTTTCTCATAAAATATTGTCAATTGCTGCAACATTTTTTCTCATAGGTTTTTTTCCTTCCAAAATTATCATTGTTGATATTTTTTTAATATTAAGTTGGTAGATAATTTAGCTTTTTTTTTTTGAGGCTTTTTATTAAATGAAAAGCTAAATCATGTGGCGAAAGCACTGTATCTTTCCTCACAAAACACTGTAGATTGCTACAAATCATTTTGTTCAGTCTCTAAATTTTTTATCACCAACACAACTTTTTTTTTTCATAAAATATCTGCTCCATCATACCTTTAATTTCTATTACTTATTTAGAGTTGGTTCACAATTATAATACTATTAAGTACATTTATTTTATAACCCCGCGGCAGCGCACGAGCACCTCATCTCATATTTGTTTATTTTTAATTTAAGAATCATTCTCGCAAAGAATATATACACGTGTCATCTGAGTTTAAATTATACAGCACTTAATAAAAATAAACAAATAGGAATTTAAGGTTTGATCAACGGTGATTTCTGCTATAACACAGATAAACAGCGTTACACGTCATAGCCACCAGCTCTACAAGAGAGTCAACAGTTAAAGAATTTCTCATGGAAACGGCACAGCCATCAGAAAACAGTAACATTATTGAAAGTTTTTGCCTGGAGTGGAGAAAGAAGACGCACAACCCATCTGAACGATGGATAGCTTAGCCACGGTGAATACCAGAAACAGCTTTGTGTAAATTTGTCGCAGATATTACCGGATGGAAATGCCAGTCCAAAACAGATGAATTAACAATGCTTCAGCTGAAAATAATTACTGAGAAAATAATCAGCCAAAAAGTTTATCATCCAACGCCTACCAAAACTGGGACGAATTGGTATAAATGTGTAATGCCCTTTTCATAAATTGAAGATGAACTCACAGCATGTTCTCATAAAATGCTGCAAAGCCGGTATGATACATCAGGATGGCTTATCCAGTCTGTTTTGTCAGTATGAAAAAAAAAATCTCAGATACATTGCATTGTATAGACAGTGTGACTTTACAAGACCCCATCTTGTTTCCATTGTTGAAAGATTCCAAATAGACTAAGTCCTCTTTGTGGAGTGGATGCCGCTCACATCTACTTGAGCATTCTGCAAGAGCTGCATCCAGGGTCCCCTCTCTATGCTCTCTTAGTGAGCTGAAGAATATCAAGATCAATACTACCTTTTCTAAAAGACTGTTAATGGGGACCATGAGGCGATGGCAATCCTTTGGCATGTTGGCTCTCCATTTCAAGAAGCATCAAGGACTTCTGCCTCTGGTACCTGTTTCTCTTGGCAGCCATTGCTGGGAGAATACAATTGTATGAATTGAATTTCTAATGCCAATCAAGACACAGGAAAGAATGCATGATACCTAACCAACTAGCTTATGAAACAAAAATGACAAATTTGTTAGAGAGCATTTAGTTGTCACATGCAAACTGAATGGCTCCCCAATTCTTTCATAGCAGCAACTACAGTTTTGGAGTCAACTTTCAGAAAGGTTGAAGTCAGACCAGGATGAATGAAACTACGGAAAAAATATCTCCTTCTCCCTTTTCTTTTTGGTTAGGTATGATAATATTACATTTAAAACAGAGTTAAGTGAGGATGAGAAAGCATCTGTGATGACAGCTAATAAAGCCAAATTGAAGGTGATAGTATTATTGTTACTGACGTGTGAAACTCCGGAAAAAATATCTCATCTTTTTACCTTTTCTTTTTGGCTAGGTATGATAACATCGAATATAAAATGGAAATAACGGAGGCTGAGAAAGCGTTTGTAATGACAGCTAATAAAGTCAAATTGAAGGTGATAGGGATAGTATTATTGCTACTACACACTGTGCTACTTACAAACAATTAAGATCTATGTGGATTGTGCTAGGAGGTAAAGATATTTCAGATAGAGACAAGCGTGAGACGAAAGTTGAGCTTCCTTGCCTAACAAGGATGAAACTCTTTTGATGATGAGATGATTTATATCATGGGGCATAAGACACAATTGCTTGTTTGGATGGATTTCTCAAGACTCTGGAAGACAAGTCACATTGGAAGGGTTCTAAGTGGGACGTGTTACTCATATTGTGAAAAAAGCCATCGTAGGATGAAAACTAAATGCACTGGTTTTATACCTCTAACTAAAACTCTGGGATCTAGGCAAACAAAAGTACGGACTACAGTACAGTACCCACATCATCTAGCAGCAGAAGTTCAGTGACTAAAAATTTATCAGTGGTGGGTACATGCAACCTTTCTCCTATATGGAGGTTTGTGCTTTGAATGACATCTCACTCCCAAGTCCCAATCCTTGTTGAACTCCTTTTGCAGTTTAATATATTATATACTGCTTCAAGTATAATCCCAGTCCCTGATTCCAGATCCTAATTTAATCCATGAAGGTTTTTTTTTTAATTCTAATTCTAAAATAACATCTCCAAGTGGTTGTTGACATAGGAATTTTAAGAGGTTTTTATCTGGAATAGATAATTCCAAATGATCAATGGTTTCAAACTATTCTACAATAAAAGGACGTCAAAATAAGGTCCAAAGGTGGAGTGCGGCCTCGAATTTGACTGGCCTCTATAAGAGTGATATCTAATCAAATTTGACTGGCCTCTATAAGAGTGATATCTAATATGCTCCGTGTAATGCATGCCTTAAAATTCAACAACATATCGTGCCAGATGACCTATCAGACCAGCTGACAGCCCATAGCATAATGCATGTAATGAAACTAGAAGATGACAAACTTGAACATCCTTGAAAAATACTTACACATTAGATCGTGAGGTGGAGCAAATTCATAATCATGTCTACGCCTCCTGATGCAGATTAGGTATCCCAATACAAGCAAACAAACAAATACTAGGCAGGATAAGCCTATAGCAATTTTACCACCAGTGGACAAACGACCATTATCCCAGAAAAGAGAGCATTGTGGCAAAGACGGTACTCCACACAACCCTTTGTTACCTGATAGACTGTAAAACAAAGTGTTTTTCCGGTAATGAGCTGTTAAAGAGACATTAATTCATCAGGGAATAAAATAACAAAATGACCACTGACTCATGAGTACTTTTGAAAGGTAACAGGGGTGAGGCATTGATTCAATTTCCATCTTAAGCAACGTTAATCTCCAAAAAAAGAAAAAGAAATAGAAATAGCAAATAGGTATATTCCAGAAATTGTGCGAGCAAAATGGAGCCAAACATTCAGCAACTGAAAGTAAAGAGTTGTCTGTTAGCATCTTTTGATGCTGCAAAGAGTAATCTATACTTCATACATTAATATGAAATACTAATCACCATTGCCAACTTTAACTGAAATGAGATCTCACATCAAAATGGGAGAGTGGGTGGATAGGACTTCCCCAAGTAATGAGAAAGTGACTGCGAAACAGGGGTATGCATCGCCTTTTTAATAATAGCATAGGTGAAATTCATGCAGATAACAAATTTTTTGGAAGGATATGGCTAAAAAGGAATAATGCACACAACCAACAGACTAGTCATTCAAGGTTGAAGAATATGTGAATTGAATTGTTACATATTATGATTGCCCATCTTGCTAGATAATCAAATTGATTGAAAAACAAGAAATTATGATTTGTGAACCATCAATCAACGACAGGCAACTCTCTTGCACAGACTAAGACAGCACGAATCCAGTAAGATCTCATAATGCAACATCACACGCAACTCTCTTGCACAGAATAAGACAGCATGAATCCAGTAAGATCTCATAATGCACAGACTAAAAAGGAATAACGCACGCAACCAACAGACTAGTCATTCAGGGTTGAAGAATATGTGAATTGAATTGTTACATATTATGATTGCCCATCTTGCTAGATAATCAAATTGATTGAAAAACAAGAAATTATGATTTGTGAACCATCAATCAACGACAGGCAACTCTCTTGCACAGACTAAGACAACATGAATCCAGTAAGATCTCATAATGCAATATCACAGACAACTAAAGACTATGGACCTACAGTATATGCTTACTATTTTGGTAAGTGTAGTCCTATAAAGAGCAAGGTATTTAGGCAATAAGTCAAATAGCATTAGAAGTCTTTCAATTTCATACTCTAGAGGACTTGAGGTGAACATAAAATATTTGACATATCTTAACAAATTAAATAAGTAAAAGTAGAATCAAGAGATTTAAGGATATTGCACATAGGTTCAAATGCAATTGCACGACGGTCCAGCCAAAGATTTTATTGCTAGAAAATTAATAATATAATAAACTAAAAGAATCGTGAAAGTTAGAAAGGAAGCATACTCAATAGCTCCACCATGCACACCAATTGAATAAAGTTCCTCTGGTACCCGCCCTTCCAATGAGTTACCATTCAACATCCTGGAAACAAAGAGATGTCGAGGGAATACAATAATGGAAAATAATAGGTAATCAACACTAGAATTATTAACCATTTGGATTTCTAATGCAAATGCTGTGGGTATTTAAATAGTTACCATTTGGTGTTTCTTCAATCAATTTGCTTATCAAATAAAACAAAAAGGAAAACAATGTGGCACATCTACCAATAAGCAAAGTTGTAAAAACCAATATACCGAGGGAATTATTCACAATGGAGCTCATGAAGTGGTTGCAACAAAAAAAATCTAGTTTCTTTTAGGGGAGAGGAGGGAGGTTTGTGCACAGGTGGAATTGGTACTTTCTAAAAAATGAAAAGAAGAAAATTGAAAGAGCAATATGTAAAGAGGCAGTCTAATCGGAAATGCAAAATAGATTTTAATGAGTAGATTTCAAGCTAAAATAGAGCTTCTATCTTGTTTTGCTTCAGTGTTGGCTTGATATCATATGATTTTTGACACCAGAGAAAAGTTTAGCATTTTAAAGTAGTGACAGAATTGGGAGCAAGAAACAACTTTTTCCCAGTCAGTTTTTCTGAAAAAGATAAAAAAATTATTGCAATCCTTTAAGATGTGATTATTCATTAAACCAACGCAGAGAAAAGGAATCTGGGATTGAAATGTGACAGTATAGATTTCATCATAAGTTCAATTGCCTACCAGCCTCCAAGAACTGGCAATGTGGAAGCATTGCAACGAAGACAGAAAAAAAAATGAAGGTAAAAGAGAACAACTACACAGAGAATGAGACATCCTCCCAGAAATGAACATGAATACTATCAGAAAACAACTTAGGAATGTATATAGCAGTTCTGTTAAAAAAATTACTTCCATAAATAGTTGCATGAATAATTGCTTAGTATTATATACTGCTCATGAGAACCACATTATACTTCATCTTGACCACTTGATGCTGGGGGAATGGGGGAAATAGTAAAAGGGCCTTGATTTCTTTATCAACAAAGGCAAAGAGGAAAATCTACTATAAGAGCTGTCAAATATAGTGATCAAATCCATCTCTCCAGTACCCAGCAAAGTCCAAAAAACTAACACTACATTATATTCTCAACAGCAGTTTTCAGCTACTATTTTAACTTCCCTTTATATGCTTCTAACAATGCAGCATGTGATGTCTTACCCTATTGTTCAATGTGCAAGTAAAAATGCACATGAACAATGGATTAAGCCAAGTCTTAGATTGAATTACAAAAGAAAGCACTTTATTCTTGGATGATGAGGACAACTAGTATATGTTACCACCAATGTGTCAAGTGATTTGGTTTCATTTGATGGGGTTTTCAGCACCATTTCTGGCATAAGCATTGGATGGCAAGTGTGCATACCAGAGTTATGTTTTCAATTCACAGTTATACAAAACTAGCATGAAATAAGTTCTTTCAATTTGTTCTAAACTAACTCCAAGGAAACTGAACGTTAAGTTTTAATGATAAGAAGGGTTCATTTCTATTTACATCTGGAAGTTGGTCAATCTCTTCTATGGTGAATACATCAAAACATCACATTTGAATTTAAAAGGTAAAATATCCATCTTCTACATCCGGATTAAATTTCTTAACAAACTAAATACAAAACAGATACTCCAACTCAATTCTTGCTGAATTTCAAAAGGAGTGGTATCATTTAGCTAAACATGAGGTCAAATAAAAAAAATCCACAGAAACTAATATTTAGTAAAATTATTTCATGAATTTTTTTTTCAACTTATGACACTATACCATTCATTAAAAGCATGAAAATCTTCTCCCTACTGGTATATATGATAATTGCTAACATCAAGGCATGCAGGACAGAAATGGGTCAAACACTACCACATTTAAACTGGAGGAGTTGACAATAAAACTTGAAACGAAGAAGAACAAAAAATTTTAGCTTCAAAATCCAAATATCAAACAAACTTGCTCTGTGTGTGTGTGTGTGTCTGTGTCTGTCTGTGTATGTCTGTATTATTTTGTGTGTGAGTGTGAGCACGCACACATGTTTATGAAAAATGCCTCCAGCATGTATTAGTGCAAGAAAACTACTTACACAAGTTGCAGATGAGTTGCCAAAGCTAGACTTTCCGGTATAGGACCTGAGAATTGATTGTTTGACAAATCCCTACAAAGTAAAAATCAGAAGTGATAAGGTATAACATAATGGAATGCCAGAGTAAGTTCATAGTGGTTGTTAGATAAGTTTCATAGTGTAGACTTGAAAAAGATGGTGGAACATCATTTAAATCAGACTCTAACTTCAGTCACAGAAGACTTAAAAGTTTGTGCTACACTATAAAGCTGAATAAATTAAGTGAACTGACCAAGATGATAAATTAATATTTTAAGACAAAAGGGAGAAACAAGGATATATATATATATATATGACAGCATAGAAAACGTTTTCCAAACTCAAAGAAGAGATACTCCATAGGAAGTTTACTTAAAACAAAAACAGGACACGCACCCATGTAAACCAGAAAAGGAACACTTGGAGCACGAGAATGAGAGGACTCGATAGTATTTTTTTTCCCTTTCCCCACACGAGGTACGCTTCTTTTCATGAATGAATTAGTTCTAAAATATAGACTTGAATGAGTGTGCACATCCAATGTCTTAGGAAAAGGAAGCCTTCTAGATGAGCTGGCAGAGAGACGGTCCTCCCTCTCAAAGGGGGTTCTCAAAACCTTCTTGGGCGGGCACTTGATGAAACAAAATGCACTGGGAACACATGCTCTAATCAATTTCTCTTTATTTATCAAAATAATCAACAACGCAACAAAGCCTTAATCCCAAACTAGTTGGGGTCATTTAGGAAACATATAATTAAATTAGAGGTACTAAATCATGAAATGCACTATAAAACAACTTTTAGCTTATATGAGACCAGAGCTTGCCATACATATTAAAAAGTAAGACCACAAAACATCAACTGATATAAGGCATATAAATGCTGTAAAACTTACAGCCGTACAAGAGATTGTTGACCTAGTCCTGATGGTAGAGTTCCTCCCAAAGAATTAGTACTCAAATTCCTGAAGATTGAAAAGAGAGTGTTTAATTACAATGGATGAGCAACAGTATAAGCACAAGAAACCACAGAAGTGTCAATCCAAGTTTAAAAAAAATTATGCACAAGTCACTAAAATTTTAGAACAAATTTTGAGGCAAGCAAAGCAGGGGCCATGACGTAAGCAATTTGCAAATGAAATCAAAAGTCAAGAATGTTCTAACGTTTAGATTATCTACTCAGGAATAGGTGACTAAATTTGATGGACTCTGCAGAGACAACAATAATGATGCTACAGGTTGCATGTTTGCATACGAGATCAACTGGAAGACAATTAATTTGTTATTTTATCGAGAAGTAAGGATCCTTTCGCATTAATTAAAGCTATAAAATGGAGTTCGCTTAGCAAAAAATCCTATAGTTAAATGTAGTTCACTCAAAAGAAATCCTAAAAAAGAATTTTAATAAATTTTCTGATAGAAATTGATCGGTCATGATAATTAAAACTAGTATCTGCACCAGTAAAGAGCAGAATGAAAATGAAAGTGGTTGGAAGGACAAGTGCAAAAGCTGGAAACAAGTTGTTAGAGATCTAGAAGAAAACATGTCACTTTCAAAAATAAACCTAATGAATCCCGGCATTGCAGTAGAATGTTGAGAAAAGACGCGCTCATTCCATGCATCTATCGGCAACATGCCAATATTGTCTGCTAGATTTAACCAAATAAAGTCAAACATCTCCAGCGTGTAAGGAATTGGATGCTGATACTTACAGGGTTACCAAGTTCGACAAAAGAGTAATCTGCTCACTTATACTCCCTTTCAAGCCTTGACTTCCAAGATCACTGAATAAAATAACCCAAGTAATAATTATAATTATTAACATGAGATTAAAACTCATATTCTGAAACAAAGAATATTCAAGGAATACAATCTCTCGAATGCATCGAGGCATGGACAAAAGCGCGCTTTCTTACATTTGCGATATCACGAGTGCAGTTTCATCTTTGTTGGGATGGCATGTAACTCCTTCCCAGGCATCCCAGCTAGTAGGAGCACAAGGATCCCCATTCCATCCCATTCTATCAGGAACTCTCAACGACTCTTTCAATGCTCTCATGGCCACCACTACCGAAACAAAAACACATTCACAGTTGCTAATTTCTAATTCAAAAAAAACCAATCACTCCAAAATCACACACGTACCTTGCTCCGGCGCGGTGGAGAGATCATTAGGAATCAAAGCATAATTCTCAATTCCACTAACAATCGGAGCGCCAATCACTGGCACAAATTTCACAGTCAACACAGCACTGCTCAAATTATGCACTGTATAACTCAAACTATAAGCTGCAAAACTCCCAACTTCCTCGAAAACGTCGACCCTCTTCACATTCTTCTCATTCACCACCACATCAAACACTCTCTCCGCTTTCTGCTTCACACTCGAATCAATCTCTGCGAAATGAAACCACAACACATAATCCAATTTCGCATCGACCGACAGTTCGTACTCGAGTATTCCATTTCCAGTAACCGCCGTTTGGTAAAGCTTCGCAGGAAAAAAATTCGGTGGCTGATTGGTGCCGGTTATGGTTTCTCGTGTGGAGAGGGAGCGGATTATTTTTGTCGTGTTTAGAGTTCGGAGTACGGAGTCGGACTGCCATGCTCGGCCGAAATCATCAGTGTCGTTGCTGAACCCTGGGCCCCACTGGTTGGACCCGCAGGATAAACGGCCGTAATTAACGAGGATGAACTTATCGCCGATTGTTGCGGAATCGTAAGATGACGGATCGATTTGACGGACTTCAAGGGATCCAATGACGGGAGGGTCAGTGGCAATACTGTAAAAACAAACATCCGCTTCACCGTCTTTGACAAACGCGAAGAGATCGGAGTACGCGCCGTCACGAGCGAGGTTCTCCGGCCAAGGAGAACGCCAGGAAAAGACGACAGTGCCCTCGACGGATGCGTCGAATGAAGGAGAGTGGGACTTGCCATCATAGTTGTCGTAGACAGTGAACGTACGGAAGTAGTAACGGCCGCTAGGGAGAGGCAAAATGTAGCAGTTTTTTTTACCGGAAGAGAGGGGGAAGAAGCGAAGATTTTTTTCTTGAGGATAGCGGAAGTGGAGTGGCTCCGACACTACAGAGATGGCTCCTCCAGTGAAGTAACGGTCGGAAAGCCATATTGTGTTGAATGGATCCGTTGTGTTTGTAGAACCGCCACAGTCTATGAAGTATGAAGCATCTGTAGTAAAATCGGAAAAAAAAGCAGTTAAAAAAAAACCTGAAAGTTAGTTAAAGTAGTTAGAGAGAGAGTGAGAGAGAGGAGGGGAGGAATGAGTACTACTTACTACCAAAGGGAAAGGAGAGGGAAGGGGAGAGGAGGAGAGGGAGAGAGAAGATGAAGAAAAGAAGAGACATGGTATGTGTGAGAAAAAGAGAGATTTGGTCAGAAATGATATCGTTCGGTGTTTTTCTGTTGGTTAATGTTGTTTGTTGCCTGTTGTTTAGACATGGAGGAGTGTATAAACAGGTGTTTAAGAGAGGGAAGAGGGAAAAGGAGGCGAGATTAGTAGGGAGTAAAGTGGGGGAAGGGACGGAATTGAGCTGGATTTTTATTTTTATTTTTATTTATTTTAGCTAAATTTGGACTTCTAGATTGGTAGAGATATTGAAAATCTTCTTGATGTTAAAAGTAACAAAAAGAAAAGGGAGATTCGGTCCCAGGAGAATGAATTTTGTTAAAGAAGGGTCAAAATTAGTTGGAATAAGTAACGACTAAGTTAAAATAAGAGCAGCTGATGATGGTATGTATATTTGAGACGTTCCTCGTGAACAAATTGATTACCGGTTCAATTTGAGTTGAACATGCTCCTCTTTCTTC
>Ga0325410_1008203_pt1 | contig 11324 bp, 6 predicted proteins | sample PopdelMetagenome_16_FD_206182 | JGI IMG/M metagenome (GOLD analysis project Ga0325410, IMG submission 206182) | Populus deltoides microbial communities from Bellville, Georgia, United States - Xylem-PdIQD-R3 | ecosystem: Host-associated > Plants > Phyllosphere > Stem > Wood/Secondary xylem... | reverse complement strand
GCTCCAACTCTTCGACAATCAAGTTCTAGTAGCAATCTTGTATCCATTAATGATGCTGCTTCTCCATGGTTACGACGTTATGGGTTACGTAGATGGCAATAAGCCTTGTCCACCTCAGACCACAGTGGAAGGAGGAGCTGTTATTTCCGATCCAAACTAGAGTCAATTATTACTGCATGCTATAGTAACATCAACATTAGGAACTGTTATGTCTTTTATTGCCTCTGCCACTACTTCAAGGGATGCTCGAGACAAACTTGTTCATCTCTCCATAATATTGATCTCGCTAACATGAGCGTGAATGGCTTTTAGAGATGATTTATCCAATTTCTTTCAGGGAACTACATCAATCTCCGAGTATATTCAACCACTCGAAATGATAGTGGATGAACCTGCGTTGTTATCTCTCCCTTAGACAAGGTCGATCTTGTTATCAACACGTTGAATGGGCTAGGTCTTGAATACAAAAGGATCTGATCAGCCGCTATATATAAGAGCAAGGGAGAATCCGATAACATTTGAAGAACTCGAGAAAAGCTTGTTGATTATAAGAATTTTTGAAGAATGAAGAGGATGTAAACAATGCATATTCCCAAAGTTAATCCAACAAGAACCGCGCGTCATAAAAAAATCTATCCATCTTGCCATAATTAAAAAAAAAAAATAGCTTTGAAATTACTATAAAAATTCAAAATTTAAAGTTAGAGGACTAATTAAAATACATAGAAAATATATGAGCAACCACACATTAGTAACAATTTTTATTTTGATCAAAAAATTTAGATCCAACAAGAACCGTAAAATCTATCCATCTTGACCTAATTAAAAGAAATTAGCCTTGAAATTATGATAAAAATTCAAAATTAATTACCCTGATCAAAACAAATATTTTTCTTATGAATTTTTGCCAAAATTTTATCTTGTTAAAATCCGATCTTTCCTTGTTTTTTTACAGACTTTTTTCCTGAGTTTTGTTGCCAAATGTTTTTGGTTGAGGCACCAAAACATGATTTGTTTTGAGTAAGAACATATAATAGTTTGAAAGCAAGTTTTAATTAAAAGAAAACAATTATTTCTTGGTAATTTTTATGCAATTGTATACCAAGTTAATAAAGCAAAAGATATTTAGATAAAATTATATAAAATTTATCATTAAAAAAGAATAAATATTTTATTATCATCGATTATTCTTGATGATTTTGTTTTTAAATTATGCATATTAGGATCATATATAAGTTTTTATAAAGTAATTGCTAAAATTACCATAAAAAACAATAATTTTAATTAAAAAAGTATAGTATCATCGTGAAATTTCTAAAATATCATTATAATTTTTTTAATTAAAGAAAATTTAATTTATAATGTTAAAAAATAAAGCTATAAATAAAATAGAGAAAGGGCTAAAAAACTCAAGCTCCACCACGCATGGACTTGAAAGGATGAGCCATACATGTTTAGGCCTTGAAGTCGAGCCGATGTGCCTTGACGAAAATAAAAAGGCACAACAAACGATTCATTATCCGCCCAGGAAATGGCATCTCATGCCTTTCATAAATTTTCAGCCATTTTGGTGTTTAAAAAATTAGAATCAAAGTTTTTTTATTTCAAAAACCTAAAGTTTAGTTTGTTTTCACTTAAAAACATGAAAAATGAAAATGACTTCATAAAAATAGATCTATATATTTCCAACCCTAAAAAATAATATAATATCTCAAAATCAAATTGAAACATAGTTTTTAGATTCCAATTTACTTTTCCTAGCTTGATTTAATACCCAACTCATCTTTATTGATTTTTTCTTTTTAAGCGAATCTAATATACTAAAATATAATATTAATAATATTTCATGATTAAAATTTCAAATTTATAAATACTAAATTATAAAAATATGCACCTCCCATGACAATGCAATGAATGATGCTTGTATAATCCTTAAAGATGTAATTTAATTGGTCAGAATTTAGGTTTGTTCCCTAAAAATTACCAGTTTGAATCTCATAAATCTTAGGGGCTAGAGCTACTAGAGATTTATATGACTATTAACTTTAAGACCCGTGAGATCAGTTGAGGTACACACAAACTTGTTCAAATATCTACATTAATAAAAAAAAACCAATATTTATGAGTGCATAACATTAAGTGTTTAGTAAAACCCCTATTTTTTCTTTTAATAATTGTAATAGCAATAACACACAATCAATAAAGCTACAATAAAGAAAAGGGTTCTTGTGAGTAACATCCTAAAAACCAGGAACAATAAGGGTATATTTAGCAGTGTGGTAGCAGTTACTTTTCAAATAACTTTTTATGTTGAAATACATACCAATAATTTTTTTTATTTTTTAAAAATTATTTTCGACATCAGTATACCAAAATGATCCAAAACATATAAATCATATTAAATTTTAGCCAAAAAAATAAATGTTTTAAAAATGCAGCTTGCACCGCGTTCCCAAACGATTTCTAAATGTGATCAGTAAAAATATGTTTGTTTAATATTATTGTAATAATAATTATTTTTTAAAATATTTTTTTATTTAAAAATATATAGAAATAATATTTTTTTTTAAAAAAATTATCTTTAATTTTAACGTAAAAATATGAAAACATAAAAAATATCAATTTAAAACAAGTAAAAAATAAATGTTTTTATTTTAAAAAGCATTTTTAAAATATATAAAAAAAATGGTACAGCAGTCTCCAGCTAAAAAGAGATTAAAATAGAAAGAAAAAAGAGGAATCATTCACACGAGTCATTGTCACCTCCACCGCATCCCGCGCGCACTCCAAAACCCCGCCAACGCACAAGCAGGCTCCAACCCCCTTCCCTTTCCCATCCTCTCTCAAGTCCAGCTCATCACCCCTTCTCCCATCGATTTCTTTTTTTTTTTTTTTCCTTAACACATTAATATTTTCCGATCATTTTTTTTTCTTTTGGATTAAGTTTATCTAATAAAAGATAAAATATTTATATGATTCAAATATTTTATTTTTCACAATTTCAAAAAATATATCCTTAATAAAAAAAAAAAGCAAAAACATTTTATTCTGTAGGCTACCGAAGCCAAAGATTAGGATTGGAATGGTAAAGGACAAATAATTGCGCGGCCCCACAACACCACCCAACCTTGCCAGCTCCAAAAGTATTACCCGCCATAGCATCCCTTTGAATCTGGAAACCTACAATTTGGCGCCAAGATTCAAATTCCAAAATAACACCTAAATTAGTCTTAGAGGGGAGGAGGGAAGAAAACCCAAGATTTTTTTTTTAAACAAAAACCCCCGCGTCTCTCCTCCATCTCCCTATATAAGAAGGCGTTCATTCTCCTATTTCTTTCTGTGCCCAAAACCTGTCTGATTAAAGTCTTGAAAGAAGCAAAAATGTATGTGGTGAAGAGAGATGGGAGGCAAGAGACTGTCCACTTCGACAAGATCACTGCTAGACTGAAGAAGCTTAGCTATGGCCTTAGCATTGACCACTGTGACCCAGTCTTGGTGTCTCAGAAGGTCTGTGCTGGTGTCTACAAAGGTGTCACCACTAGCCAACTTGATGAATTGGCTGCTGAGACTGCCGCTGCTATGACTGCCAATCATCCTGATTATGCCTCCGTGAGTTTTTTCTTTTAATGAATTGGTCCCTTTTATTTTCTCTTGATTTCTGGGCACGCTCTAGGCCTTACAGTTGGTGCATATTTATGTGGATTTACTAATTGTTCGGTGGGGATCAGGAGCATATTCTTCCAGACTTAAACACACACACACACGCACACTTACACACACACACACACACGCACACTTACACACACACACACACACACACACACACTAATTCTTGGGCCTGGCACTATTTTTGTGTTGTAAAAACATTATTACTTTATAGTCTGTTCCTTAGGTTAACAAAATTGAGGACTGAAGGGTAAATGGCCTGTTTCCTGATTTAACCTTTAAATATTATTTTGCTGATGCAGTTGGCTGCCAGGATTGTTGTTTCAAACCTGCATAAGAACACTCAGAAATCATTTTCTGAGACGTAAGTTCCATACTATATTATGCTACTTCTATTCTATTTAACCAATAGGCTTCATTGTTTCGAAATTGTTGTTTGATCTGGGTTGGTGGTTGCTGCAGGATCAAAATCATGTACAACCATTTTAATGATAAATCTGGACTGAAGGCTGCTTTGATTGCTGATGATATTTATGAAATAATAATGAAGGTATTTTCTCCAGTCTATTATTCTATGGCTTGTTGGATTTAATTGTTTCTTTTTATTGAAATTAAAAGGAGAAAAAAGGAAAATGTTCTTCTTAACATTGTTGTAGAGTGGTCATGTTACCAAAAATGTGGGCTAAACACGTCTAGCTGGTTCCTGTCAACTTGACTGAAATAAAATTTTAAATTTAATGGGTTGTTCTATTTGTTGTAGAGATAGATATATCAACTACCTGACGCTTCACCTAATGTTATGAGCCATGGATTGTCAATAACATTTTCTTTTTGCTTCAGAATTCTGCTCGCTTGGACTCCGAGATCATCTATGATCGGGACTTTGACTATGATTACTTTGGCTTCAAGACCCTTGAAAGATCCTACCTCCTGAAGGTCCAAGGAAAGGTTGTGGAAAGGCCTCAACACATGCTGATGAGGGTTGCTGTTGGAATTCACAAAGATGATATTGATTCAGCTATCAAAACGTACCATTTGATGTCTCAGCGATGGTTCACTCATGCTTCTCCCACCCTTTTCAATGCTGGAACACCAAGACCTCAAGTATGTATTATGTTGTGTGCATATTTGTTCATGGAAGTCTTCTGCGAATTTTTAATTTAGTTTACAAATATGGTGTTTGGGAAAGAGGTTTTATTTTTGCAGAAGATTAACCCAGATATTTGATGTCTTTTGGCAGTTGAGCAGCTGCTTCTTGGTGTGCATGAAAGATGATAGTATTGAAGGAATATATGATACGTTGAAGGAGTGTGCTGTTATCAGTAAATCAGCAGGAGGAATCGGTGTATCTGCCCACAACATCCGTGCCACTGGAAGTTATATTCGTGGGACAAATGGGACATCTAATGGCATTGTTCCAATGTTGAGGGTGTTCAATGATACTGCCCGCTATGTTGATCAAGGAGGAGGCAAGAGGAAAGGTATGCTCATTTTATTGCTCTTGTATTGTCGTTTTAAATTTAATGCCTGATGGTTCTCTATTGAAACGTTGCTTATCATGTTCAAAGGTGCTTTTGCTGTGTATTTGGAGCCATGGCATGCTGATGTATTTGAGTTTCTGGATCTTAGGAAAAACCATGGAAAGGTATGACTCATAAGGAGCAAACTTCTCCACTTCCGCTTTGTCTTGTTCTAGTTTATGTGATAGCATCACTTCTTCGCTGCACCAACGAAACTTGCTGTTTAACTTCGATCTGTAACTTTTTCATTTTTATAGGAAGAAAACCGTGCTCGAGATTTATTCTATGCTCTGTGGGTTCCTGATCTCTTTATGGAGAGAGTTCAAAGCAACGGGCTATGGTCATTGTTTTGCCCTAATGAGGCTCCAGGTTTGGCAGATTGTTGGGGCAAAGAGTTTGAGGAACTATACACCCGATATGAAAGAAATGTAATTTCCTTTGGTTTAACCTAAAGTTTGTATTTTCTGAATATCGATTTTTACTGGACTCTGATTGTTGTTCATTCTCATGCATATATCTAGGGCAAAGCCAAGAAGGTTGTCCAGGCACAAAACCTCTGGTTTGAGATCTTGAAATCCCAGATAGAGACTGGGACCCCCTATATGCTTTTCAAGGTGATTTGTGTGAATCTGTTGGATTTTAATCTTTTTGTATCATGGCTTTGTAGTATTTTGTTTTCTTATTTCTCTTCTGTTTTTCCAGGATACTTGCAATAGGAAAAGCAACCAACAAAACCTGGGTACAATAAAATCTTCAAATTTGTGCACTGAGATAATTGAATACACAAGCCCAACGGAAACTGCTGTCTGCAATCTGGCTTCAATTGCTCTACCACGATTTGTGAGAGAGATGGTGGGGAATGCTTACGAGCTTATTTGAAAATTTTGCTTTTTTTTTGGGATGTTGTTTGTTTTGTGACCTAACGTCATGCACTTTGTTGCAGGGAGTTCCTGTGGAGTCTCATCCATCTAAACTTGTTGGGAGTAGAGGTTTCAAGAGTAGATATTTTGACTTTGAGAAACTAGCTGAGGTTTGTGTTTCACATAGGTGCATCAGGACATTTCCTAGCATATGCGCTCACCTGCATCTTCTGCTTTGTGAAGCCTCATATTTTGTTTCATAAGTTCAGCCAGTAATTTCTGTTTTCCTCCTGCTTTTGGGACAGGTTACAGGAGTGGTTACATCCAATCTTAACAAAATAATTGATGTCAATTACTACCCAGTTGAAACTGCTAGGAGGTCAAATTTCCGACATAGACCCATTGGCATTGGAGTTCAAGGTCTTGCAGATACCTTCATCCTGCTCGGAATGTCATTTGACTCACCAGAGGTAAAGTTTACTCCCAACAGCTTTTCTTTTTTAACATAAACTTTCAATAGTTGGCTGGTCTGATTATTTAGTGGCCATCAATTTCAGGCTCAGAAGCTGAACAAGGACATATTTGAAACCATTTATTACCATGCCCTGAAAGCATCTTCTGAGATTGCTGCAAGAGAAGGTCCCTATGAAACATATGAAGGAAGTCCTGTGAGCAAGGTATGCTGGGTTTCTTCAAATGCGAACACCTCAAGTGCAGTTGCGTGAATATGTTGTTTTCTGGGACACTATTTCCCATTTCAACTTATAAAAAGTCACAATTGTGCTGCTGTTATCTTTTTATTGCTTCTAGATACTTTTGTTATGCACAGCCATACATTTTTGACTAATAACATTTCCACTTTGATTTGCCTGAATTGAGTTTCATTTGTGTCTTCTGTGAGAAAATTTTCGTTGCAGGTGAACATCAGTTATTGGTTGGTTTACTCTGTAGACTTTCAGCTTCCATTTGAAAGAATTTCCAAGACCTTCTGGTCCAATAACTAGCAGAACATGTAATTTTCACCAGCTTCTGAGTAAAGGATCCATTTAATTGTGCAGGGAATTCTGCAGCCGGACATGTGGGGTGTAACTCCTTCAAATCTGTTGTGGGACTGGGATGCCTTAAGGGAAATGATATCTAAGAATGGGGTTAGAAATTCACTTCTTTTGGCACCAATGCCAACAGCTTCAACCAGCCAGATTCTTGGAAACAACGAGTGCTTCGAGCCATATACTTCAAACATTTATAGCCGTAGAGTTCTAAGGTTTGCTATGCGAACCTATCCTATTCAGTTTATTTTAATATCAATTGCATTGTGCTTGCTCTCTAATCCTCTTTCTCTCCAGTGGTGAATTTGTTGTGGTCAACAAGCATCTTCTTCATGACTTGACTGAGATGGGCCTCTGGTCTCCTGCTCTGAAGAACAAAATAATTTATGAAGATGGCTCTGTCCAGAACATTCCAGAAATCCCAAATGATCTGAAGTTTATATACAAGTATGGATAAGTGAATTTCTTCATAGACAGTGCTTCTCTCCGTATTTTTAACCGTTGAGATAATTCAACTATTTTGGCAAACAGGACTGTTTGGGAGATCAAGCAAAAGACATTGGTTGATATGGCTGTTGATCGAGGATGCTACATAGATCAGAGTCAAAGTCTTAATATACACATGGACCAACCCAATTTTGGAAAACTAACTTCCCTACACTTTTATGCATGGTCAAAGGTATGCACATCGAAACGATACCCAAAAAAAAAAAAAACATGATGACAAATATAACATGTTATATCTACAACGGTATTAGATGCAGTCTGCTTGCAGCGGGTTTGTCCAATGATTTTGACACTGGCTGGAGCAATTTCATTTGTTTGCTATGGACAAGTGATTTTATAGCTATTGTCGGAAGTTTACATTGCCCAGTCAATTTTGATGAAACCCTGCCCTCTTTGCAAATAGGAGTAATGGGCTGCAATAATTTCAGTGTCTTATTGTTTCTTTTTCCTGTTTAAAGGGTCTAAAGACAGGGATGTATTATCTACGATCACGTGCTGCAGCTGATGCCATCAAGTTCACTGTTGATACTTCTGTTCTTCAAGTAATGACCCGTGATAATCACTACTTTTTCTACCATTTTTTTTGTGTGTATTTCACCGAAAGAAATTCTCATTTATGGGCAATTCAGGATAAGAAGCTGAAAGCGGATGGTGGTGGTGCTGATGATGATGATACCAAAATGGCTCAAATGGTTTGCTCCCTTGCAAACCGTGATGACTGCTTGGCCTGTGGAAGTTGAGGGTTTGATTTATGAGCCAGAAAAGATGTGATTTCGGTTCAGGTTCTTCTTGATGCTGGAGGACTCTGATACGGTGGCTGGGCAACCGCAGTTAGGTGTTGCTTTTAGAGGGCTTTTATTTATGGGTTAAATCCAATCCAGTACAATTATATAGGTATATATATACATGTTACTTTCAATGTCTGTATAGGTTAATCCTGCTACTACAACTGGTTAAACCCATGGATTCCGTGGCTGAAACTGCACTTCAAATTGCAATCACTAATCCAGATACCAATAAAAAAAAAAATCAAGTTACTAAAACAATCGGGCTCTGAAGAATTGGCGGGCTGAAAATGGGTTAAGCCTGAAGTTAAGATTGGGCCCATCTTAACTCGCTCAATTCCTCTCATAACATTGTCCGCTGACCTTGTAGTCAACGCTTTCCATCTCAAGGCAGCACCACAAATCAATTACTAGGCTTTCAAATTTTATCAACTCACAATTAACTTGAAGCTTCACAATTTGTCAAATCCCATCGCTGGTCCAACAAAGAAACCAGTTACGCAACGCGCTTCCATGTTAGTCTAACAATTCTAGACACTTTGACAAGTAACAAAGCAATTTGCAGTGTTTGTTTCTCTCAAGTTGCTCTGATAGTGGCCTCCAGTAGTTACAGGGCATCGAATTAGTTGAGCATCCCCACACTATGATCTTGTTGTCAAACAATAGTGGTCGTGTGAGGCTCAATCTACTCAAATGCCCAATTGCTTCTGGTGTTGATGAAGAGCCGTCGGCATGCTTTTGACCGATACTTGTCAACGAACTTGAATCTGCGGAGAAGACAGGGAATATGCGGTGCAAAGCTATGTTCAAAAGCACAAGCATGGAAGATGGGTGGTCGGTAAAGGATCATGAAACTGGTTTCTTTGTATAGGAATTTTGAAGCTTGAACATGACTTCTCAGCCATGGGTTGAGTGAAGGCTTAGTCAAGTTTTGATTGCAATCAAATAAAAGGCACAGAGAATTGATTTCAGGTAAACACAGGTGTTCCAAGTAATTGAAGATTGCCAATGATAAACAACATTATATATATAACCCTGACTGTCATGGTAGCCTCCTACTTACCGATATGATCTTTCATCCTTCACTCCTGATAGTTATATACTGTTTATACGATATTCAACATGTTAACCGTAACATGTTTAATCATCCCGTCTTCTAGAGAAAGAAAAATTAAAATAATGGAATTGAAGGTTGCTTTATCTCGAGATACAATGAAATCATTCTCAAATTTCTATCTATACGAGTTTGCTTTAACTCGAGGTAAAATGTAATCATTTTATTCTAACTGGTTAGATAATGAAAAAAATGATATATTATATGTTGATCTGTAGCGCTGGATTGTGTAATAATAATCAATAAATTATATAACGTCTAAGTGATTCTTGACACAACATACAAGAACATATAAACATAAAATTTAGAATGTTTTTCAATTATCATAAATGTATGTTCTATCATTCAATCTGATTTGTTTTTACAAACCCGGTTTAATAAAGGTGTTAACTTTGAACATCTATTGTTCAGAGTCAAACAACATTACATTATAATCTCTTGATCTATCCATACTCATTGTCAATTCAATTTAAATTGATAGAGGGTAAATTACTCTACCTTGAATAAAATCATTTGCTTCATGTCTTCACTTGACCTAATACTTATTGCACTTGTAAAATGTTAATTGCACTAGAATCAAAACATGCATGACACGAACACATTTCAGAACATGATTAAATGATTTTGAAAGATTAGTTATCATATTACCATACTATTGACCACCATCATAACATAATGCTCATTTTTCTTTTGGTTCTCATTCAAGCCATTCTTGATATACTAATTCCAACTTACATTCCAACTTACATATCCTTTCATACTACAAATCAAAATTACCCTTAAAAACAAAACAAAAAATCAGCATGTAGGGGCATGTTTGTATTTTCTGGTTATTTGGTTATAATTGATTTAACAAAGGGGCAATTAATTATTTTAATAAATATATAATATTAGGCACATGAAAAAAAAAACTAACAAGTCTTGTTTTTAGGAGAATATTTTTGTCTTTTTCGAGGGATTAATTGGACGTTATCAAATTGATTGGGAATAAATTAGCCTGCACATGTTTGTTTAGCATACTAAATTGATTTTTTTATCCTTAAAAGTGATAAGATATATAGCTTTTATAAAGGGGTTTTTTGTCTTTTCAAATTTTTTATGAACAGTAAATTGATAAAATTACCCTTAAAATAAAGAAGAAAAATTAGTGTGCAGGGGCATGCTTGTATTTTTATTCTGGTTTTCATTTATAATTGATTTGACAAAGAGGCAATTAAGTCTTTTAATAAGTATAAAATATTTTTTAAAAAAAGGTAGACACATGAGAGATCTCGCAATCTTCTAATGGCATGCAGTGGCTTTGAGTGGCCAAACCAAGATGGCGATAGAATCCTCTCGACAGCCTTTCCATCACTATACGGTGAGTGTGGCTTCATCACTTCCGGTTTAGCATGAACAACCATTTTATTTTATTTTATCTATCCTCTTCAAAAATCACGCCGACCCTTTAAATTTTCAAGGCAGCTCTTGAATTAGTTTTTTTATTCGAATTTGATTATTGTTTGTTTATTGATATTTATTTTATTTGAAATAATTTATGAAATTAGAGTTTTTTTTTTAATTTTATACTCTGAATTTTTCATCTAAAGTTTTGTTTGTAGCTTAGATAAAATAAGAGCATTTTCATTTATTTTTATCAAAATTAGTTGGTATCCAATCTTCAGAGATCTTGGAATCTCGTGTCTAGTTAGGGACGTTGATACCACTTGGTGCAAGTTGAATATAAATGGAACCAACTCCAGGTGATCTTGATCAAGGAGAGGATGTTAGCCAACTCCAGAGGTAGAAGATGAGAGCTTGTTAGAGAGAGAGAGAGAGAGAGA
>Ga0325410_1008202_pt1 | contig 11325 bp, 3 predicted proteins | sample PopdelMetagenome_16_FD_206182 | JGI IMG/M metagenome (GOLD analysis project Ga0325410, IMG submission 206182) | Populus deltoides microbial communities from Bellville, Georgia, United States - Xylem-PdIQD-R3 | ecosystem: Host-associated > Plants > Phyllosphere > Stem > Wood/Secondary xylem... | reverse complement strand
TTTTTTTTTCAATTCAAGTCTAAGAACTCAATATAAATTTACATCCAGGCATCAATTCATAATCGACTTGAAATGACTCATAAGACCAGGTTTATAATATCTTACCTGGTGCGAATCAAGGCTTCGATCCCTCCTTTTCTTTCTAATGACAGTCGACCCTCCCCTCTTCTCTTCTTGTTCAATTTTTTCTTGTTAATCCCTTTCCCACCAGGGTTTATTTTACCTATAACCCTCAATCTGGGATGGGTTCTTGAAATTTTGGTGTTTCTCTCTTGATTTGTAAAAAAAATAGATATAAAAACTCCCTCTTTTCTTTCTTTACGTAGCTGCAGATCTGTTTTTGGTGAGAATAGGAGTATTTATGCTCTATAATTATTCTTATTTGCATTTAGACCCCATTTTCTTTAAGTTTATTCGTTCTTGCCCCCACTTCTTTTTTAGTTTAGTTTATTTTCTTTAATTTATTCCAGCCGTGGTTTTTTTCTCGAGATTTACATATATAACTACCGAAGACAAAATGAAAAAAAGAGAAAAAGAAAAGAAGATCTCTTGAGGTCCTGTGTGCTGGAGTTTGGAGGGAATTGAGAGGATCTTCTGCCATTGGTGGAGTTTACTTATAATAATAGCCACCAAACTACTATTGGTATGGCTCCATATGAAACATTGTATAGGAGGAAATGTCATACCCAAATTTGTTGGGAGGAAGTAGGAGAAAGGAAGCTTTTGGGACCTGAAATGGTGCAACTGACAACTGACAAGGTGAGGGTGATAAAAAAGAGGATGAAGGAAGCCCAGGATAGACAAAAAAGTTACGCAGATCACCGAAGAAGGCCCTTGGAATTCCAAGTGGGGGATAAAGTATTTTTGAAGGTGGCTTCTTGGAAAGGCATCATTCAATTTGGAGTAAAAAGGAAATTAGCCCCGAGATATATTGGCCCTTTTGAGATTAAGGAAAGAATTGGGCCCGTTACTTATCAATTAGAATTGCCTGTATATTTGGATAAGATTCACAATGTGTTCCATGTGTCATTGTTGCGAAAGGCCAAGATAGACCCCTCACGGGTATTGCCACAGGTTCCTTTGAAGATTAAAGGGGATCTAACCATGAAAACTAAGCCCGTCAAGATCTTAGATCGAGATGAGAAGTTTTTGAGGAATAAAAGAGTTCCCTTGGTGAGAGTATTATGGAGAAGCTCTCGAATAGAAGAAGAAACATGGGAAAGAGAATCCAAGATGAAGGAGAAGTTTCCACACTTATTCTCCGACATAGGTACGTAACTTGAATTTTGAGGATGGAATTTTATTATTTGGAGGGGAGAATATAAATCCCGAGATAATCAAGGCTGGATTAAATTAAAGAAAATAAACTAAACTAAAAAGAAGTGGGGGCAAAACGAATACACTTAAAGAAAATGGGGCCTAAATGAAAATAATAATAATTATAGAGCATAAATACTACTCTTCTTACCAAAAACAAATCTGCAACTATCATGAAGTAAGAAGAGAGGGAGTTTTGGTATCTATTTTTACAGATCAAGAGAGAAACACTAAATTTCAAGAATCCATCCAAGACTAAAGGTTATAGGTAAAAATAAACACTGGTGGTCAAGGGATTAACAAGAAAAATTAAACAAGAAGAGAAGAGGGGAGGGTCAGCTGTCATTAGAAAGAAAAGGAGGGATCGAGACCTTAATTCGTATCGGGTAAGATATTCTAAACATGGTCTTATGAGTTGTTTTAAAGTCGATTATGAATTAATGCCTGGATGTTAAATTATAGATTTGATCTCTATAACTCCAAATATAATTAAAAATTTGAGGAGAAGTCAGACAATAACGGTTCAAAAACGAGACAGTAACAATTGGACAACAACAGTCCAAGTGTTTGTTGACGAGCAATTTTGACTATCTTAGAGGCAGAAATGGGTTCTCCTTAAATCATAGAATTTGTAGCCTCATGTCTTAGCTTTCCAACAACACTAATCTTGCCTGAATCGGAGTTCTATAACTCCAGATATGGTTAAAAATCTGAGAAAAGGTTAGACAATAACAGTTCAAAAACGAGACAGTAACAGTCCAAGTGTTTGTTGACGAGCTATTTTAACCATCTTAGAGTCAGAACTGGGTTCTCCTTAAATCATAGAACTTGTAGCCACATGTCTTAGCTTTCCAACGACACTAATCTCGCTTGAATCAGAGTTCTATAACTCTAGATATGGTTAAAAATCTAAGGAGAGGTCAGACAGTAACAGTTCAAAAACGAGACAGTAACAGTTGGACAGTAACAGTCCAAGTGTTTGTTGACAAGTGATTTTGACTATCTTAGAGGCAGAACTGGGTTCTCCTTAAATCATAGAACTTGTAGCCTCATGTCTTAGCTTTCCAACGACACTGATCTTCCCTGAATCGGAGTTCTATAACTCCAGATATGGTTAAAAATATGAGGAAAGATCAGACAATAACAGTTCAAAAACGAGACAATAACAGTCCAAGTGTTTGTTGACGAGCGATTTTAACCATCTTAGAGGCAGAATTGGGTTCTCCTTAAATCATAGAACTTGTAGCCACATGTCATAGCTTTCCAACGATACTAATCTCGCTTGAATTGGAGTTCTATAACTCCAAATATGGTTAAAAATCTGAGGAGAGGTCAGACAGTAACAGTTCAAAAACGAGACAGTAACAGTTGGAGTCTAAGTGTTTGTTGATGAGCGATTTTGACTATCTTAGAGGTAGAACTGGGTTCTCCTTAAATCATATAACTTGTAGCCTCATGTCTTAGCTTTCCAACGACAGTAATCTCGCTTGAATTGGAGTTCTATAACTCCAAATATGGTTAAAAATCTGAGGAGAGGTCAAACAGTAACAGTTCAAAAACGAGACAGTAACAGTTGGATAGTAATAGTCCAATTGTTTGTTGATGAGCGATTTTGACTATCTCAAAGGCAGAACTGGGTTCTCCTTAAATCATATAACTTGTAGTCTCATGTCTTAGCTTTCCAATGACACTAATCTCACTTGAATCGGAGTTTTATAACTCCAGATATGGTTAAAAATCTGAGGAGAGGTCAGGCAATAATAGTTCAAAAATAAGACAGTAACAATTGGACAGTGACAATCCAAATATAAAGAAAGGAATGATAACTGGGGTTGGATAAAGAATGACAATAATAATGAGTGAAATGAGAAAAATATAAAATATTAAGAAATGACTGAAAGAAAGACTTACTGGTTGTTGATATGGTTATTATAAAACATATCCTTGAATGAGGAAAATTTATGAGATAATCTGTGATTTACAGGCGGGACCATAGCCGTGGTGCAACAGCAGCAGGAGGGGAGCACGAGTAGAGCTTCTATTGTAGGTAGGTGAATTGCACCTTTATCTTCTAGTTAAATTTCATGATTTAATATATATTACTGATGTGAAATGTGAATTACTAAATGTCTGTGTACTCAAGGGGAAAGGTTGTTGTGTGAATTGTTAAGTGATGAAATTATCACTGACAAATGAAACATGAGAAGTGTGATTTTGAGGCGTAAACTAGTATACATTTAGTGTATGTTAGGATTCCGGGTAAGGGGATCGCCACGTTTGGACTAACATACAGTTAGTGTATGTTAGGATCCCGGGTAAAAGGGCCACCATGTATTGGCTAGCATATATTTAGTGTATGTTAGGATCCCGGGTAAGGGGATCATCTTGCATCGACTCCTACTGGATGATGATGATGATGATACTAGTGAAAGGGGTATCGGTAATGTGTCAAACAAAGATAATCATGTTTGATCTTATAAAGTCTATAATAGAGGTTAATAGTGAAAGAGGGAACGATAATTAATAGTTGAATAAGGAAAAGATTCTAATGAAAATCAGAAAGGAGAAGTACAAAATATGAATGCATGTTACCCTGTTGAAATTGTTAGATATTCGTGTTATTATTTTTTATGTGATATTCACCTTTCAATAATATGTATTTTATTTCAGGAACATCACATGCACAACAAGAGTAGATCCTAACTTATGTTACCTTCTTGTATTTTAAGTTATAGGGGGTATACCCTTGTATTTTGTAAACATTAAAATATTTGTATAACTTAATTTGTATAATTAATATTTAAACTTGATTGAATGAACTTAATCTCTGTAGTTCATATAACCATTTTTCATGTCTAAGTATTATTTTTTATCCATCCATAATGATATTTTGTTATATAATGTATATCATGAATATTATGGGTAATAGGTGTGAGAATATTTGTGGAAATTGAAACCCAAGATGATTGGGTCGGGATTAAGTTATGAGAAGTGAGTTATTAGAAGTGTAAACAGGTTATATGTCGATAACTTGGGACCTTTCAGTAAAGGGAGGACTCCGTCAAAATTTCGGTAGACTTTAATATGAAAACCATGAATATATATATATATATATAAGGGAAGAAAAAAAAAATTCTCTGTTTTCGGTTGACATGAGAGGGTTATTTTTATCCCAGAATTGGGGGATGTTACAGTCATGTTTGGACTAGCATACATTTAGTGTATGTTAGGATCCCAGATAAGGAGATCACCATGTATTGGCTAGCATACATTTAATGTATGTTAGGATCCCGAGAAAGGGGATCACCTTGCATCAACTCCTACTGGGTGATGATGATACCAATGAAATTGGTATCGGTAATATGTTAAGCGGAAATAATCATGATTGATTTTATGAAATTTTGAATGGAGGTTTATAATGGAAGAGGAAACGGTTTTTAGTAGTTGAATGAAAAGGAGTTTCCAATGAAAACCAGAAGGGAGAAGTGAATAAAATATGAATGCATGTTTGCCTTTTTAAATTGTTGGATATTTGTGTTGTTATATTTATAATGATATTCATGTTTCAATAATATGTATTTTGTTTCAAGATCCTTGCATGCACGACAGGAGTAGATCCTATCTTATGTTCACTTTTTGTAATTCTAGGTTCTAAGGAGTATACCCTTGTATTTTTTAGTATTACAACTTTTATATAACTTAATTTGTATAATCAATGTTTAAACTTGAATAGATAATCTTAACTCTGAATATCATATGAATGTGTCCATGTGTATATGTTTATCTCATTTATTCCTCTATAATGATATTTGTTGTTCAATGTATGTTATAAATATCATGGTTGTGATGACAATGATGTTTATGGGATTGTGACCCAGGACGATCAGGTCGTGATTGAGTTTATGAGATGTGAACTATTAGAAGTGTAAACAAGTTAAATGTCAATAACTTGGGACCTCCCGATGTAGGGGAGACTCTACCGAAATTTTTACTAAAATTTCGGTGAAATTAACACCTTGCGCGCGCGCGCGCGCCAACACACACACACATATATATATAATTTAATTACTTTGTGTATTAGTTGACATGAGATTGTTGCTTAATCCTGGATATGAGATGTTACATAATTGATGTTTGTGACATAGAATAGAGTTGAAATGAGTCGAAATAACAAGTAATTTTGAAAGAAAATTTATAGCTTCTTACTAAGTGTGTGGCCGGCCATTGATGTAGGAAGAAGAAAGGTGTTGATTTGAATATTTGACTTGATGATGTGTGATTGTATGAATTAAAATGATGAGAAATGCATGAAGGAATAATAATGAAGGTGTTAGAGAGGGTTGCGAAGAATGTTGATTGACTAGTTAATGAAATTAGGCAAAATAATTATTAATAGGTGTTTTTAGCATCATTGTAGTGTATATAACATAGCAAGGAATTGCTATAAATGAGGATAAGTTAAATTGGTGATGTATGAATGTTTACAGAATTGTTGACGAAACTGGATAGTTTCATCTCTTGGTCTTCCAGAGGGCATTCGAGCATGTAAATGAGGGAATTTGGATTAGGTCTCTTCATAGAAATTATAGATTTGGATGTTATCTATCCAAGGGAGTTGACCTTGCTTAATTTGAAATTTTAAAACTCCAGTTATGGGTTAATAACAAGAGGGGGTCAGGACAGATCTTACTGGACAGTTGCTTATCTTTTCAATAATGGGTAGTTTTAAGGGCTTTAGGAGCAAAACTGGATTCTTCCCCTTCAGTAGACTTATAGCCATATATCTTATATTTACAAGGGATTAAGCCACATCTTAAACCAAACTATATAGTGTTAGTTATGGACAAAACACAAAACAGTGTTCGAATGAACAATTACACCGATTGGAATGTTGATTTGCATTTTTGTTAAAGAACTTAAGGAACAAGATTTAATGAAACATGAGATGTTAATTTAAATAAATAAGGATAATAACAAATGATATGATTAAAAGTAATTGTATAGATTTTTTATTAGAAGGAATAAATGCTCGTGAGTAATGACGTGGTATGCCTGTTAATGCAGGGGGAGCCACAAGATCCATACAGCAACCGGGGACTAACAGTCAAGCTTTTACAGCAAGTAGGTGCCCAACACCTAAGGATTTCTTTTATTTCCTACCATTTTCAATTTGCTAAGTATATAAGTGATTTGAACTTGGTGAGATATATATATATATATATATATATATATATATATATATATATATATATATATATATATGATTTAAATGTAGTAGTCTATGTTTATATGATCAGTATGAATAGAATGTTGTGATGACATTGATTAGCTATCCCAGAAATTGGGGTAACTAATGGTATCAATGGGATTCCATTCGTACCAGCATTCGTTAAATTGATTAGTCAATCCCAGGTAATTGGGTAACTAATGATGTTAATAAAGATTACCAATATAGATATGATTACTCTCGGTTAAGGAAGAAAGATAAATTGATTAACTATTCCGGGTCAAAAATAGTTAATAACATCAATGGATCATATTGGTATTGGCAACCATTTCTGGTGCGATTGGCCATTCCGGGTAAGGAGGCTAATGATGTCAAGGGTTCGTGACATCAACAACTTAGATGGTAAACTAGATATGGATAAAAATTGATTAACTATTCTGGGTTAGGAATAGTTTATGATATTAATCAATTGTATTAATATCGACACTTGAATGGAATTGATTAGTCTAACCCAATAATGGGAGACTAATGATACTAATGAGATTCATTAGTATTAATAATTAACTTCCAAAGAATGGGAGGCGAAGTGTTAATTAGCTATTTCGAAAGAATGGGATAAACTAATGATATCAAGAGAAGAATATATTAGTATCAAATAAGGATTGATCCATAAGGAGATGACATTAAAATCATTGTAGTCGTGTTGTGATTTCCAAGATAAAATTATTCTCGGTAATTGATTAGGATATTAGATGCAAAATACATAATGTAAAGAACTCTTTGTTTAAAATTTTATATGTCAAAAGAAATGTCATGACAATTATTACATATCGTTGTTATTATTGTTGTTATTACCTTGTTATACTTATATGTAAATGTTATTTGTTATTTTCGGGTCCATCAGGGTCATGTCAGGATTGAACTTAGTTTAACTATCTTTTGCTATGTAATTTTGTTGTAATACAAGTCATTTATCTCTTAAACTTAAAATGTAGTAAACCATGCATGTTTATAGTTGTAATTTGATCCTTCACTTCAATTTCATTATATGATATTATTATGCATCATATAGTTTGTGTAATCATAATATATAGCAATTGAATTATGCATTGTTTTCTTTTATGAAATTTAATTTTGTAATATTACTGAATAAGATGTGTTGTGTTGATGATGATGAGTTTGCTTGAGATCCATAATGATTGGATCGAGTTGTGAAATGATATAGGAAGTGTAAATTTGGTATTATCGATAACTTAGGACCTCCTGGTATAGAGGAGACTCCATTGAAATTTCGATAGAAATTTCGGTGGATTTAAAAAAAATTCCTGAAATTTGCAGTTAACTATTGTGTGATGTCCTAGAAAGTAGGATTGTTACATACATGCAGCTGAGTTTGTTGGGTTTTGCTTTGGGAAAGAGAGAGGGCTGCTCTAGCCAGCTGGAACCGGTTTTGGGGAAAGGAAAAGTCACCTCCTTTTCATCTCTTGCATTTATTCTCTTGTTAATTGAGATGGGGGAGTTTAGGTGCTGATCATGGCTATTCTTATCCCTATTTTAGGTTATCTTAGGGCTTGTTACTACCCCACAATTCTCACCTAGGATAGGTCAGTTTCCTCCCCCACTTTCCACCTAAAGTAGGCCGGTTTGTTTCCTTTAGTTCTTTCCTAGCATAGGTCGGCCTAACACTATCTTTTTGTTAGGTTTTAAACATCCATTGTGATTAGTTGGACATGCAAAATAGTTTACATCAAATTAAATTATGCATCATTATTCAACCAACTAAAACTCAGCTTCAAAGTTAGTATGAATGGTTTTTAGTTCATTTTTCAAGTTCTAAACATTTAGTCACCTCACTAGGAGATCACTTGAATTTCTAAAACTCACTTGTTAAAAACAAACACCAATTTGACTTCTAAATTTGTACTAAAACCTTTGATTTCCTAAAAAAATGATTTAAATGGCTTGCTCTTTTGCAAAAACATTTTTTTAACCTATAAGATCATGTGAAAGGCTATTTGGAATTTTTTTAGAGTTTATAAAGAGAAAAATACAAAAGAATTCTTGACCAAACTTTGATTTTTATTGATTCATCGACATAGTACTTTATGTATAGGGTACTTCTTTACAACATTAGAGTTTACAGGCTTAGGTAAATCATCTCCGTCCATCTTGGATAGAATCAAGGCTCCTCTGAAAAAGGATTTCTTCATAGTTTGGTGCCCATTTGCTCCCATCCTATCCTGGGATTGGCAAGATTTTTTTTTAATATAACGTCTCTTTTTTTAATACCCTTGGTTTGACTCCTCGATTGTATGCCTTAGCTATTTTGTTTTGGTATAATTGGTAGTGAAAAATTGCTACTAATCTCTTCTCACTAATTAGATTCAACTGTTTGAATTTCAGCTTTGCCTATTCTAATTTTTCCAGTTTTGCATCCTTCAGAATTTTTAATGATGAAATTTCTAGTTCTAAAGACATCATTGCCTCCATCCTATATACCAAAGATTAAGGAGTTGTACCCATACAGGTCCTTACTATGGTGCGGTATGCATAAAGTGCGTACAGAAGCATTTTATGCCAATATTTATATGTGACCACCATCTTTTGGATGAATTTCTTAAGATTTTTATTAGTTGCCTCTACAACTTCATTCTTCTTACGTCTGTAAGGAGAAGAATTGGAGTGCTTAATCTTTCACTTGGTGTAGAGTTCAATAATTAGTTTCCGATTAAAATTCTGAGCATTGTCAGTTATCAACTTTCCCGCTCGCCAAGTTGTTATGACAATTGAAATCCTTCTTAATGAACTTCTTAACCACCTTATATATCATATATGTGTAAGAACTGTCTTTTATCTATTTAGTGAAGTAGTTGATAGCTACTAAGATGAATCTATGCTCGTTGCTGGCCTTTGGATTAATTGATCCTATAACATCCAATCCCCACATATCAAAAGGCATAGGTTAGATAATATCAAGCAGATGAGCTAAACATGCATCTATCTTGTGGAATTACTTTTTAAAGGCTCATTTGATAAAGGAAAAGCTTGTGGCATTAATGCAACCATATTATTTGATAGTTTTACCCACATTTACCTAGTATTTTACCTATGTTTTATACATAAAATGCTTGATATTCTTTATTTTATGTTTTAAATGCACTTTTGGATTAAGATTTAAAAAGAAGTAAATTTGAGATAATTAGAAAATTTAACCTCCAATCAATGTTTTATGCAAACCTTGAGTTCTAAAGGTCGAAACGAAGTCATTCTAGTGGCATTAGAAATCTAACATTCGTACCTTTCTATAAATATATGGAAAGAAAAATAAAAAAGAAAGATCATGGAAATCACAGCCTTCAAAGTCAAATCTCGCATTCTAGCAGTGTTGACCTTCAGACAGTCCGAGTTGAATATCTTGAGCTACAGAAGTCCAATTGATGCAAACTCAATTGTGTTGGATTTCTGACCCGAAGACCTATCTTCCTACCAAATTTAGTAGAAAAAGAGCTCATATAAGAGAGATATGATTTGTCTAAGAGGACACATGAATTTTGCTAGCAGACAGGTTTTGTGAAGAAACAAGTCCAAATTACATCCCATCCAAACCAACATTCAAGTCTTTATTTCAGCAATTTAGCTCCTCTAAGTCAAAAGTCAAAGCCTAAAGATTTTATGCAAGGCTATTTCTCTTTTTTTAACAAAATAGTTGTTGAAATATTTAAATGTAAATTGTCTACTTAGGAAAGGACTATTTTGTAGAAAGGGGATTGGGTTTTCTAGGATATAAAAAGAAAGAAAGAAAGGAAAGAGAGGGCGGTCAGAAAGAGAAGAAAAACACCCCTTTCCTCCATAAACCTGAATTATGCGTTCTTCTTTCTTTTTGATTAGTTGTTCAATAGACATGCAAGGCTAAACTCTTTTTCTTGGTTGGGAGAACACAAAAACCTTCAGATTTCAAGAACTGTGAGATTTATTTTACCTTTTCTTTTCAGTTTATATGATGAATGAATATTTTTGTTCTCCTATGCTTATTTCCTATGATTGTTTATTTTAATTGCTAGAGCGGACTTTAAGTTATTATTATGAACAATCTATTGCTAAGTTTGCTATCAAAACTGGAGTTGTGGTATTTAAACTTGTGAAGCAACTGAGTTTAATAATTGTGGCGGATCTACGTTATTAATTTTAAGGAGAACATTCAAACAAATCAAACATGAACTGCGAACAATTATGTTATCTAGATTAATTAAATTATCTAGTTCTTAAGGATACCATTGAATTAAATTACGAGTGCGGACATTGTGCTTGTTTGATGGTTATGATTAATCATACAACGAATCTGTTAACTAATCAATGTAACAAAAGATAAATATTCAGAGTAATAATTGACGTTTCGTTTCCATGATCAGTTCTGATTTCTGTAGGTGGACGTTTATTTGTGACCAAGGTTTGTTTTCTTGATAAATTTATATTTTTTTTGATTTACCATTGATTGTTTCTTTCTGTTTACCATAGCATAGCATAGATAACTTCAAACCCCCCCAGTTGCATATCATATAGCATTAAAATCTATACTAAAACTTGCTCATGAGATCGACCCTTTACTTGCTTTATACTATATTGTTTATTTAAGCTAGGGTAATTAATTTGTGCAACCGCAAAATCGCAACAAATTTTGGCGTCGTTGCCAAGGAACTGATTTTAGTTGATTATTGTGCTGTGATTGTTATTTATTTTGCTAAAATAAAAAAGAGAAATAGATATTTTGCTTGTGGCGGTAC
>Ga0325410_1008200_pt1 | contig 11326 bp, 8 predicted proteins | sample PopdelMetagenome_16_FD_206182 | JGI IMG/M metagenome (GOLD analysis project Ga0325410, IMG submission 206182) | Populus deltoides microbial communities from Bellville, Georgia, United States - Xylem-PdIQD-R3 | ecosystem: Host-associated > Plants > Phyllosphere > Stem > Wood/Secondary xylem... | reverse complement strand
CATGTAGCTCCAAGGAAGAGGTGAATGGAAGTAAAAGACTATGAAAGACTGTGCCATAAAGATATCATAAAATATGAAGAACAACTACCCAATGAACGAAAGTAGGAGAAACAACAAACTTGCTAACAACATAAATAATATATGCAATGTCTGGACGAGTAATAGTGAGATATACCAAGCTCCCAAATAATAGTACAATATAGAGTAGGATCTGACAAGAGTAAACCATAAGAAGAAGAATACCTTGCATTAACCTTAATGGAAGTATCTACAGTATTTATTAGTAAGTCTAGCTCACTCAAGAATATCTGTAACATATTTCAACTAAGAAAGAAGAAAACCTCTAGGTGAGTAGAATAATATCTGTAACATATTTCAACTAAGAAAGAAGAAAACCTCTAGGTGAGTAGAATATCTCAATACCCAATAAGTATCATAGAGAACCTCAATCCTTTATTTCAAGTTGTCTACCTAACTTTGTCTTTAAAATTGAAATACCATCAATATCATCATCAATAATAATCATGCATCAGTGCACTTAACAAAAAGAGAAGAATCATGGCTGCTAGAAACAAAGCTAAAGGAAGAGATCATAATAGAGAATTTCTCAAACCAAGCACGGGGGTGCTTGTTTAAGATCATATAACGCTTTCTTGAGCTTACAAGCATATCTAGAATAATATGAAACACTAGGAGGGGTGCCATATAAACTTATTCTTGAAGATATCTATTCAAAAAGATATTTTTAACATCAAGTTGAGAGATATGTCACTAATGAATCGAAGCTACTGCAATAAGAGTACGAATAGTAGTCATTTTTGCAACAGGAGCAAATGTCTCCTCATAATCCATACCATACTGTTGAGAGTATCCTTTTGCAACCAACCTAATTTTGTATCGCTAAATAAATCAATCAGAATTAGTCCTGATCTTATACACCCAACAATAACCAAAAACACTCTTACTAGCAGGTAAATGAACCAAATCCTAAGTATTTATTTTATGCAAAGCATAAAATTCCTCATCCATGGTTTATTGCCAAAAAGGGATAAAAAATTACCTCTTTATAGAAAGAGGGCTTAGAGAGACAATGAATGGAAGCTAAAAATGAAGTAAATGATGAAGAATAACAAGAATAAACAAAATTTAGTAACTTTATGGACTTATGAATGCATATGGATTAATGTAAAGGTAGATCCATAATCTTAAACACAGTTGGAGGGACCATAGAGGAGAATAGAGCTTCAGGTGTGTGGGAGAGTAAAGTGTTAGTAGCAGAATGATCAATCAGAATTTGTCGAACATTAGGAGGGGTATTTGAGGTACTAGGAACTTGAGATGATAAACTATTTAAATCCTCGTAAAAAGGATTTATATGAATAAGATCTGATCTAGTCAAGCTATGAGTAGTGGATGGAATTGAAAAGAAAGGTATATGCTCGAGGAAGACAGCATGACAAGACACATAAAGTTTATGAGTTATTGGATCAAAATAACAATATCCCTTTTTACCTTCACCATAAATAAGAAATACATAAATAGTAGATCAAGATGATAACTTATTGTGTTCTACATAGAACGAAGAATGAAACAAGTGTAACAAAAAACTCTAAAGAAAGAATAATCAAGGGTATAATTATATAGCTTTTTAAAAGGAGATAAACCTGAAATATGAGAAAATAAAATTGTATTAATCAAACTTACAGCAGTAAGAACAACTTTGCCTCAAAATACGTTAGGAACTAAAGCGAACAACAAGAGAGAACAAGTAGTTTCAATAATGTACCTATATTTTCTTTCAGTAATGTCATATTGCTAATGAGTATTTGTACATGAGGTTTGATAAATAGTTCTATATAAAGCAAGCAACTCATAAAATTTATTAGAGGTATTCCCCACCCAAATCATACCTAAAACATTTGATAACAATAGAATGTTGCGTTTTGACAAGAACTCAAAAGACTGTATATATCTCAAAGAATTCAGAACAATGTTTTATTAAATAAACACAATAATAACAAGTATAATAATTAATAAAAGAAATATAATATCAAGACTCTCCTTTTATGGTAACTAGAGAAGGTCCTTACACATCAGAATGAATTAAATTAAATAGAAAAGAAGAAATAGAAATAATTTGATTAAAAGATAAAGCGAAAAATTTTATCAGTTCAAATCCACTACAATCAGAAATATCATAAGTTTGTAAATTTTCTAAGGCTCCTATGAATACCAAAAATCTCAAATAAGAAAACAAAACATGACCTAGATAAGAATGCCATAAATAAAAATTAGAAGAAGAAGGACTAAAATGAAAAGAAGACAAATCAATATTAGTAGCAGCAACAACAGTAGCTAACATTTTTAACTCATCCAAAATATATAGTCTTTTCTCCCTATAATATATCCCAATCAGCTTTTAAGACTGCAGATCTTGCACATAATAAAAAGAAGAGGAAAAGATGACTAAATAATTACTAGAATCACATATTTGACCAATAGAAACAAGATTTAATATGAGATTCAGAATAAGATATACATTAAAGAGAGACAAGTGAGATGTGATAATAAAACCAACATTTGTTAAGGGCATATAAGTGTCATTAGCAGTCATAACATGAATAGAAGATGAAGGGGACACAAAAAAAAAGGATGAAGAATATGAAGATATATGATGTGAAGCACCAGAATCTAAAACCCATTCATAATATGACATACCTGAAGAACTATTAGGCAATTAACCTACGAAAGAAGAAGCAAACATAGCTTGTGGCTATAAAGAGAGTAACTTCTAAAATTGCTCAACTAGAGTACTAGGATCGGTGAAAGGACCTGATGAGACTGTTGTTGCAATATTATAGTTTGATGGTTTGTAACCCTAAGATGGTCTATGATCATTAGATTGTGACTGACTATAAGGTTTTCAGGCTTGATTCTACTATCTTAGTTTAGGACACTGAATCTTCCAATGACCTTTTTGCTTACAGAAACTCTACTCGTCGAAGGCAACCTTTATATAAGGCTTATTCACAACTGAGTCAATAAAAAGAAGTGAAGAACGATGCAAAATTGAATCTCTAAATCCTTCAAAATCATTGATGTTACTGAATTCCCTACGTACTTCTCCTATATATGAAAATTTGTTACAACTCTGATGTGTGGGAAATAAACTCTCATATTGGAAGCGATCACAAGTGCCTTATTAAGCTTTAATCTAAGGAAGAAAAATGGTGACAAAAATTCATAAGGTGAAGGGTTGATGATGAGGAGTAATCAGGAGCATGGGAGAAACAAGTCCCAAAATAAATTGAGGAACAACAAAGCTCGATCCGAATCTAGGAAGAGGAAGGATATACAATATTATAAGTGTGGAAAAACAAGACATATAAAATGAGAATGTCCAGAGAAAATGAAAGGGGATATAGAGAACAAAGAGAGTTCATCAAAGTCTGTGAATATAAAAAAAGAAGACTTAGAGAGCGACGACAAAGATATGCTTTCTAAGTAAGTTTCTATTAAATCCGGAACGACAACATTGGGATACAGTCAAATGGATCTTCAGATACTTAAGGGGTGCTACAGACTATAAAATCATGTTTAGTAGGGGCCTTTTTGTTGGAAGTTTACGATTCAGTCTCTAGTTGCACTAACTAATATTGAGTCAGAATATATGGTAGTGGTTGAGGCTGCCAAGAAAGTCTTGTGGTTTAGATGTTTGGTCAAAGAGTTAGGTATTCAACAAGGTAGAGTTCAATTGTATTATGATAGTCAAAGTGTCATTTACTTAGCAAAAAACCAAGCACATAGATGTGAGGTTTTATAAGATTAGAGAATTGGTTTCTTCCAGTGAACTTTTGCTTAAAAAAATTCACATTTTTAAGAATACAATAGACATGTTAACAAATACTTTTACCACAATAAGTTCAAGCATTGCTTGAACTCAATTAATTTCTCTAGATGATAGATAAGAGATGTCCTAACCTATTATTCCAGGTGGAGTTTTCTTAATTTTTTCACTAATGGTAGATATTCGTGCAAGGGTAGAGATTGTTGTAGTTTGTAGTTCATAGGTAGATTTCGAAGTGAAGTGGTAGTATATCGAGTGAAGCGGAGCGAAATGATAGCATTTGCCACTTTGGAACTTATTTCATGTTTTGTTGCTATGGATGATTAATAGTTTAGGGGTGTGGGGGCAACGTCCTCACGATACGGTAAAGTGGTATTATAAAATATTAATACTATTTGGATGATTAGGATTTCTTGGATAGTTAGGTTTTCTTGGACGATTTAGGATCTATTATAAATAATATACCTGACATAGTAAAAAATAAATGTATTGTTCAAAATGATTTTGCTATTATTTTTTAAAATATTTTAACATGTGGATTTATGATTATTATTTTTTTATCAAGGAATTTATGTCAACTGAATCAAATGATTTTAAAACTACATCAAGTACATTCATAAGAATAAGTTCTTAACTTTAAAAACCAAAGAAAGAAAGAAAAACTTCTTAAATTGAGATTTGATGATTTTCTCATCAGCCCTTACCTTCTCTTCAAGTTCCTCTCAGTACAGTACGAGAAAGAAAATAAAATAAATTAAGGGTGCGTTTGTTTCCTGGAAAGTCGTTTCCGGGAAACCACTTTCCAAACTTTCTTGTGTTTGTTTGTCATTAGAAAAGTTGGTCAACAGAAAACACTTTCCTGTCAAAGGAAATTTTGGCTTGATTTTTAGGAAAGTGTTTTCCTTTTATTTTGGGCGGAAAACACTTTCTAGAAATTGTGAAAAATTTAAAAATATCATTTTATTTGCTGATTATGTCAAATTTGACCCTCAAACTTTTGATTGCTATATGTTTTGTTTGAATCTTTTTTTTTTCAAATTCATCCCTTAAAATTTGATTTAATTTGATTTTTATATTAACTTTGGTCTTTATTTTTATGATTGTTATTTACCTTTTCTTATCATTTTTTAAATTGAAATTTTTTATCTATCAAATTTGGTCTTCATTCTTATTATTTTAATTTATTTTATTTTATTTAACAATAAGATTGTTAATTATTTTATTTAAAATAATTTATGAAATTATAATTATAATTATTTTAATTTCTTCATCTTTTAATTTTTTATCTGCTAGATTTGATCTCTATTATTTTGATTATTATTTATTTTATTTGAAATAATTTATGAAATTAGATTTTTTTCAATTCCATTCTTATTCAACTTTTTCATTTGTAAGATTTGTTCCTTGTTATTTTAATAAACTTGAAAAAAAAGTAATAAGCTATTTTCAAGTTCATTTTCCATAACATAACCAAATACTAGAAAGTGATTTCCAACTTACTTTTCATGACACTACTAAATATCAAAAAATAATTTACTTTTTTAAAATTTATTTTCTAAAAAAATCATTTAAAAAAAATTATTTTTCTATCCTACCGAGCCCTCACTTGTATTAATTAATTTAAAAAGCTAAACCTTGGTTTTTAAACATAAGAAAGTGCCCGGTCAAAACCGCCGTCTCCAACTCCAAGGCTCCATTTGGGGATCCTTGGAGTAGAAAAGAGGAGACTGTTTCGAATCTAATGTGATGACGTGGCATCAGAGAAACAGGAAGCTACGCAGCCTTGGTGAGGACAATCTTCGAAAGGTTTTTTTTTTTTTTAAATTCCTGAAAACATAAAAAATGTTCCCTAATTATATGGGTTTTGCTAGTATGTTTGCAAAAACAAAAGGGTGACGTTCTGCATTTAAATCCTGATTTTTTATGAATCCATCATGGTAGGCAAAAAAAAAAAAAAACCTCTCGAAATAGCCTTTAAATTATTACCCAATTCTCAATTTAATCCCAAAACATATATAAAGCAGTTAGATTTCTAATATTTAGACCACTAAAAAAACCTTTTATTTTGTGTCTGAATCACATAACTCAGTCATAATTTTTTTCCTGAAGGATTCGTGACCACAAATGCATTTGTGACAGATTCATGATTAAGACGTATGGAGTCACAAACTCTTCGAAATTTAAAAATGGGTATTTATTTGTAGTGGATGTTTCTCGATATATTGACCCTTCTATGCTCGTCGGAAAATATTAATGGATGTTGACAGAAAGATCCCATTTAATGGAGGTTCCTAGAAAGAAAAGCATATGCGTGCAAGTCTTTAAATTATAATTCCATCTTCGTGATCAACATTATATATATCTTCCATGTCAATTCAATAATTTAAAATTTTAGGTGAAGTTAAATGATATAATTTATATATTATTTTTTAACACACTCCCTCAAATAAAAACCCTTTGAACTTGAAACTTGCATAAACTTACATTATCTTGTACTTAATTTTTATTAAATAATTAAGGATGATGAGATTCAAACTCGTGACCGTTTGGTCATCAAGATTCTAATACTATGTTAACTTTATTGGGTTGAGATTGTTTCTTGACATGGTATCAGAGCCTTGATGATCAAGCTGTCACGAGTTCAAATATCATCATTATCTTCCTTATTTATTTGATAAAAATCAAGCATATAGAAAAGAGAGAAAACAAAAGTAAAGAAAATAAGCAAAAATAAATAAAATTAATGTATTGAAATTGTAATTTTGTTTCCTCGAGCTACTATTTTCATCTTCCCACACATATTGAAGAGGAACGTATCTTTTAGTATGAGTTTGTATGTTTCCCATCAAAACTAACACCATACAAGTTGCCTTTGCTTCTATTTGACTGGCCATCAAAATTGTGCAAGAAAACACCAGCACAGGAGCCAAAATTGAAGAAGTAAATCAAAACATACAGCGTGAAGTCATCTCAAATATTGGTTGGTGGAAATTAAGGGGATGTTGTTGTCGCGGAAAAGAGAGGTGATTAAGCATCATGCATCGGGTACTATAAGGTTTCAAGGATTGGTCCCACGGTCAACGTGCCAGATCTTCAACAACCCTCTTTACTGCTTCCTGGAAGCCAGACTCGTCCCAGTCATTCCCCTATAATCAACAAATCACCACAAATCAATATATTGAGCACTCTAACTTTATTATACTTTCGAATTTTCTTTAGCAAAAAGGAAGATGATATTTAATGAATGTTTTATTCCCCGAAGTTGATGGCCATAGACAGCGCCTGTGGGGTCTATATCGAATAAAAAAGTAAGGGGAATAGAATCCTGTAGGAAACCCTTTTTTCTGAGGAAAATTATGTTACGTCTCAGTAACAAAAAATCTAGGAAAGGATTAAGTGATTAGCGGATTCAGAAAATAAAGATTAATTCTTTGTTTTTTTTTTTTTTTTTGCAAGGAGATTAAATGATTTGTTCATGTGAAAATTAAACATGGGGAGTAAGTTATAATTTACTCAGTTGCACCCTTGAGAAGGGGCTCAAGCAATTGAAGTACAGACACTCAAGCAATTGAAGTACAGACATACATACCTCAATATTGAGCCTTAGAACCACTTGATTAAAAGAAGTTGATTCTGCTGTATGTGTGCTGGCTTCAATGGATATCAAGCTCATATCCGTAACTTGTCTTAAGAACTCCAAAATCCTAGTAATTACCGTGTCCAAAATGGGGCTTTCTCCTCTTAGATTCACTACCAAGTCTATAATCCGTTGTTCAGATGTTGATTCAGATACGTGTGTAACCCGGACATCAAGTCTTTGGTATGATGAATCACTTACTTGTGAAACTGCAGCTTTTGAAAGTTGTGCTTCTAACTTCTGGTTCTTGCGACTAAGTTCCTCAACTTGAGCCTTCAAAGACGTCAAGTACTCCCTTGTTCGAGTAAGGATAGATGCTTTATCTTTCTATATAATCGATCCAAAATCTAATTAGTGAAACTGTAGTTTAAATCCATGCAATATTAATTAATTCTACATTAATTGCTACCCGTTATCAATTCATATAGAACTATGAACTTACATGTATAGACTTGAATAAATTCTACCACATGATTCTACACTAGTTGTTCATGCTTAAAACGCATGCATATCTAGCTAATACTATAACTGAAAGCAAATCAAATCTCAATGAATTAATTAGCTATTGGTATTCTGTAGCAATGAAAACTGGCTGGTCATATTTACCTTAGCTTCTGGGGGAAGAATTGATCTCAATGCTTTAAAGCTTTCATTAATCTTTTCTCGCCTTTTCCTCTCTGATATCATATGGTGCAACTGTGTGCTTGTTGGGCGGCCTCCGAGCATATGTTCACGTCTTTCAACATTTAAGCGTCTGTAATAGTTAATTACTCGTGTAAGCATACTATGTCTGTGTAAACTGGCTCTTGTTTGCGTTATGGGCGCTAGAGCCGATCTATAATTGTTGAAGGCGCTAGCTCCCTGGCGTACCCGGGTCATATGAGGCAAACTATGTGAAGAAGAAGAGGAAGAAGGGGAAGGGAAAGTTAAAACTGCAAGGATGGCTCTTGTCATTACAGCATCTTCACTCTCTGGAGTTGGCAGTTGAATGTTTCGTTCTAGGGCAAACGCTTGCAGGGCTTGTTGGTGTGGGCTAGTGCTGCTTTGTATTGCTTGCAAAGGTTGCATGGCTTGTTGGTGTGGGCTCGTGCTGCTTTGTATTGCTTGCAAAGGTTGCATGGCTTCTTGAAGTAGACTAGTTGTGCTTGGTGTTGATTGCGAAGATTGAATTGCTTGCTGCTGTGGGCTAGGTTTTTGTTGCAAAGACTGCAATACTTGCTGCAGAATATTACCCGTTGGTGTCGGCAGTACTGGTTGCAGCAATTGCAATGTATGTTGGAGTGGACTGCTTGTGCTTGGCAATATTGGTGGCAGCAATGAGGGAGCCTCTCGATGTGCCTCTGGTATGTGAGATGAGCTTGGAACAGTGAAGATAAGAGAAGAGATCTCTGGGCTATCCATGGATAGCGATCTCAGGGAGGATGAAGATGATGAGGGTATGTTTGGATCAACTACTAGCGGAAGTTCTCTTAATGGAGATTGCCGAGAGAAGTCCTCCGGGAACCAATTCCTCATTTCATTTTCAATGTTAAACTGAAAAATTATATAAAACCCAGTTGAATTTCAATTAGCTAGGGTTCCATTTTCTTCTTTCCATAATGAAGCGGCTATATAACTAATTAACAATATAGCTTAACTTGAAATTAATTAATAAGTTTAGTTCAGATTTCTTACTTGGTGAGTTGCATTGGACCAGCCTAACTCAATTTCCCCACTATTGCACCCCATGAAGACTGCAGTCTAAAATTACATAAGAAGAAAATGTGAAAACATTACTCATGATCACATGGCTGTAAAGGAAATGAAACACCTTGATTAATTATCCTGGAGAGAAGAAAGTAAGCAGACCTTAATCCTTGCTTCCTGTGACAAGATAAGACACAAAGGGATATATCAATGGCAGACCATATTGAGTTGATTGATAGATCAACAGGATGAAGTCTTTTTTCTTCTTGTTAAAATGATTACCTGATAAAATCGCCTCTGTGCATCCGTAGACGCCGATCTTTGAAGCTCAAATTCCTTTAGTTCTATGAAGGGAATTTTGTTTTTGAATGCAACTCCGGGAACACGGCTGATATACACAGGATCCAGCAAACAAAGAAAGAAAGCATTAACAACCGATACATACATACATACATACATATCAGTAGCACATCTGATTAAAGAGAAGAAAATATAGGTGAGCATGCGTTTCATACTCGTTTACAGCAAAGAATCGTTCCTGTCGATACTGATCGAAAAGCATCCTGGCAGCACTCCCTGAAGAAGAGCTGGGCTGATTGCTTTCTTCATGGTAATATCCATCCCAGAAGAATAAATAGCTGAACATACACAATATTAATCATTAATGTAACTTAAAATTATATATATATAATTATGAATGAACACTAACAATAAATTTGTGATGATTATGAGAGAGGGATAGCTAGTATTGCAAGACATACTTAGATGGTTGAGGTAAATATGACCAAAGACAGATGTAAGTGCTGCCAAAACACTGCATGAAATATCGGAGAAAGTTGGCACGCTCTACTTCACTGAGCAGGAAGACGGCGTCCATCATGAGGTCCAGGAACTAGGGCTAAGAACAATAATGTTGATGCATAGTGGAGAGATCCCTTAACTTGGGTCTCTCTATCCTATGTTCTCCTATTATGTTATTTGAAAATTCCCTCTTGATTTGATCTCCATGGATCGACGGCTGATCATGTTTGAGAAAAGTAAGCAAACTATTTAAGGAGGGAATTAAGAGAACGAAGGCACTGAGAGTTGAAAAATAAGCAAACTGAGCCTGCTCTCTCGCTGGGGCTGGAGGAAGAGAGAGAGCAGCTTTGAAAAGTAGCAGTGTTAGGGATTATAAGGGACCACCAATTGGTCATGTATGAACAACAAAGAGGAAAGTAAAAGAATAATGCAAGCAAATAGAGAGGAGGTTGTCTGGTGTGCAAGAATTTGAAAAGTATGAGGACTAGTAGCTTAGGACATAGAAAAATATTGAATAATGCAGGCAGGATTGAGAAAAGTAATGGTCAAAGTCCACCTTTGGGAGAGGGTTTGAAAATAGTCAAGAGAGGAAGGCAGTGTGTCTCCTTCCTTCCTTCCAATTTTCAATCTTTCTTCGTTGCTTGTTGCTTTCTTCTGACCATTGCCTTGTTCCAAATTCTTCCCCCCCCCGCCCTGCTAAATAAACCTTAAATGAACTGATGTGATGTCTCTTTAGAGTAATTCATTAATTACTTACTTCACAGGAAAGTAAATTTATGGTCAAAAAACTTTTTATATGTTCTTTTTAATACATGGTAGCTGTCCTTCGACTAATTCTATGTTCAATTAATGTTATTGGCGTGTGAATGGCAAATGTAATTCTCAGTGAAGAAGGTTAATAATTCATGCAAGAGGCGGCGAAGTTACGTACGTGTCTGGTTATTCTTTGTCTACTAATGTCAAAAATTATTTTTAAAAATTATTTTTAAAAAATAAAAAATATATTTTATTTTGATATATTTAATTTTAAATAAAAAAACACTTTGAAAAACAACCGTTATCACCAGGGGCGGAGCCTTGTAGAAGGCTTAGGTGGGCTGTAGCCCAGGTCGAAAAATTAAATATAAAAAATTCAATAACTCATTTATTCTTTGTCTTTTACGGAAACAGAAGGGAAGGAAATGTCCGTAGTGTAAGGTAGCTTTTATTTACGCCTACTCCCTAAAGGTATGGGTGTTATAGCAGGCAGTGGGAACTGTTGAATTGAGGCTTCCAAGATTGTATTAGTTAGTATGTGATATCTTTCCTGTGCTTGGGTTAGAGACCTTGAGAAAAGGAGTTTTTTTGTCCGGAAC
>Ga0325410_1008198_pt1 | contig 11327 bp, 11 predicted proteins | sample PopdelMetagenome_16_FD_206182 | JGI IMG/M metagenome (GOLD analysis project Ga0325410, IMG submission 206182) | Populus deltoides microbial communities from Bellville, Georgia, United States - Xylem-PdIQD-R3 | ecosystem: Host-associated > Plants > Phyllosphere > Stem > Wood/Secondary xylem... | reverse complement strand
TCTTTATGTTGTTTGAGTGTAAGGCAGACCAGACCCCATCTGATAAGCTTGTCCTCGGAGGATGAGATTGAGGCCGAAATGCGACCAAAAGCATCGAATTCTCTTGTATGTGTTTTCCTTCTCAAGCTACCGAAGCACATGCAAGCTCGAGTGTTGGGAACAGCAAAGCCAAGAGGATATGGACATTATTTATGTAGCTAGAGAAATTAAACCATATTTAGCCCATCACACAAAACATTCCCTTCTCGGACACCACCCCCTCTTCTTGCCACTTATTAGGGCAATCTATTATCCTAGCTCATGTGTTCATGCTGGGAGATCCAGGAGCTAACATGGTCCATTGTCATCGAACCTCAAGTGAGCGGTGTATGATTCGAGATTTGGTTTGTTTTGGTTTGTTTGAGATTATGATGGTTGAAGTGGTTTAAAGTATTTTTTATTTAGAAAAACATTAAAATAATTTTATTTTTATTTTTTAAAAATTATTTTTGACATCAATATATCAAAATGATAAAAAAATATAAAAAATTAATTTATTTTATGCAAAATAAAAATTGAATTTTGAGGAAACGCGGTTTGCACTGCATTCCCAAACATGCTATAATGTAGAGTTAGTTTTAAAATTCATATTTGAATTTTCTCTAAAGATTTTTTTATAAAAAAACTACGTTGCTTTAATTGTTTTTTATAATTAAAATAACCTCGTTTCAATTAATCATAATTATAATTAAACCTACATTAGATTCTCTTTCTCGATGTCTCAAGATCTTACACTGAATTTGCTTACCGAGGGCCTAACATCAAAGGAAACATGCATCATAAATTGTGATGATGGTTTCACAATTTGGCATGAACCTTAAAGTTCATATGCAGATTCATGATGTATTGATCGATCGATCATATAAATATATATATTGCAGCCAGAGAAAAAGATTGGGAGCTGTTACCTCCCTTCTGTTTTGGATAAGCCTTGTTCATGTAATTAAGAGCATGAAGTTCTTGAGAAATTCACGCAATTGCAATTTTTTAAGCTTCCTTAGCTGGCCTCCTGGCCCTCGGAGGCGCACATGGGGAGCTTGTATTTTGAATGAGAAAAATGTTCCGTTGACAGAATCAGCTCCCGAGCTTGCTAGTTCATCTTATAATTGACTAGAATCATGTGCGAATTCATTAAATATGTTCCTTTTCAACGTAAAATTTCTGAATTTTCAAATTTTGTTTGATGGCATTCAATTCTTTTTTTCTTTGGCTAGAATAGTGGGATGGAGGTTCCAGGGATTTTTACTTTCTGAATCTCCTAGTTAAAATTGTTGGAAGGAGGGATCGCAACAACTTTTTTCTTAACCTTTCAAAAATTAAAATTATTGGTGTTATTACAAGGCTACTATGATATTGTGGTTGAAATTGTGTTTGGATATGTTTTAAAAATATAAAGTGTGATTGACTTAAAAAGTATTAAATTGATATTTTTTAAGTATTTTTTTGAAAGTTTTGATAAGTTAATGTTAAAAATTAAAAATAAATCTAAAATAAATATTTAAATGTATTTTCAATCTAAAAATACTTTTAAAAAATATAATGCACCTCAATTAATATTCAACACACACCACAAAGGATTATTTTGAAGTTAGAGGGCATGTTTCTGAGTACGGTAGATATGTTGTTTTTTAAAATGTTTTTTTACTTAAAATTACATCAAAATAATATATTTTTTATTTTTAAAAATTTATTTTTAACATCATCGCATTAAAACAATCCAAAAACATTAAAAATAAATAATTTAAAATTAAAAAAAATTAAAATTTTTTAAAACACAACTTAACCATAATGAAAACAGAGCCAGAGTTGTAAAAGGCACGACACAATATCTCCCCTTTTCTTTTAGGAGATCGAACTCCTTTATGATTAGCAAAAGTCTTTTAGGAGATCGAACTCCACAAATATTGTTTGATTTTGTGTGGTTTAAGACATAACAATTTATACATTGTTTGGCTCTACTATATATGTACAGAAGTGAGAGAATCTTCAAGCCCCACCACTAAAATAACATTACACGACTGATAATATTCTCGAGAGTTTCTGAGTCAGCATTTTAATTAAACACCATCCTCTTCATGTTATTCACAGCTGTAGCATACTCACACACTTATAATCACTTAATTGTCTTAGTTATCTTATTTAATTCATTTAATCATTTTAATTAGCTTACACCCGATAAAAAATATATATATTAATATTAAAATCTAATTACATAATGTTTAGCTAGGAAGTACTCTGTGGAAGAACAAGGAGTTCGGATTTTGGTTCAAATCCAATTCTTGGCATTCAGAAAACAAAAAAAAATGTAGAATTGAAAGGAAACTTATTTGTTAGAATTTGTTTTTTTTTATTTATTTCATTGTCATTTAAATTACTAGAATCAAAGTGATATTTCACAGTACGAATGTCTTTATAAATCTTGTCAAATTAATGCGAAGAGTCCTAGACGAGAGAAAAAAAAAAGATAACTATGTTCTTTTTAACAAAATGAAAAACTAACTTTTTCATATGGGTATATATATATATATATATATATATATATATAAAAGTAGAAGAAATGATTATGTTTTTAGTAACTCCTCTAAATACTTGGACCAGGTCCATTCCTCATGAGCGAACTAGGTCTAACCCAATAACAAACATCTCTCACTCGCCCATGAATAACTGAATCTATCTAATACATAATATTTCAAACTTGCATAAGAATTTCTTACTTTGATGAACAGACCTGAAGCGCACAGTGAAAGGAGCTTCAATATATAAACCTAATACAGGCCATATAGGAGACATCAACCTTATAATTAATTATTCCTTAAAGTGTACAAATATATCCCAAGCATTTTTATTTACACATGACTGAATATAAATCAATCCCTCAAGAATTTCATACTCAATCCATCCTTACAATTACAAGTACTCTAAATCATGTCAAATTTATTCAAGTGATATGATCTCGACTAGTGAATATAAGTAATAGGCGTAGAACTAAAATTATTTTTTTCTGTCGCACGAATTAACTCGTTTTCCTAAGATTATTCCTTTAAGTCGAATCATTTCATAATCATAGGATATACTCCTAAAGTAGCGATCATTTATACATCACTTCTTGATACAGTCAAAAGTCACAAAGGGCAAGATTTTGAGATCTTAGATATGATCTTCAGGACTTACATAATAAAGAAGCGGGGATCCATTATTTATTCCAGTAACAGTCGTTAGCACATGTAATATGAAATACATGTTATAGTGGAGCTTACTCTTTTCTTTTTTGAAGATAAAGAGTGTGTGTCGTTGCTCTCCTTGTTAGAGGAAAAACATCATACGAGTGTTAGTCTTATCGTAGAAAAAAACAGACTTCAAATTAGAAATTCTCATTTGCTCACTGTTATTAGTGGCAGATGAATAATTTCATACCCGGGTTCAATCATAATAGACACACGAATGGTGAGAATTTATTCATGGTGATTTTTTTTTAAGAATCTCATCGTGGTCCCAACCAAGGTGACTTTTTAATAATTACTTTGAGTTAAAATTGCTCTCATTGCGTCCAAGTCGCTCATTGAGCATTAAAACTCAAATAGTCTCATCTCTACTCACTTTACAAGCGCTAGAGGTGATTGCTCATTTGAGTGAGTCAATCTAAGCCTATCGACATACTTTAACAAATTGTATTATACGATACTTATAATATATTTCATAAAACAAATAACATGATATACTAATGATATTTATTCATTATTCAATCATTATAAGCCTTCGTATGATCCTTTTGACTGTCATTCAGTGTTTCTAACCAGGGTTTGATTGATATCTGCTAACTAATCCAATGACATAACATATATCGAGACGTGTGCGCATCATTGCATACATCAAACTACCGATGGCACTGATATAAAGTACTTTGAACATTTTCTCCTTTTCTTCTAGAGTCTTGGGACATATATTAAGGCTCAGTTTTAGGCTTTTATCAACAGGGGTATCATTTGGTTTGTTATCTTGCATGTGATAACGCTCGAATATTGTTTTGATGTAAGTCTCTTGAGTTAAACCCAAAAGTTTTTTAGCGCGATCTCTAATGATTTTCACACCAAGAACATAGTTGGCCTCACCCATGACTTTCAAAGTTTCATGATAACCACCTTTTAGTAGTATCAATCATCTCTTTATTATTTCCAGCTGTTAAGGTGTCGTCAACATATAAGGACAATATTATAAAATTATTGTTAGAATGTTTTAAATACACGCAATGATCTTCTTTCATTATTGTAAAACCATTCTTAAGATAGCTTGATGAAACTTGACGTTACATTGTCTACAAGCTTGCTCAAGACTATATATGGATCTTTTAAGCTTGCAAACTTTACACTCGTGTCCTTTAATCTCGAATCCTAAAGGTTGATCTATATAGATCTTCTCATTTAGTTCTCTACTAAGAAATGTAGTTCCAATATCCATCTGGTATAACTCTAAGTCCATATCTACAACTATAACTAAAATGAGGCGAACTAAAATAATCCTCACAACTGGTGAGAATGTATCTTCATAATTAATTTTCTCTTTTTGAGTGTAGCTTTTACTACTGGTCGAGCCTTTTAATGTTCTATTAACCCATCCATCTTACGTTTAATTCGTGAACCAATAGATCTATTGGTTCACGAATACTTCTACAAGGTTAAGATTGCTTATGATCTTGCTCCATGAGAGTAAGAATAGATAAAATGTCACTCCCACTGTTTCTATGAGGATTAAGAGTGTATTCTAGGTCCTCTATTGAATGACTTGTTGTGCCATAATCTAGATTTTCCATTTCATATAATTGAAATCTTTATTAACCTCACCTGTCATTGAAAAATGCTTTTCTAAGAATACAACATCACGCGATTCAATCTTCATCACTCTTCCATCAGCTTTTTACCAATAAATATAAATCTTTGAAATGTTCAAAATATCTTATAAAAATACACTTCTTCCTCCTAAGACCAAGTTTTCTATATTCATGATAATTATTGTGAATATAAGTTACACACCCTCATAGATGCAAATAACTTAGATTAGGTTTGTTGTTATTCCATAATTCATACGGGATAAATGAGACAGATTTAGAGGACACTCATTTAAGTATGTAGGCAGCAATTAACAATGCGTCTCCCCAAAAGAAAATTAGTAAGTTAGCATGCGTCATTATTGACCTAACCATGTCAAATAGGGTCTTATTCCTGCTTTCTGCTACACCATTTTATTGTGGAGTATAAGGAATAGTTAGTTGTTTAGCTATACCCTTTTTATCATAATTTTTTTTAGGTATTTACGTCATCGATCAGTTCTTAAAACTTTAATCTTAGTGCTTAGTTTATTCTCTACAAGATTGGTGTATCGAATGAAGCAATCTAATGCTTCAGACTTATGTGAGATTAAATAAACATGACTAAATCATGTGAAATCATCTATAAATATGATGAAATAATTTCCTCCATATCTTGCCCTCAAATTCATTAGGCCATAAATGTTTTAATGAATATGTTGTAATGGACTACTAGCTCTTTTAGCTTTGCCAAATGATAATCTAGTTGCTTTTCTAGCAAGGAAATACTCACAAACGGGCAATATCTCTTTGGTAAGTGATCCTAAAAAACCAGCTCTTGTCAATCTATGTAATTAGTTTTGCCCAATGTGTCCTCATCTAGCATGTCAAGTTATGATATCACTATTATTAGTAGTGTTGGAATTTTGAACAATATAAATAGAAACATCATCATTAATAGATACATCAACGATGTCTAACATCATAAAATCATTTAATACAAAACCAAAATTATAAAAAATATTATCCAAATATATTTTTACATAATAACCAACAAACACAATATTAAAGCCCAATTATAGTAAAGCAAGAACAGACACAAGATTCCGTCAAACTTCTAGAGTGTATAGTACATCATGAAGATAAAGTGTGCAACCTCCTTGCAAAATCTAATTTGCAGGTACCGATGCCAAGCACAACAACGGAAGCATTATTCCCTATATATATGTATATATTTCCTTTCAAAATTCAACAAAATTCCACAAAAATTATTCGATCCCTTGCTATGTGGACGGTTGGTCATGAGTCTACTGTCCAAAAAGGAACAAATTCAACAAGCATTAATCAACTGCTAACATATGATTATAGTTAAATATTACATTTGGCTTAGAGCAATCACTAGCAAAGTGACCAGGTTTGCCACAATTGAAACAATCTATATTCTCGCTTTTTTTACTATCGTTTTTCCCACGCTTGCGTTTGTATCCACTACTACTTGCTTTTATTTCTTTCTTGCCATATTTAGGACCTTTACTCTTACCTTTTTTTAATATTTAGAGTCATATGCTCCACATATATTAGTCTCAGATATGAAAGCCTTATTTACAGGCTTCTCAGCATGAAGTCGATTTTCTTCAAGCTCGACGTGATGAGCAACATCATCAAATATCTTGATGTTGTCATTATAGGTAATGTTAGCATGCACATGTTCCCAATTGCTTGGTAAATAATGGATAACAACTTGAACTTTTTGTGCATTAGTCATCTCATGCCCAACATCCTTTAATTCATTGATCATGTAGACATGACTGTAAAATGCCGTCTCATCGTCTGATTTTGACACTTCTTATAACAATCAAATTTGAGGGTTAAATGATGAAGTTTAGTAGTGGAGGTTTCCTCATACAGAATCTTTACCGCATCCCAAATTGATTGGGTTGAATGATACTTTTAAAAACGCAACATTATATCATTTCTCATGCTGCTCAACATCAGAATGTGAGCTACATGATCCTTGCATTTATAGATTTCATATACTTCCATATCAAGCCTATGTTGAGCAGTGTTTTCTTGCTCAAGTTCAGCCATCGGTTGTGTGATTGTTTCCAGCATTTTTTGCTCTTTTAAGAGATATTCAATCTTACGATGTTAAACATCATAATTCTTTTCACTTAGTTTGTCTCCATGGTTTAAATCAGCAATAATACTCTTAGATGCAATCATATTAAGTGTTGTTGACACCAATTACACATATTAGTATCTAATACAATTTAAATGATATTTATTCCCACTCCATTCTAAATTAAATAAATAATAATTTAACACATATAATAGAAATGAAAAGAATGTTAAACACGTAATCAATTTTCATTTGTATGGTCTAATTATTATTGGAAATTTAAATGAGTGAAAAATTATAGTTATTAGTTTCAACTAATAATTCTCACTGATCAATTGCAAATATTTTTATATACATGCATATAATGTAATTAAAACTTAAATTACATAAAATATGCAGTTCAAAATAAACAACCAATTATCTTAACAAAAAAATACAAAATTAAGAATAATAAATTTCAGAATTATTTTATATTATAGGTACATAAGTAGGGTCTCCAATTATATCATCTACTTCATCAAAGTCATCTCCTCCAAGTTCATTCTGCTAAAGCCATGAAATGAATTTAGCAACAGCATCCAAATGACTTGCGCTGCTTCCAGTGTGTCGTATATCCTTTTTAGTATACTAACATTTCATTTCAAGCAGCATTTTATCAACGAGATTGTTGAAATTTAAGGATTCCAACCTATATTCTAACGATTGTCGTACTGTCATCCATTCCTCAAGTAGAGAATTAAGAATGATTAACATTTGATGTTCCATATAGAATTTATAAATACCACTCATAGCCAATCTACTCATCCAAGGATATATATAATCAATGTGCTTTTGAATTTTATGAACATGATTTATGGTATAACCCAATAAATGATCAATTTGTTGTCGCCTATCCACTACAACAATAAAATTCCAAAAGCACATAAATATTATAATTAATATTTAATTAAAGCATGTATCATTTTTTTTTGTTAAAAGCTAAGCTGGCACCACAATTAATCAATTTATATTAACAATTAATCAATATTAACTGCCTCTCTCACATTTTTTTAACTGCCAAATGGCGGTTACACATATGCCAAACTAGATGTGTTGTCATGTTTTTTTTTTTTTTTTTTATCTATCTCAACTGTCAAATGACAGTTGCACATATGCCAAACCACATGTGTTGTCATATTTTTTTTAACAGCCAAATGGCAGTTACACATCTGTCAAACTAGATGTGTATTTGCTTCATTTGGCAGTTGTTCCATTTGAAGCAAATTTTCAACAAATACAATTTTATTTTTTTTAATTAACAAATAGCAGTTATAAAACTGTTATTTATTTAGCAAAAAGGTCTTTTTAATTAATGAAAGAAAAAACAAAATCCTAACCAAATTATTATTATTCATTCTCCAATGCTTCATCAAATTTGAATGATAATACATCTAATAAAGTTTTGTCAATCCAATACTCAACGAAAGCATCGTTTCAACACAGGATGTACAATTAAGTTTATGCAATAACATATGTATTGCAAAAAAAAAAAGATATTTTAAACCATGGCTCTGATACTAATGTAGAATTGAAAGAAAACTTACTTGTGAGAATTCTCTTTCTTATCTTTGGATCAATTACTTCAATACCACTTCAATTACTATAACTAAAGTTTTATTCCATCGTATGAATGTCTTTATAGATCTTGTTAAATTAATGTAGAGAGTCATGATAGGAGAAGAGAAAGAGATAACTATGTTCTTTTTAACAAAATAAAAAAATAACCTTTTTATATAGGTTATGTCCCTATATATATATAAGTAGAGGAAGCGATTGCTTTCTTTAGTAACTTCTCTAAATACTTGGATCAGGCTCATCCCTCATGGATGGACCAAGCATAACCCAATAGCCAATAAAAACAATATCGTATACTTTTAAATTTTAGAAAAACATTTCATAAAGTTCCTTAATCATAAAAAAAATATAACTTGAAAAGTATCTATGCTAGACATTTTCTACATTGCCTTTGGTAAGCATTTTCTAGAAAAAAAAATTTCTAAACAATTTCTTTTATTTTTAAAACAATTTTAGTGTGTGTTTTGTATTATGATGTATAGTGCTTTTCAAAAGTGATTTTTACTTGAAAATACATCAAAATTATCCATTATTTTTATTTTTGACATCAACAGATCAAAACCATAAAAAATCAATTTAATACCTTTTCATATCAAATATACTTTTAAAAAGCACCAAATAATATTTAATTGTTTTAATACGAATATTAAATCAGGTTTTGATAGCCAAAGCCAATGACCTTTGATCTTTTTTAGGTCTAATGGTCCTAAAAATATTATGGGTGTTGTGATGCCTCATTACGATGTTCTATGCACCTTTTTCTTTTCAGTTTCTAGCTCATACACTAGATTGGTGGCCTGCGCGATACTGCAGGACGTACCATTTTTTAACCTGAAAAAAATATATTCAAGAGATGGTTGTGTTTTTAAAAAAGTAAGAAAATTTTGATAATCGAGCTAAACTTTGATTAATTTGATAATATGATAAAAAGAATAGGCAACAACAACAATAAATAATTTTTTTTTTAAATATTGTCTTAGGCAAAGCTGGGTTAACAAGCGAAACTCGTGGTTTGACATATGAGATTGTGATAACCTTGTAGAAAGATGATATTAGCAAAAATTATTTGTAAAAAAGAACCTAAGAAAATATTTAAGCCAACTCGGTTCAATTTTTCAAACCTATGAAAGGGTAATAAAATCCCAATCAATAAAATATTAAGGGATGAAATTGAAAAAAATAAAGTTCCAATAAAAAAGAATTAAAAATAAAATAAATAGCAATTAAGAGAATAAAGACTGAATCTGACATAGAATAAAATGAACTAAAATATTGAGGAATGCAATTAAAAAGATAATTTAATTAAGATAATAATTATAAAAAAAATCAAAATCAAAAAATTGAAGATCAAATTTGAAAGGTGAAAAAATCAAAAGAGGGTTAAATTAAAAGAAAATCTCAAATCCATGGATAAAAGGAATAGTGACCAAATCTGAAAGAAAAATAAATCGAAGAGTTGCTTTGAAAATATGCAGGTGCTAGATCTAGAACCGAGGGGGTTAGAGGAAAGAAGGAAGGGAAAAAAGAAATGGTCATCGACGCAAAACCCGACATATTTTGGCTACACACGCCATTCAAGAACTAAGACGACGCCATGAGGATTAAAACATTGTTGTGGAAGCTGAAGTTTGGCCGTCGTACACGCCGTCCGAAAACCACATGAGAACCCATGTGCAACCACATTTTTCATGTTAAATAATATTTTATTAATGCAAAAAATACTAAACTACCACTGGTCAAACTCGATAACTACCAAAAAAAAACCAAAATGAAAAGACAAAAACAATTATGATTCAGAGGTATTGTGATAATTTTATCGCGCTACTAAAATGAATAAGGTAACAGGTGCCATTGCCTGCCGGTGTTTTTTTTTTCTTCCTCCAAGGGCATAGAAATAATTTCATTGTGCATATAATAGCAAAAAGACTATTATACCCTCGCTTCAAATGCCAATTATGTTATATTTACAGGGACAAACTCATCATTTTACTATTCTAATCCACAATAAAACAAAAGAGACCTTTTAATTTCTTTTATTATGAGGTTATGCTCGCATGCTTGGTTATCTTGGGTGCATGCTTACGGATTTGGCACCTCCAAGCTCGATTTTTTTTTTATTTTTATCACTTGCTAAAACTAAATTCTCCCGACATTAGTTTTGGACTTCTCATATAATCTTATTGAAAAACAATTATTATTTTTAGCAAATTTGGCTTCTTTGTATTTAGTTTTAGTTTTGAATATTCATTATCAACAAAAGTAACTAATATTGTTTGTGAAAAAATAATGATATTTTAACAATAACAAGGGTTAATAAAAAAAATTTATATAATTATTTATGAATTTCATATCTAACTGGATAAGAGATAAACTTAGTAACTTGATGAGTTAACCTATGATCAGTCTCTCAATCAAAACCCATATAAGACCCTATTTGAGTTTTGATTTTTTTTAAATGATACTATTTTAATTTTTTTTAAGAAATTCTAAACAACATCACTTTAAATTAATTAAGGTTAATATGTATAAATCATGAACAGATCTTTCACTAGGTTTTACAACCATGCTTAGCTATGTTTATTTTTTGCTTTTAAAAAATGATTTTATTTAAATTAAATGTTTTTTTTAATTTTAAATCGTGTTGATATATTAATATAAAAAATAAATATTAAAAAATAAAAACTAACTTGCAATTCAACGGGGTGAGAGAGTAACGTGAAAATTCCGGGCAACCTGCGAGAATCAAACTAGTCA
>Ga0325410_1008195_pt1 | contig 11329 bp, 3 predicted proteins | sample PopdelMetagenome_16_FD_206182 | JGI IMG/M metagenome (GOLD analysis project Ga0325410, IMG submission 206182) | Populus deltoides microbial communities from Bellville, Georgia, United States - Xylem-PdIQD-R3 | ecosystem: Host-associated > Plants > Phyllosphere > Stem > Wood/Secondary xylem... | reverse complement strand
AAAACAATATCATTTTAATTTTTAAAAAATAAATAGAGTTAATATAGGCTAGCTCTTTTTTGTCAATAATACAGGTATTATCTCGGGTTAACCCAATCGGGTTTTAGAAGTTTGTTGTTTAGTAGTATTATTTTTCTTAATCCATTTTTCTAATTTTTAAATGCTAATCAGTTCATCTAGCCGTTCGATCACGAGACTCGCGAGAAGTTACTTAACTTTACAAGAGAATTTTCTTGTTAGTTGGACCGTAGTTAATTTGAAGGTTGCCGTTTTATTTACTTCATCGGGGTATTTAGCAACAATCATTTGTCGTATCTGGTTTATAAGACTTCATGTTTTAGTCCGATCTGGGAAATCTTAGCTGTCCTTGACTTTTTGTCTCGCAGTCACATCTACATTAATTATTTTCGGATTCGTGACAATGGCGCCACTAAGGAGATGTAATAGTATCTTTCTTTGTATGGATTTATGCCAGTGTTAATGGATTCATGAAATCACAGCTTGAAGGAGATGGAGATTCCAGTGCAGCTGTGATTTGATTTTGATGATGATGATGAGATAGTTGGTTGGACCGATGGTCGACTCCTGGTTGAGCCGCGACCCAGTTAAGTTCCTTTTCTTTTCTCTTTTCTTTCAACAACATATTTTGAATGTATAACAACTCTACTTTGGGAGATAGCAGGGAAGCAGGACTGTTACCTTAGGGTGCTTTTTCTTTTCTCAATCACAAGTTACCAGTACATGACAACTCTACTCGTACTCGGAGAGATAACAGATAAATAGGGCTGTCATCTCAGGTTGAAAGATTTTTCTAGATTTTTTTTATTTTTTTACGGATATAAAATGCAGGTTTTAGCATGATGGAGGGGATTCTAGCTGGGACAAGTGTCATCATACCAAAGACCATTCCATTCTTGTCCTGGTTTTTCCTCTTTCTTCTTCTTCTTCATCTAATTGAAGCCTGTGTATGGAAGAAACTTTCGATCTCCTTCTTTGAGGAAACTTCTGAACCTCTGCTTCCACATTCAAAAAATCTCTCCCTTTCTGATAGCTTTTATATTATTGGTGAAACAAATGCAGCAGCATGTTTGATATAGCATAAAACTCAGTGGAAACCATTTAAAAAATTGAATTTAAAATGTAGATTTTGTGTATTAATTTTTACATGTTTTTTAACCGAGTTTCTTAAATATTTCTTGCTGATTTTTTTTTTATACATGTTTTTTCTATATATAAACTTCAACTACAGTTTTTACCAGATACGTGTTTAAATTTAACTAACTATAATTAAAAATACTTTTTAAAATTTTTTTTTTTAAACCAAAACTACAAAAACAACTTCAAAAACAAACACATTTAATCTTTTTTTCATTATCACTGCATGAAAATCTTAAACTAATTTTGGTATCAAGAGTTTTTTTACAAAGAATAGTTATCGTCCATACAACAATTATTTTTTAAGGAAGGTCAGATTCAGTGCACTGAAATTTAAGCTTCATCGGATTTCTTGGCACAGAAGTAAGTTCGATCATAGTGTGTTTTATTATAGTTTAAACTATGAGTTTTATTGAAAAAAATTAAAATTTCTCTCCGGATAAAAAATAATCACTATGAGTTGTATTACAAATATACATAACCTGAAAGCATATCATACCATAGCACAATTAAATGTCTTTGGCCATCTCTTATACCGGTGCATAGATATATATACACTCCACGTGTTTAATAATATGATTAATAATATGATAAATGATATTTTTTAAAAGTAATTTTTAATTGAAAATATATAAAAATAATAATTTTTTATTATTCATGTCAACACATCAACCATAAAAAATATTTTAAAAAGCATTAATTTAAACTATTATCATATAAAAAATAATTTTAAAAAATATTTTAAAAATCAGAATTTACGATAATAACAAACTAATACTGCAGTCACACTCTCAACTTAGAATAAGAGCGTGTTTGGCAGCGTGGTTGCGGGTGCTTTTTAAATAACTTTTCGTATTAAAATACATGCAAATGATATTTTTTTTATTTTTTAAAAATTATTTTTAACATCAGCACCTCAAAACGATTCAAAATATATAAACTATATTAAATTTTAATAAAAAAATTTAAATTTTTTATAGTCGCGTTTCAGACGTGCTCTAAATGACTCAACCAATCACCACTCGCTCATCATGATCCAATTATCTGCTGAGTTTAGGTGTTGACAGTGCATTGGTAACTAAGAATGCAAGATTCCTTTTCCATGCTGCCCCTCCCTCAAGGCTTGATCCTTGTAGTACAATACTTTCGATGGAATCCAGCAAAAACACAGCTTCGGATAAAACAAAAGAAGAAAAAAACATGGAGAGGATAATTTTTTGCGAGGGTGTAGTTATCATTATTTGGAATGAAAAAAGAGAGTCAATGAGAGTGTGACTATCAGGATGAGGAGTGCGCATATCACCTCTCGGACGCTACGGCCTACGAGCATGGGCAGATGCCAAAAAATTTATTAGTAAAAGCAAATATTATCCTTTACAGATCGATATTTCATATAAATATAGTTATAAAATTCGGTTTAAAAATTTAATTAATTTAAAATTTGTATTAACTTGAATTGAATTTAAAAATCCAGGTTAATTTTGTTGAAAATTTAGGTTGAACCAATTAAAATTCAATCCTCAACTTATTAAAAAAAATTATCAAAACAATGTTTTTATTTTAAAAATAAATTAGAATCAACAAATAACCGGAGTTTTACAGTAGGTTAATCCCTGGCCGAGCTTTACCACCATGGACAGAAGAGAATGTACGAGTAGGGTGGGGGCACCCACTCCTTAGTCAATAATGCAAGTTGTCGTGACTCGTGAGATGAATAACGTTGTTGAGAAATTGACACCTGTGTTATAAGAACAACACAAGGTTTTAAGATTTTTTAGAAGCTGGGAGGCAAAGGGCTGTTTGGAGCGGAAGGAATAGAATCTAAAAACGGTGCCTTGAAACAAGGAAACGGGATTGTCTCACTGTGGGCGAGTTGTCTCATTACAGTCTGACATCATCCTCAGTGCGCTTAGAGGGGATGTGTATATTTTAAAATAAAAAATTAGTAATGAAGCACAAGTAAAGGATATTTTAGAAAATAATATAGTAAAAATTACAGTTAAGAAATGCAGTATTTTAAATCAATTTTTAAAATAGACTTGCGCAAATTGCAAAGAAAAGAGAGAAATAAAAGGAAAAAAAATGAAAATATAAGGTCTTAAAAGTACATTGAAGTCTCAATAATAATACTTTTTTTATTATTATTATTAAAAATATTTCAAGAAGACTAATTTAACAAAATCAAAAAAGTTAATTAACCATATCTAGAATGAATCATGTGTGTTGCCAAAAAACAAGTGAGCTATTTATTTCGACCATTTGTTTAAAATGTTGTATTTTTTAATTATAATTTTATTAAAATTCATGATTTTCACCTGTAATTTTTACGCTATTAAAAAAATTAGCCAATAATGATTTGCCAAAAAATATTTATAAACTATGTTAGGAAAAAAAACACCTGCCATATCCAACATTACAGTTTTTACAAAATTACACTGGTAAAAAAATTGACCAATGATGGTTTGCCATAAAATATTTAGAATCTTAAATTAAAAATATTTAAATTATTTAATTCATTTATCTAACTTCAAATTTAAAATATTAAAATTATCAATTATTTAAGTATCTAAATTATTCGAGATTTAATTATTTTCTCAATTATTAGTAAGATCCAAAGCAAACATAATAATGTGCATCAGTTATTTATTTTTTTTCATTTTAGTTTGAATTTGAATTAAAAAAAAGATAGATTACAGAGAATTTTTTTTTTCCTTGGTCCCACAGTACCTCCCAAATCCAACAGTTAATTAAAAGGACAAATAATTTTGAGCCACAAAGCCACCCAAGGTTCTAAACGGGTAAGTAACCAAACTATATTGGCAACTGATTAGTCTTCACCCGCCACGTGGAGGACTACCTGGATGACATGTACGACCACATGGTAACCCACCCACCATGATGATCTGCAATGGGCATGCGATGTCTAGCAGCTGCAAGTGGGATACCATAAGACAAATTATCAGTGTGGGGACCTTATAAAATAAGATTCTATGGATCCGGCTAGTGCTGTATTTTTAAGTTTTTTTAGTTGGGAAATATATTAAAATAATATTATTTTATATTTTATTTTTATATCATCATATCCAAATAAAAAAAAATTTTAAAAATATTAATTCAAGAGAAAAACAATTAAAAAAACACTTTAAAAATCAAGATGTGATGTTAAAATAAATACTAATTTTTAATCAAGGATTAGTTAACAATCATTAGTTTCTTAAGCCATAATCAAATAACCAGCATATAATCAAGACAAGAATTAATTGCACAATTATGACTAGGTTTAGACATGGGCATCTTTTTCTGTCAATGACTTAAAGTGTGTTTATTTTGTAAGTAGCTTTTATAGTTATGGTTTTAAAAAAAAGTTTTAAAAAAATATAGTTAGTTGTGATTAGTTGGATTTAGATACGTATTTGGTAAAAATTATGGTTGAAGTTTATGTGTAGCAAAAAACATGTATAAAATGTTTGATGGAAGTGTAGTTACTTTTCAAAGTGTTTTTTACTTGAAAATGCATTAAAATAATATTTTTTTTAATTTTTTAAAAATTATTTTTGATATCAACGCATCAAAATTATCTAAAAACACTAAAAATATATCAATTTGAAGCAAAGAAAAACAATTTAAATTTTTTCAAAAACGCTTTTAATACGCAAAAACAAATATGATTTTACAAAACTCAGTTAAAAAAATATGTAAAAACTACTACATAAAAACTGTGTTTCAAACTCAATTTTTTAGTGGGTCTCGCAGTACAAAACGCAGTTTGGTTTGTTACCAAACACTTTGCCGCGTTTGTTTCACCGCAAACGCAAAAGCTGGTGAAAAACAAATGCAGCCTTAGTAACCTTCAAGCTGTTTAAGATGTGCATGAGCTCATTTTTACTAAGAGGCCAGAAGTTGTTGTTTTTTTTTTTTAATGAGAAGCCCTTAATAGAATTAAGTCTATTATAAAATAAATAAATTTTGAAGGTTGCTTTTCGATTGACAGACAAGGAAGAGAGGGAGGACTAGTTGTGACATGGAATTTTAATGAGACCATTACGGTGATATAAGGATACTCTTAAAATCACATTGATATGGAGGATTATAGGCTTTTACGGACATTTAAATGGGAATAGATGAATGAATTCTTGGGAGCTCATTAGAAATAGAAGGAGACTTCTGACTTTACCATGGGTATACACAGGGGACTTTAATGACATGTTTCGTGTTGAGGACAAATATGAAACTCATGATCATCTATAGGTTCTGATTGATGGTTTCTATTAATTAATACAAGGGTACAAGCTTATTGATCTTTTTCTTAAACATTATCCTTACACTTGGGAAAAAGGCATAAGGACCTCAACTAAGGTTCAGGAAAGGATAGACAAAGTTCTTTGTTGTGGGGTTTGGTTTTAAAAGTTTTTACATGGCAAGCTAATGAATTTGAAAATCATAGTATTATACCAGAACCCTATCATGCTTGTTGTGTATAAAATTATTTGACTTCATTCCTATTATAACCCCCCGGTTTTGTTTTGAGAATGCTTGGTTAAGAGAATTAGACGTATTTATATGACCAGGTATTCATAAGAGAAGTCTATTGACAAGGACATCCTTGAAAGATTTATGCACTTCTTTAACCGACTAATGAGGTGAGAGAAAGGATTTGAGAATAAGTTTAAGTTAAATATCATTGAATGCTATAATAGGTTAAACTCATTATGTGAGAGGGAGGATTTGAAGTTATAAAAGCTTCTAAAAAATACAGAGATGAGTTAACTAGACATATTGCCCAAAACGATGACTATTGGAGATAAAAGGTGGAACTTTTTTGGCTTAAAAAAGGTGACACTAACTCACATTTCTTTTATGCATAAGCTATGACGAGAAACAAAAGGAATAGGGTTCTAAAATCGTAGGATAATTATTGCATTTTTCATGAAAATATAGAAGGAATGAGTGTTGTAGTGCTAAAGTACTTTAATTAAATTATTATGTTGAGAAAGGGGAAAGTGACAAAGTAATAATAACCGTTAAGTTGTGTGTCACAATATCATAATTTGGCTCTCTTAGCTCCTTTCTCAAATGATGAGTTTAAGTGGGTTTTATTTTATATGACATCGAATAACCATGGTCAAATGGTCTCAACCCAAAATCTTTCTAACGTTTCTAGAGCCTTATATGAAAGAAGGTGTGTATGACATGCAAAGGATAGTTATAGAGAAAAAAAGTCTCACATTTGGTTTCTAAAACATTAATAGTTCTAATCCTTACTGGTGAATCTCCTCAGGCTATGAAAGATTATAAGTCGATATCTTTATACAATATTTTATGCAAAATTATTTCCAAAGTCGTAGCTAATATGTTAAAGTTTATACTGCCACTCATAATAGCTTCTATATAGGCAACCTTTATTATTGGAAGGATAATTTCAAATAATATGATATTAGCTTTTAAAACTATTTATTGTATGAAGAGACATAATAAAGGTAATAAAAGATCAATAACTCTAAAAATTAATATTAGCAAGGCTTACAACATAATCAGTTGGTATTATTTAATGATAATTATGTTGAATATGAGATTTGCAACTGAACGGGTATAATTAATTTTATTTCATGTCACCACTATTTCTTATTCTATCTATCTGAATGAAAGAGATATTAGGCCTATTAATCCCAAACGAGGTCTGAGATAGAGAGATCCATTGTTTTAACTTAGCTATTTTAAGTAAACAAGGACGGAAGTTGATCACTGAGAGAGATCCATTGTTTTAACTTAGCTATTTTAAGTAAACAAGGACGGAAGTTGATCACTGAACCTTATTCTTTAGTAAGCAGGTTTATCAAAGCTAAATATTTCCCTATAAGGGACTTTTTAAATGTCAAAGTAAGGCATGGTGTCAGTTTCATTTGGAAAAGCACCCTCAAGACTCAGGAGTTGCTAAAAAAGGTTGTCAATAATGTATTGGAACTAGCAGTAACGTTAATGTATGGATAAATACATGATTGATTGGTGATAGTAATAAACAGGTGGTTACTTCGATGACCGAAGGCCTTTAAGACATAGTAGTAAGGGATCTAATAGAAGATGTTGATTACCAATGGAATTGGAATATATTAGAGACCTTGTTTCAACTAAGAGATGAAATATCAATGGTTAGTATCATGTTATCATCTAGAAGGCTGGAAGACAAGCAAATATAACATTATAGCAAAACTAAAAGCTACTTTATAAAATCGAGGTGCATGCTAGCTGTAGAGATAGAGGCTTTGAATTCTAGGGATAAGTTAGAAAGGAATTGGAGGTGGTTATAAAAGCTGAAGGTTCCTCCAAAGATGAAATATTTTATATAGAAGGCTTGTCATGATAGTATCCTCATGAAGGTGAGACTTTTCTAAGGAGGAATTCAAACAAGTGACTCATGCTTGTTTTGAGGGCACGAAGGAGAATCTATAAAGCATGTGTTAGTCAAATGCCAATTTACAGTCTAGTATTGGTATGAGCTAGGCTTGTACGTATCTATTTCTCACCTGGATAATCTGTAGGATTAGTTTTCAATTTGGTGCAGGATTTTAATAGAGACCTAATGGCTAAAGTGGTGGTAGGAGTACGAGCCTTGTAGAATCAATAGAATAACATTATTTGGAGGGACAAATGGTGTACCGGTAGTGCAATGTTGAATTATAAATTAGGTAATTTTAATAGATGAAGAGATATCCAAAAGAAACTTGAAAGACATATAACCACTCTTAATGGGCAGGATCCAACTGGGTGCATGACGAGATGGAAAAAATCTGTTACAGGGTACCTCAAGTGTAATCTGGATGTTGCCATCTTTGAACATGAACAAGCTATAGGGGTTAGATTTATTATAAAAGATCAAAATGGTTGATAGGGTGACGTGAGTGCTAGAAACAAAAGGGGGTCTTTTAGACAAAAATAGCAAAACTACCAGCATTGAAAGGAATTATTCAACAACTCATATCTTTTAATACAATGTCAATCATAATTAAAGTGGATGCCAAGATCGTTGTTAATGATCTAGCTCGTGGGCACAGAGACAACACAATATGAAATTATTTTATAGGATTGTGGAAACATTATCAATGAAGCTGATAATTTTAGTATTAGCCATGTTTATAGAATGTAAAATGAAGTAGCTTATCAATTAGCTATAATTTCATGTAATTATGAGAGTTTTGTCTTTTGGCAACAATCCCTTGACTTTATTTGTCCTTTCATTGCTTTTAATGCTTAATAAAATTTCATATTCATTAAAAACAAACTATTTAAGAAGTATTTTAACTTAATCTTATCCATTTTCCCTGTAATATTATTAAGAGTGACAAGATTAATGACTTATTAGAATTAGTATAACATCATGGATCCTAACTATAACCATTATCATTTTAAACTACAACATAAACAAGCCCACAACATGATCATATAAAAACTTTTGGTTCAAACATTTGATATACATGACAACAAGGTAGTCAAACCTACCAATCTCAATGTTTTATTTGTTAAGGTTTTTTATAGCCTTGTAAATATTAGTGATATTATGACTTATCAATTCATGACTTAATATAAGTTGGGTTTTATATTAAATCGAATGTGAGTTAAAATGGTCAAATTCAATCGGCCCTACAAAACAACTTGTAACCCGATCAAAATTGAGTAATATTTAGTTTGATTTTTTTTAAAAAAATATTATTTTATATTAATTCGGGTTAACTTGTTCTATTAGTAACTCTAACCTTGGGTTAGATCACCAAGTTAAATCAAGTTTAATAATATATATATATATATATATATATATATATGTTGTTTAGAAGTTGTGTGGTCTCCTTTCATGCTAGAAGTAGCGATCAATAAAGAAAGAAATCAATCACACCTACTAAATTAATGGCCATATTTTAATAGCACAACACCATTTTCATCTACAATCCAAGATTTCTGTTGAGATTTGAATCCCATTTAAAGCAAAGGATAGCCTTCGCACACCTAAATGAAAAATTATTTCAGCAATCAAACTGGCAATTTAGGTACAACAGCACATGACCGCCCACCATTCAGACTTTCTTTCTTTAAAGGATTGTCTTGTGGAGCCCTTCACATGGTAAGACCCTGACAGGGATGATGATACTGAGATAAAATGTTTCTTTCCCTTGCCCGATCAATGAGCATAGGCTTGTTGCAGGCAATAATTAAACATAGTGTAATTTCATTATAAAACCGCAGACCATCGTTGACTAGCAATTTTTTAGAGCCATGAATCCATCATTGTTGTAGAGCCATGAATCATCATTTAGTGTGTTTAGATGTCTTACTTACGGGGGACGGAAAAAAAAAAAAAAAACCTAGAAAAAATAATGAGTGTCCTTGGCGTAGTATTTGGATATCGTGTGAGAGGAGACAATTAGTATAAATAGAACGTGTCTACATGTTGTTTCTATTTTAAAAATATTGAGATTCATTCCAAAATTATTATAAATACATATTTATTTTATATATTTTTAAGACAATAACCAACGAGAGATTCAGTTTTTTCTAGGTTTTCATATTCAACATGTTCTATTTTGTATTGCTTTGAGGTGAACTATCCATCCACATTTAAATTAGTTTATTTTAACAAATTATTTCTAGACCCTTTCATAAAATCGAGCCATGAATGATAAATTGAAAACATGGAGAGAAAATTGAATGATAATCAATCATCCAGTCCTTCCTTAATTTGACGACTCCGTATAATAACCACAATGATCTTTAACTCAAACATTTTCTGGCCCACAGGCTTATCTGGGCTGGGCCTAAATAGCAGCGACTCGACGATTTCCGCGACCCCTCTTTACAGTCCCAGCTCCCATGGCATGTCTGTTTCTGATTTGGACACAAGTTTTGTTGTAATTGTGTGCGAAATACGGGTCCAATTTAGTTGTGGGTTTCAGCCTAACTTATATCTATTTTACGAGTGATAAAATTAATAATTATTTAAATTTTTTGACTCTAAAAAACTTTAAATTTATAATTATTAAAATATAAATTTAAAACCTGATTAATTAAACTATCCTCATCGAGTTTTTAATCCATGGCAAGAAGCATGTTGGGGGTAGGGTGGCTGGAATGGAGAGCAACGGATGCTTCCTCGCAGCTTTCCACATGGCTCGACTTTACAAGCAAAAACATACTCGAGCAGGGTCCCCACTGCATAATTTTCCATGGAGGTGCTTCACAGCATCACCAATCTAGAATCTTTTCTTCTGATAAAATAGACCTACCAATTGGCTTATTATATAGCTCATCAGTCAGTGAGGAGCAACTGAAAAGCAAAAAATTGCTAAAATATATCACTTTTTCAATGGTATAATGCCCTTTTCTTCTCCCTTCTCTCCCCATGATTTTCTTTCACTTCATAGTTTTATTGAAGGAGCACTGTTCCCATATGTTCTTCCACCAATTTTACTTGTTTTAATTTGAAAAATCTGCCCTTATTCATACAAGGCTCAGTTATGAAGGACATATTTGTTTTTACGGTCTAACCGTGCTTTTACTAATATTAAATTTTTTAAAAATTAAAAAAATATTTTTTCAAGTAAAAATACATTGAAAAATATATTTTACCGTTGAAGTCTCGCAGTGGCAGACGAACGAGGGGCCAAATGTACAATCAAAGGGTGTAAAACATGAAGGGACACCCAGGCCCACTCGACACGAAATGAGGCTTGAACCTTGTTATCATAGAAAGAAACACTAAAATGAAAGTGCGGCTTTAGCTGTCTAGTGAATGCTAGGCCCAACTAGACCTCAATCAGGAATTACACTAGTCACTATTCCCGCACGTTGATTTAAAAAAATATATATATTTGGATATCATGTAATTTGTTAATTAAAAAATAAAAATATAATATACGTGTTTAATATAATGCTTGTAAGAAAACTATAAATGCTAATTAAAACTAAAATGAGAAGCTGATTTTCCAGTAAAAAGTAAAATAAATATACAAATGCAAATACTTTACTGATTTGAATATCCTTTTCATATTATATATTTTCTTTATGGTTGCTAATTAAATACGATTTTTGCTCTCATAGATTCGAAAAAATAAATAAATGATCTATCTTAAATCTAAGAAGAGTAAAAATCAAACATAAATCACAATAATATATTAGAAATATTATGAAA
>Ga0325410_1008189_pt1 | contig 11330 bp, 8 predicted proteins | sample PopdelMetagenome_16_FD_206182 | JGI IMG/M metagenome (GOLD analysis project Ga0325410, IMG submission 206182) | Populus deltoides microbial communities from Bellville, Georgia, United States - Xylem-PdIQD-R3 | ecosystem: Host-associated > Plants > Phyllosphere > Stem > Wood/Secondary xylem... | reverse complement strand
ACTGTCTGCCCTGTGAATTGTTGCAGAGGTATCAGGGTTTTACCAATTTAGTTGTTAGGGTTTAAGAAAGAAGTGTAAAACAGTTAAGCATCGGCGGTTAGATTGAAATATATAAATAAATTTGGAGTATTTATATTTTGTTATTATGGGCTTTTACATGGGCTTAGGCATGGTCTTAATATTGGGCTGGGTTTATTGTCTGGGCTGGACTGGTTAGAGAAACAGAAATAATAATTTTATATTTTACCCCTCTAAAAAAAGTTGGGGTATTTTTATATTTTTATATTTTTATAAGAACACAAATATCTTTTAAAAACTCATTAGGGGTACAGATTTTTTATGCATTTTTTTGTACATCGGAATTGCTAAAACAACCTTTCAGATAAAAAAAAAAAAACAAAAACAACAACTTTTTGCCCAAGGTTTTTGTGGTAATTTCATTTTTAAATGAATAATAAAAGTACTTTTGGCATGTTGGTGAAAGATGCTTATTTTATCGCTTGTATTCGTTTTTCATTTATTTTCTTCTTTTTCCTTCTTGAAAAAGTATATTTGATTGTTTTAGTTTTAAATCTTGTTTTTTTTTATTTCTAGTTTAATTTATTGATCTTTTATAAAAAAAATTATTTGTTTTTAATTTAGTTCCTCAATTACTATTTGTCATGTATTATTTTTTTAATTTGATCTCTATTTTTTTATTTTTAGTGTTTCTTCCGTAGCCCTTTTTATTGAAGTTTTATTGATTTTTAATTTCATCATTTAATCAAAGTTTTTATGGTGTATTGATTTTTCTAATTTGGATCTCATTTTTTTTATTTTCTTTTCCTTCTATTAAAGTTATTTTTCTTTTCAATTTAACCCTCCACTTATAAAAATTTTGTTGCCCTCTAATTTATTTTTTATTTCGATTTTCACCCTCTTTCTTTTAATTACACTTGTTTGTTTTATATTCTTTTATGTGATTGATTTTTTCTTTGTTTCATCTTTCAATGTTTGATTTCTTAAGGATTAGGCTTCGTGGTTTTTCATTTATGGCGCTTCTGATATAATGACTTGAGTCATAGGTTTGAAAAATTAATGCGGGTTGATATCTTTATGCTCATTTTCTTTTTTAATTTCATCATTCTACACAATTTTAAAAAACATATATTTATGTGGTTATCTTCAATTTCTTTTCTATTGGGTAATCATGGTTTCATGAATTAGGGCATAGGTTTTGTAGGTCCATTGTGGGTAGCTTTCCTCCTATTACATGGGTACATGTCTACCATGTTAACTTAAATTGTTGTTTTTTTACTTTTTTTTATCCAATTGTGTACCTCCAAATTTTTTCCCCATGTTATCGTCATTTTTGCTCTTATAAAAAAAATTATCCTTTTTATTATTGTTGTCTATTTTTTTTATCATCTAATTCAAATAGAATGAATTTATTAAAATCGATCAAACTTGTAACCAAAGTTGTTTATTTTTTTAATTTCTTTTAAACGCTCCTGCATCACCTAGACTATTAATGTCTTTTTCTATTTTCTTATTCTAATTTTTATTTTAATTGATACCTTTTTTCATATGTATTTTAAAAAATAATTTTTAAATTTATGTTTTAGTTAATATCCCTCTTTTATGATTTTTTTTATTTTGATTATTTAGCAATTTTTAATTAAGTTTTTCTAAAATGTTTTATGTGTATTTAATTCTTCAAGATATTATTTTGATTCATCTAAATTGTTTTATATACACGAACTTCATATTTTAAAATTAAAAAAAAATTATCATGCACAACCTTACATGGTATTTTATTAAATAAGCTTTATGCGTGTTTTTATTTATATTGTTGTTTGATTAAATGAAAAATGATTTCAATAAAAAACTTTAATAGACACAATAAGGTGAATATCTTATATTACAGGATCAAATATTTTTACACGTATCTATCTCTTGATTTTTTTTTCAGTTTTGATTCTAGTTATTGTCAATTACTTTTTTTTGTCTATTTACATAGATATTTCATCAATTTACCTAATAAAATGTTTGCATGGACTTTTCAATTTATATTTTTAAAAAATAAAAAAACATGTCAATGAAAGCATGCATGTTTGTTTTTTAAAAATGTGACTCACAACGCAATACAAACTAAAAAGCTAACATTGCTGGATCTACGAGGCACTTTTCATGATGCCTTTTTGGCCATTTAATTTTTTTAATCTACCCTCCACTTGACCATTGTAGGCCAATCTAAGCTAATTTGATATGGAAGAACAAGATTGAAAGGCATGATACCAAAGTGAAAAGGTGAATGAAATAGATGACTTATTCAAACTTTAGGATAAAAAATCTATTTTACCCTTAAAAACAAAACCAAAAAACGATGTTATTGGGAGTAATTTAGTAATTTCAAAATATTCTACTTGTTATAAAAAAAATTAAAAAGGCAATGACATCTTTATTTTATTTTATGATGCACAATAAAATGACACTTACACCCTTACATTTAAAATTCTTTAAAGCTTACGATCACACGTGTTTTTTTTTTGTCATTTTATTAGTAGAATTACATAGATGCCATTGGGTTTGGATTTTCTATAATTTATGTCAAGGGCCATTCTTGTATTTGTGCTCAGGTTTTTTGTAATTTTTAAGTCAAGTGCACAGGCAATTATGTAATTTAATGTATAAGAATATTGCTGAAAAAAGTTGTTGATACATGAGTTGCACATGTGGAGCCACTCGACGGTCAAACGTTGCTTTATATGGCGATGTTTGATTCTTTTTAGCGTTGCCTCCTTTAAGAGGGTGTGTGTGTGGCCAAAGGGCATCGAGTTTAGCATCGATGACCCTTTTTTTTTTATCACTTTCTCCTTCCTCTAAATCCATACTTGGCATTTTAAATTCAAGGGTAGTCCCCCTAGCTGGAGATATCCGAGTATTAGTCCCATTCTTTTCATTTGTATTTTTTTGTCCTCGACTTTTTAGCAAATTTTTTTTATTACTTTCAGTTTCATTCTTCAATCTAAATTTTTAATTTTTAGTTTTTTCAAATTTTCTCTCAAATCTTTTTTTTCCTCTTTTTGTAAATTTTTAATTATTTTTAATTTCATCATTTAATCAAGATCTGCAAACTATTATATATTTTTTAATTTATTTCCTCATTCTTTTGTGAAAATGATTTTTCTTTTCAATTTAATCTTTCAATTCGAAATTATCCATCCCCTCTTTCTCTCTCTCTCTTTTTTTTTTTTAAATTTAATTATCATTCTTTTAATTGTTATTTTTTATTTTAAATATTTTTTTGTGATTGATTTTTTTTCAATTTCATACCTTGACATTTAACTTATTAAGATGCAAGCTTCATGTTTTTTTATTTATTTCTGGTGCTTCTGATCAAATGACTCGGGTCACGAGTTTTGTAAGATAGCACGAGTTCACATCATTTTTTTTTAATCTTATTAATTGACGTTGATTTTTAAAAAAGTTGTAATTGATGTTTTTTTTTTGTTTTTTATTTTATAGGTTTATCCTGATGTCATGACCCAACACACGTGTTTGACGGGTTAACCCATGTGGGCTCGCATATTTTTTTGGCTTTTAATTATTGTTTTTTTTTCTTTTGGATCCTTTTGTTTTATTGATTTTTTTAAAAAAATTAAAATTTTAATATTTGATATATTGAGAATTGAACTACATGATTTTTTTATATGTGATGCTTCTGATCAAATGGTCTAGAATAAGGGGTTGATATCTTTTTTTAGATTTATTTTTTCTCATATAATGATTCAACACCGGTTTTTTAAAATGGGTATTGTGAGTTTATTTTTTTGTCTAGTTATCTTGATCTCACAGTCTAACTCATAGGTTGACGAGTTGACTCGGCAAACTCAAGTTTTTTTGTGGTTTATAATTGTTATTTCTTTTTATCATTTTATATGTTTATTTTTTTTAATTTTATCCTTTAATATTTTATAATTTTAATTTTTTTTAAATTTTTTATTTTTGATTAAATTACTTGGAAACCAACTTAATAAGTTAACATTTTTTTTTATTATTGAACATTATTATTTTTTATTTAACATTATATTTTTCCTTTAAAAAATATAAATGCATCCATTAACATCAAATAAAAAAAAAAGGATGCTATCGGAACTGCGGCGTCAAGTGGGTACATATCTAGTTCTCTTCCAAGGAAAAATACAACAACTACTTACTTTCCCTTTCCCCTTGCTTTCATCAACGCTATCACCAATCGGTCCCTAAAAAACCCAAATTCTCGCCTCCAGGCAAAATTAGGGTCTTACGATGACGGATCGAAACAACTCCACAACCACTACTGCCGTCGTCACCACCACCAATACTTCAGCTGCTAAACCAATATGGATGAAGCAAGCAGAGGAAGCGAAACTAAAAAGCGAGGCAGAAAACACCGCGGCAGCGAAAGCCGCATTCGACGCGACATTCAAAGTATTATCAGATAAGGCCGAAAAAGCTGTCGATTCGGATTCCGAGGAGGAAGACGCGGAGAAGGATTTGGCTAATAAGCCAGTGGGACCAGTTGACCCCGGGAAGTGCACGGCGGCAGGTGCTGGCATTGCTGGTGGGACCGCGTGTGCACCAGCTACGTTTGTGGTTGTTACTAAGGATGCGGACGGGAGGAAAGTCCCGAATGGAGGCGCGGTGATTAGGGTTAGGGTTTCGCCGGGAGTGGGAGTTGGGGGAACGGAGCAGGAAGGGGTTGTGAAGGATATGGGAGATGGGACTTACACGGTTACGTATGTGGTGCCGAAAAGAGGGAATTATATGGTTACTATTGAGTGTAATGGGAAAGCTATTATGGGGAGTCCTTTCCCTGTGTTCTTCAGTGCAGGTGTATATATTTACGGCTATGGAATTTTGTGTTTTTTTTGTTAGTTATACAGTGCCTGGTAATGTTGATTGCAATAATGAGTTTGTTTATAGGTATTTGTCTATCATTTCAACACCCTTATCGGCAGCATGTAGATGGCACTAACATACGGGCTATTCCCGGTGTTGTTTGGTCTTGTTTGCTCATTTCTGCAATTTTTTGAGTATGTGGTGTCTTGATCCTTTTGTACGTTTTGGGGGAGGGGATTAGTTTAAATTGGAGTCATACTGTTTTGATACTTTGGAAAATTTTGAATATTTTTGAAAGTCTTAACTGTTAATCTATTATGATAATGTGTTCCTGATGTTTTTCTACGTGAACACCATGTTTGTTACCTATCTTTATTTGGTTTATTTATGCATATGGGCATGTGCAATTTCTTTTGCATGGAAGTGAAGGAATTATGGGGATATTTTATTTTGTGGTTTGTTAAAGTAAGAAAAGTTAATTGAGGATGATTTTCATGGTTAAACGGTCACTAATAATTTTGAGATCGAGGAAAACTGTTTGTATCAGTCGTGTTTCCTCACCATCCAATTTATCCTCAAATTGTCTCCGACTTGTTCTTTGTACATTTATTCTTTCTATTCTTCTTTAACACTTTTAGGTGTTGAATTGTTGTCATGTTAACAGGCACTTCAACTGGAGGTTTGCTGGGTATGGCTCCTACAACTACGTTTCCAAACCTTGTGAATCAGACCATGCCCAACATGCCAAATTACTCAGCCAGTGTTTCAGGGGCATTCCCTGCATTCCTAGGAATGACTCCAGGCATTGCTTCAGGTGCTTCAGGTGGTGCAATTTTGCCTGGAGTTGGAGCATCACTTGGGGAAGTTTGTCGAGAGTACCTCTATGGCCGGTGTGCAAAAATGGATTGCAAGTTGGGCCACCCTCCACACAGTTTACTCATGACCTTGTTAGCCCCAACAACTACAATGGGGACTCTTAGTCATGCGCCTATGGCGCCTTCGGCAGCTGCAATGGCTGCTGCTCAGGCTATTGTTGCTGCCAAAGCTCTTCAAGCTCATGCTGCTCAGGTGCAAGCACAAGCTCAGTCAGCCAAAGATTCATCTGGTATCCTTTTTTTTTGTTCTTATTAGCTGCTCATGCATGTATCAGATAGCTTTTATGGATCCTTTTCTTTCCCATTACTTAAGTTATTGATTTTACTTGTGCCGTGTTTTGGTTTAAGTATTTTTTTTCTTTCATTTTTGTCCAAAGTTCTTACTGCTGAGCATTTATCCTCTTGCCAGGCTCGCCTGACAAAGCTCGGAAGGAGGATGCACTGAAGAAAACACTCCATGTTAGTAATCTCAGCCCGCTTCTGACAGTGGAACAGCTGAAACAGCTGTTTAGTTTTTGTGGCACAGTTGTCGAGTGTGCCATTGCCGATTCAAAACACTCTGCTTACATAGAATACTCGAAACCGGAAGAAGCAACTGCTGCTTTGGCCTTGAACAACATGGATGTTGGGGGTCGGCCTTTGAACGTTGAGATGGCTAAATCTCTTCCTCAGAAATCTCTTTTGAATTCTTCACTTGCTTCATCTTCTCTACCGATGATGATGCAGCAAGCTGTTGCCATGCAACAGATGCAATTTCAACAGGCTTTGATTATGCAACAAACTATGACTGCGCAGCAGGCAGCTAACAAAGCTGCATCAATGAAGTCTGCAACAGAGTTAGCAGCAGCTAGGGCTGCAGAAATAAGTAAGAAGTTAAAAGCTGATGGGTTTGTCATTGGAGAAGAGGAAACAAAAGCAGAAACCAAGTATGTCATCCTCTCTCGCTTTCTTTTAAAGTAGATCAACGATGATAATTTGTTGATAGTTTTTATCAATATTCTTTGGTTTTGCCTTACATTAAGATTTTGAAATGCATAAATACTGCAACGAGTCTTCCATATGAGGATCATGATTTAGATTACCTGTTGTTTTTATTTGTTATAGTTCTCCCTCCCACCCCTTTCTCTTTTTTATTTGAGAGACATGGTACAAGAAAGGAGCACAAGGTTGTCTTAGTATGATCTTGTACTACCGTGGCTTTCTTTCTTTCTCTCCATCCATATCCATTAGCCTTCATGAAATCTTTTGTTAGAACTGAGTTGCTTGAGTTGATGAAGGACCAATTGGTTGCTTATCAATTGCTATTGCAATAGTTATTTAACTAGATTTGTGGTCTGCGCTCTGCCGAAGGCCAATCAATTTTTTTCCGATGTTAAAAAAAAATGCCAAGGAAAAAAAATCTAAGACTCGAGTCATTAGTTCAATTGGTAATTTAAATAATATGAATAAAAAATGCAACCACAATAAAGAAATTGAAAAAAAATAATAACAAAAGAAATAATAAAAAGAACCCGACCTCCCATTCGGAGAATCAAACAATCTAATGTTGAAGGATAAAACTGAAAATTTTTTTAAAAAAAAAACAAACAAAAAAACCAGTTAAACCAGATTAACTCGCAAACTCTACGATCATGAATATAAGATTGAGATAACCACGTAGAAAGAAAAGCAGGAAAAAAAGTTCGAAGATCAATTCTTAATAAATCAAATGAGAACATGATAACTCCATAAAAAGAAAAATAAAAAGGAGAAATTTGGAGCTCAATCTCTAGCAAATAAAATGCTGGAGGATGAAAATCAAGAAAAAAATATAAGTAAAAAAAGGATGAAAAAACTCAATTCGAGCCCATTCGGGTCAAGATGCAAAATCCTTGACCTATTCGTGACACTAGAGTAACCATGTTTGAAAGCAAACTGAATAAAATAATGAAGTTCAATTATCTAACAACCTAATGATGAGCTTAATGATGAAGGATAAAAATAAAAAGATAACTTTAATTAAAAAAAGCAATGGAAAAAAGCATGAGCTAACTTGAGTTAACCTGCTAACCCGGTGACCATGGACACAAGATCGAGATAATCTAATAGAAAGAAAAGGAAAAAAAAAGCATGAAGACTAATTTCTTATAAATAAAATGTTGAAGGATGAAATTGTAATAAATCAATTTAAAAAGGGACAAGAAAAGGTCAACCCGCGTTAAACTTTGAAATCGGAAACTCTGGTCATGAACCCGATACTAACCCTATAGAATGCAAACCGTACAAATAACAAAGAAAAAAAAAGATGAAAATAAGAAAACATAAAGCTTAAAAAAAGAGAGGAAAAATCAAGTAAACTCGAGTGATCCTTTTAAATCAGGACTAATCTCTAAAACTCGCAACTTGTGAAATCCTGGACCCGGGTTCGATCAAGAAGCTTAACTCTTAATCAATTTAATTTTGAAGGATGAAATCGTGAAAAAAAATCAATATAAAAAACTTGTGAAAGCAGAAAAGATAACAATAAAAAAATAGGAAAAAAAATTGATAGAAAAAAACCCAAGGAAGATGAAATTATAAAAGAAAAAAAATCTAAAAAATAATCCCAAGCAAAGTAAATTGCAATAAAAAAAACAATGGGTGAAATTGAAAAACATTTGTTATTTAATAGATTATTCAAATTTTTAAAAAATAGTAATAAAAATAACAATGACCAAGTGTGAAAGAGACATAAATTGTAGGGGTTGGTATGCTTTTTTGTAGGGGTTGATGTTAAAGTAGAGAGAGAAAAATAAAAATAAATGGTTGTTGCATGTGCCAAACCAGAGGCACTTTTGGTGTACGTGCCGCCCCATCATAGAAATCGGCGTTGAGTGGTTGGACAGACCCACACGCGCCGCTCAAAGGACACGGTGGCTATTTTCACTGGAGCGTGCATATGATTTATTTTTAATAAATATTTAATATATGATCATCAATTACAATAATGTCCATGAGTAACCTTCAAATTAACAATAAAACCAATGATGAAGGACACAAAAATTCTTATGAGATAGTTATGTTGATTATGTCTTCACGATTAACATAGTAATTTAACTATTTTAAAAAAATTGAAAAGACCATAACCCTCCTAATTGAAAGGCATTATATTTTTTTTATTGTAGGGGTAAATTAGTAAATTTACCATGCAAAAAATGAATTTACTAACCTAACCCTGCAACAATTATATCATAGTGAAAAGACTACATTGCCTCCTATGTTTAGCGTGAAGGCTTTTTGGGCCAGGGGCAATTTCATCAAATCATGATTTCCATGAATAGTGATGTGTTCCTAGAGCTACATTAACAACTTCTCCTTCCTGTTTAGGTTTTTGTTAATAAACGCAAACCTTGGTATCTTCTTTCACTTAAGCATGCAATTATGAGAATAGTTTGATGATTGTTTTCAATTCGTGTGACAAACAAACTAGGTAACCCTAATTAAAACTTGAAGGATATATTCCATGATTTTTTTCTCCACTGACGAGTTTACTGCCTCTTGCAGGTCACCATCCCCACCTCAAGCAAGGTCTAGATCCAAGTCGAGATCACCAATTAATTATCAAAGAAGGTTGAGGTCACCTTCTTACTCACCTCCATCTCGCCGCAATAGAGACCGTAGATCTAGGTCTCCCTTGAGATTTCGCTATCACTCAAGGTATAACTATGGAAGGCGATCATATAGAGATAGTAGAGATATTGTTGATAGAATGAGAATGCAGGATTCGGATAGATCACGTGGTCGTCATTCACCTGTTTCAAGGAGAAGTAGAAGCAGGAGCGCAAGCCCTCGAACAAGAAAGTCCTACAGAGATGATTCAGGCTCGCCAAAACGTCGCCAAGAAAGCTCAGCTCAAAGATCAAGAAAAGCAGCAGACAGTGGTTCAAGATCACCTAGGAGTCATGGGGGACGTCGGTTATCCCGAAGGAATATCACAGATAGCAAACTCAGATACAAAAGGCACTCACGCTCTAGGTCCAAATCTGTGGAAGAGTCCAATGACAGAGTGAATGAAATCCAAGATAAAAAGTCAAAGCAACACGAGAGGAGATCTAGGTCATTATCTGTGGAGCTTAAACACCATGGCAGGAGGCCATCCCATAGAAGTTCAGATGAAGATGAATCGAATCACAGAAGCCGGTCCAGGTCAAAATCTGTGGAAGTTAAACGCCATTCCTATGAGAAAGTGGGCAAAACTGAGGATGGGAGGCTGAAGCATCGTGATAGGAGGTCCAGGTCAAAATCTGTTGATGATAGGCACTGTTACAAGGAGAGAGGAAATGAAAGCAGGGATAAAAAAACAAAGCATCGAGATAGAGTGCGGTCTAGGTCAATATCTGCTGAGTCAAATCATCACAGAAGAAGTAGGTCAGCCCCAAAAGGTAGGGATGAGAGCAAGTCAAAGCACAGACGGCACTCCAGGCCAATATCTCCAGAAGGCAAGCGGCGTTCCAGTCACAGGATAGATGAAAATAAAGATGAAAAGTCTAAGCACTGCAGTAGACGAAGGTCAGTATCAGCTGAAGGTAAACATATCAGATCTTCAAGAAGTTCAGAGGAAAATAAATCAAAACGTAGGAGGCACTCTAGATCAAAATCTGCAGAACACAAGCGCCACTCGAATGATGAGGAGATAAAAAGAGAAGAAAATGAAACTCGTCATGAGCATACATCGGACAAAACAGAAGATGCCAATGAGGATGAAAATTCTTTTACGGACAAAGAAAAATGCAAAGATTGTGATTCAAAGGAACGGGTGGAAGACATGGTAATGGGGGGCAAAAGTGTGCTGAATTTAAGCAATGAAGAACCATTGTTACTGAAAGCTGAGCATCCCACAGCTGAACTGGAATGGTAATGACTACCATTGTGAGAAAAAAATATTTTTCAATGTTGTTGTTGACCTTTAATTAGCTTAGATCCTTTGCCTGGCTTACAGAATTTGAAGAGCGTTGGAGAACCAAAGTTAATTCTCGAGGACAGCAGAGTCTAGAAGGCTCGGTAGAGAAGCTGTATTTCATAGGCGGCTGTGTTTGTGCCATGCTTCAATCTGAGAAGATCCAATCTGAGAACCTCGCAGAGATGCGTGAACTTAAATCCTGCAGAATCAGCCTTTGCTTGCATGATGGGCGATTCTTATAGAAGATTTTTTAAATGTTCTTTGGTTGTTGGATTTTTCTGCCAGCTTTGGCTCCTCGTAAATATGAGCACTTTGTGTTTGTTTATCTTTTGCAGGTTCACTTGTAACATGTTGGAACTAGAGTCTTTAAGGCCCGAGCTGACTCATGATAAGGATTATATGTTTCAAACGGTGTTCTGCTGTCATCTGCATCAACCATTCAATCTTTCTAGCAAGCTTCTATTACTGCTAGATGTATGTTGGACTAATACTACCTCTATTGCTAACTGTGGACTTTTTTTTTTGATAAAAATGTTTATTTGAGGAATTATTTCTATTTTCAGTTATCTTTCTTCTTGCTTCTTTTAAATTTAGCGTGATATATATATATATATATATATATATATATATATATATATATATATATATATATATATAAATATTTGGTGTGAGGT
>Ga0325410_1008188_pt1 | contig 11330 bp, 10 predicted proteins | sample PopdelMetagenome_16_FD_206182 | JGI IMG/M metagenome (GOLD analysis project Ga0325410, IMG submission 206182) | Populus deltoides microbial communities from Bellville, Georgia, United States - Xylem-PdIQD-R3 | ecosystem: Host-associated > Plants > Phyllosphere > Stem > Wood/Secondary xylem... | reverse complement strand
CTACGACACTATCTTCAAGTTCAAAATCTATTGCTAGTTGTATTGGTGGGGCACCACCTCCTCCACCTCCGCCTCTGCCTCCTTTTGGTCGCAACCCTGCTAATACCCCAAGGCCACCTCCTCCTCCTCCTCCTCCTCCTGGTCGCAACCCTACTAATGCCCCAAGCCCACCTCCTCCTCCACCTGGACCTACACGTCCCACTTCCACAGCACCGCCTCCGCCACCCAAGCCTCCTGCAGCTCCCCCTCCACCACCTGGTCGTGCCTCAGTACCAGGTCCACCTCCACCTCCTGGAGCAAAGGGCTCTAACGTGCCACCACCTCCACCTCCATCTGCAGGAAGAGGAAAAGCTTCTTTAGGGGCAAATAGCCATGTAAGAGGTCGAAGTGCTGGTGGGTCTGGTAATGCCCCCAAGAGAGCTTCTCTAAAGCCCCTGCATTGGGTGAAAGTTACTCGAGCAATGCAAGGGAGTTTGTGGGCTGACTCGCAAAAACAGGAAAACCAATCAAGGTTTGTGCATATGGTTAAAGATCAACATTACATTGCCTGCTTGATAGCTCATTTAGATGCACATATATCCTTTATGCTGAATAACTTTGACAAATGTACACAAATTTTACTTGGAACTCACAGAATGAATTCAGAAACTCTCCAGTAATTCAACCACTCATTTTATGTTTCCCCCTTTCCATATGTTATAGCATGTATCTTGCTTGCATTAGTGATCTCACCCGATGAATGTTGATAGCAGGGCTCCTGAGATTGATATATCAGAACTTGAAAGTTTGTTCTCAGCAGCCTCTGTTTCAGATGGGAAAGGCAGTATTAAAGCTGGAGGTCGACGTGGTTCTCACATTAACAAACCTGAGAAAGTGCAATTGGTAAGGTGTTTTATTTGTTTAAGTGGGTGCGCACTTATTGCATTGTATTAGTCCAGATTCTCTGTACTTTTCAGTAATATATTTTCAAGAAGAGAGAATCAATGAGATAACTTTCTACTTTAAACAATAATTCTTCTTTTTGAATTAAAAGCGTTAATTTTTCTTTTCAAAATAAGGGATAAGCTTTTAATTTGGAAATATCCGAAGTTTAACCTGGAGAACTAACAGTAAATAAATTTCATGTCAAAGCTGAAGGCTGTATAATAGGAGATTAAGGCTGATCTAAGGAACCTAGTTTATAATGCCTCGTAGGCAGGATTTGGAATCTGAACTCTACTTTTATGGATGAAGTTCGAAAATTGGCTTGAAAAAATGTCCATTATAAGGGAGCAGAATTGATACTTTCATAGAGTTTAGAAGTAACAATTCAAAGTTCCCCATATTGCTGCGTATTATGGGCAAGCCATAATTCTTGTTGAGTACTAGATTTTCCCTCAGATTGAACTCAAGGTTTTGGTGCTTGAATTAAATCATAAAATGAATCTAGCATAAATTGGTTGATTGGTGCGCAACGAACTCCCAATTTTTTCAGTATGATGAACACCAAAATCAATATTGTCAAGTATGTGAAAGTAAGAAGCAACAACACTAGAAACAAGTAAGTGATAAAGAAAATAACAATAAAGTATGGAGCTCTGGAGCCACTTGAAGAATCTCAAGGACTTCAATGCATGAAATTGAGTGATCTCACAATACAACTTCCAATAACTGACTTTCTTAATCATCTCTGCTCCTTTTGCACCATAGTTTGCAAACTAGAGTATTGTAATTACAAGTTTTAAATTTGATATTGAGCTGGTTTACACATTGTCACATAAAAGAAGTGGCTTTGAATCCTTCAAATTAGTGAGCTGATGCTTCAAAGCCAGTGATATAGTCACAACCACCTAGAAATCTTCTTCTTTTTGTGTATGCGCATGTGTGTTAGAGTCATTTTTTTTCTTCTGCAGCTATTTTTACTGTCATCATTGTCAAAATAACAAAGCAGTGAGATCTTTTCATGTAAATCATGGACATTTTACTTATTGGCACTTATGACAATTGAAATTTGACGTTTGATTTACCTGTACCATGCCCGTAGTGGGATTGATCATATCAAAATTGAAAATGAGCTAGTCTACTGTTGTGCAACAATTAGATATAATGATGTTTCAAATACTCATTTTCTCACTGATTTTTAAATTCAGCATCTGCTGATCACAACTGGTAAAAGGGAAGTGCTTTTAACTCTTCCCACTTTGATCAAGAAATATCTTCTCTTTGAATTCAGAAGTACAAAGAGTTATCTTTATCATGACTCGAGTTTTTGGTTGAATTTCTTTCTGTAGGTAGACTTGCGAAGAGCCTATAATTGTGAAATAATGCTCACGAAAATTAAAATTCCTTTGCCAGACATGATTGTAAGTCCATCTTTCTTGTCAGCTACTTTACAACTTGTATCATTCAGTTGGCTTGGACTGAATTTAGCTTTCCTAATTTTTATCTTCATATGTATGTTCAGAAAGCAGTTCTAGCTTTGGATTCCTCAGCTTTAGACATTGACCAGGTTGAGAACCTCATCAAATTTTGTCCTACCAAGGAAGAAATGGAAATGCTGAGGGTAATCTATTCTTTTATCACCTAACAATATATCACATATGTTCATACATGCTACTTTGTCACATTTGATTCTTGTATCTAACTCGTGACTATGAAAAAAGGAAGAGAATATCGACAAAAAATTCAAATAATTAAAGATTTGCTGATTATGTTGTTTTCTGATATAACCAAAATATATTTTTAAAGAGCATGGAGTTAAATATAGAGCAACTAAATTAGAAAAAGAAAATACTATAAAGAAAAGAATGAGAAAAATGAACGGTACAATCATTCATTTGATGTGCAAATTATAATGATTTGTTAGTCTTCACAAAATTATGACTCCAGTTTGCAAATATTTGCAAGTCATAATAATTCAGTACAAAAGTGTTGTGGTAGTACACCAAATATCTGCAAGTCTCAATAATATTGTCTCTTTTACTATGTTATAGATTTTTTAGGCTCGAGTTTCTGGAGCACACTTGCAATGAATGTCTCATGTGAGATCTTGCTGCCTCGATGCTTAAGATGTTTCAGAAGGGAGCCTTTTGGCCTTTTTTATATTAGGCTTGGAGCTGAAGTTAGCACATCCTTTATTCTATCAGAGAGAAAAGTACATGCTAGTTTATTTTGTTTTTCTTTTGGTATGGTGAAACACAAATGTGAAGTACTATTAACTGCATGGATGGTGTGAGATATGTTATAGGGATGCATGATGGCTAATTGTAGGTAACGTTTATGAATCAAAACCCAAGTTTTCTTAACAACAAAATTAAGCCTTTAAATATTGTAATATAATCAACAAAACAAAGCCTTAGCAGATTAAACAATTTAAAAAATACACCAACCAAATTTATGGTGACAGTATGAGTCATGTAAATTTGGTATGCTTATTTGCAGCACAAAGGCAATGTGTTATTTATTTGCTTTTACTTACATGCTCTTGTTAATATTTGCAGAATTATACAGGTGACAAGGAAATGCTTGGAAAGTGTGAACAGGTAAATTCCAATGCTCTTACCTTGAATGCATGCACTGCTCGTATCTAGATGGCTAACAAGATTTTGTTGCTCAGTTTTTCCTGGAGTTGATGAGGGTTCCACGAGTTGAAGCTAAGTTGCGAGTATTTGCGTTCAGAATTACCTTTTCTAGTCAGGTATATTTCTGGATTACTCGTATTTGATTCAGAATGCTATTATTGTGGGATAACTTGGCATTCATCATATGTTTTCCTCAGGTGGATGACTTAAGACGAAATCTGAATAGTATAAATGATGCTACTAGAGAGGTATCTTTAAAAATAATTGGTTATGAAGTACAAAGATGAATGTTTGTTTGTTCTGAATATTTAATGCACAATATACTTTCAGGTAAAAGAATCCGCAAAATTGCGTCAGATAATGCAAACAATTCTCACTCTGGGAAATGCTTTGAATCAAGGCACTGCACGAGGTATCACTCTGCTTGTGAAAGTTACAGTTTCTTTTGTTTAAATTTGCTGGCCTTATACCTCTTCTTGTATTATACGTTCTCATTTCATACTACTCATCTTTATTGCAGGATCTGCTGTAGGATTCAAATTGGACAGTCTTCTTAAATTATCAGATACTCGTGCAAGAAACAATAAAATGACATTAATGCACTACTTGTGCAAGGTAGATAAGCTTAAACTAGAAACTTCAAATTATCATATTGTTAGCTGAGTAAGTGTTACAACATTTAATGCTTGATATTCTCATTTTTTTTGTCATTTTCTTGAAGAACTTGCTACTAACAAAAGAACAGAAAATATGATTGCCAGTGTTCTACTTGTTTGATGATTATATCTTCATATATAGGTTTAGATTATACACTTAGCCTATTGCTATTCTGATTGTTTAATGCTGTATTTTATAACTGATTGACCCTTTTGCTGTGTTTAATTTATTCTTACGAGTTTAGATGTGTCCCACTTTTGTAAATTTTCCACAAAAATTCTTCTAATGGTATGGGCATTCATGGGATGCCTTAATTGTTCTGTTGTCTTGATTCTAGCTACTAGCTGAGAAAATGCCGGAGTTGCTAGACTTTGATAAGGACCTTGTTCATTTAGAAGCTGCCTCTAAGGTATCCTTAATAGATTCTTAGCGCTAGCTTCTTCCTTGATTAATTGTAACTTGCTGATTGTCACTAAAGCCGATATGTTCTCTTATCACTTGTTTCCTCCTGCTTTGGTTTACCAGATTCAACTGAAAACTCTGGCTGAAGAAATGCAAGCTGTGAGTAAAGGCCTTGAAAAGGTTGAACAAGAACTCACCACTTCAGTAAATGATGGTGCCATCTCCACTGGCTTTCAAAAGGTGAGCATGAGTACAGATGCTTGGCTACATTTTTAAGCTCACAAAGATAACCTTGAGTACGATTTTCTTAGTATTGATATATTCATTTATGTCTCTTGAACTAACATTTTCCCCCTTTACAGGTCTTGAAGAATTTCCTTGACACTGCTGAATCTGAAGTTAGGTCACTTATCTCATTATATTCTGAAGTGGTAAGGCCTCAACAAACTCTAGATGTTTGCACTACGTAGTTATTACATGCAGTTACTGGTTTTATCCCTAAATTCCTCATTCTTTATCTTTCAGGGAAGAAATGCAGATTCATTGTCGCAGTACTTTGGAGAGGATCCGGCTCGTTGTCCCTTTGAACAAGGTTAATAACCAATGCTTTTTGTTTATTTCTTCTTTTCAAAAGATGCAGCATAGTTCACTTTATGTTGTTTTTGGCATTTGTGCAATAATAGGTATACACGATTTGGCATGTTCTGATTTTTTTCCCTGGCATAGAAGTTCTGATTGATTGGGTCATTGTTGATTCTTCTGTAATGAATCATAAAAAAATAAACAAGCTAACAAAAACCAAAATTCTTATTTGTCATTTTGCGGATTTTGAAGCTGTCTTTGCAATCTCATAGAAATTAGTTTTATAATGTCAATGGTGTCAACTGATGTTCGTTTTGTCATGCTTGCATTTTGCAGTGACGCAGATCTTGGTTGTTTTTGTTAAATTGTTCAAAAAGTCACGAGAGGAGAATGAAAGACAGGCTGATGTTGAAAAGAAGAAATTGGAAAAGGAAGCCATGAAGGAAAAGGCAACCACTAATTTATCTGCTAGGAAAGATGGTGTTGATAGCGATAAGTCAACGCTTGGCTTTCAAATTCAGAAAGACCTCCTTAATCATGGTTCTAATCACACGACAACCTGAAGGAGATTCTTGGAGGAGGTTAGTCTTGCAAGCTAATGGGGGCAGCATCCGCGGTTCCTCAAAGTCCACGTTAAAAGCAGTAGAATAGTGCTTTACAGAGCCAAATGCAACTCAACAATGTGTTAAATTTTACTTGCTTAGAACCAGGAATTTCATGGCGAGTTGTCCTTCCCCGGCACAAACCCTTTTTTCTGGTCATGGACGGACTGAATCCCCAACATATGCCTTAGATATTATATAGCCCCCACAAACTGTACATAGCACATGAAATCCGCCATCACCTCCACGTAGTTCCCATCCCAAGTGATGATATTTATGATAATATATCACTGTAGAGAATCAAAACTTTGTGGCAGTGGCTGTAGTTCCCCGGAGAACTAGTTTTGCAGATAATGATATCTGATATCGGTTCTTCCGTGGAAAATTTCAGCGCAGTCAATAGCATTATTGAAAGTTTCAATGGTTGCCTTCGTGATGTTAGAAGATTCACTTGGTTGATTTTACAGCAGTATAAGAGCAAGGCCATTCGTATCAAAGAATACAAAAAAGCTAATTTATTTTTAAAGAATAACGTAGTACAATGGAATGAATCTGATGGCTTTGGGAGCATGTCAACGCTACACACACACTTGCATAAATTCAGGACCGCCTTAAAGAATTAATGATATCCGATTGGAGCAGGTGTATGCTTTAACTCGTGTCCTTGACATTGAATGTCCTGCAATTCAGAAAATTCAATCAAATCAGATAAATCCGACCACAAATGCCACCTACAGGGACAACAATTTTCACGGCTGCAAGTGTGAATTCTTACCGATGCGTAGTGGTTAAGGTCTCGGTGATGTGCTTCATCAGCTCTTATAACGAACACAACATCACGAAGCGTGGAGTTGGGAGGCAAGCGCCAGTAGTCAATGGCAATAGCAGGGGCAGGCACGTTCTCAAAATTACCATTGTCCAAGTCCTCGAGGAACTCTGAGTAGGAGTTCACCGCCTCCTCTTCCAAGTACCCTACTATACGGTGTGCAAGCTTCGGAGAGGCTAAATATGCCAGAAAATAAGCATTGAAGAAGGCACCTTGGACAGCAAATACAAGGGCTCGTTCGTACCACTGGGGCTTAGCTATTTCAACGAAGGTCATAAGATGCATCCGCTCGTTCTCAGCTTCTTCTAAAAGAGCTTTTATCCAGCCTCCACTTTGCTCGAATCGTCGTAGTGATTTGCAATGCAAGAGCATCCCTCCAACCATGCCTGGAACAGCAGCTACTGTCTCTAGCAGCATGGCATGGCACATATGCCGTCTCTATCACAATTGATGAAAAATTAGCTCGTAAGTTATTAGATTCTGATGTCTCAAGCACAGCGAATTCTGTTTATAAACTTGGGCAAAGCAAAAGATTGTGTAGGATAGCTACCTGGAAGAATAAGTAAGTGGGGTATTTGAGGACCTGGACGGTCCAGTAGGCAAATTTATCCATTGTTGTACCAGGCTTATGGTGCTTCTTCACATCAATTGAGATGTCAGGTTTGTAGGACTCCCATGGCTGCAAATCAGGAAACGAAAATGCTTCAATTATTCAAGTAGATATGCAAACTTAGTTCAGTAACTTCGCGGATTTGACAATTGCAGCAGTGGATTAATATAAATGCACATACCCTGAAGCAGTTCCACTTCCAAGCTGTGCCATCCTCCTTGGTGATCTTGGGGGGAGTCACACCCCAATAGCTCACGATGACCTTACCATCTTCTGTAGTAAATGAATTGGCAGCTGCCTTTGGTTTCTCCTCTTCACTTGGCATAACAGGTGGTGCTGAAGCACTCCAACCTCGGACCCCATAAGAAGCAAATCTGGTCGAGCTCATGCCTGCAGTTGCAGGCCTAGAAAAAGTGGTTGTGTTTGACAAGAAACGCGGGCCAAGTTGCCCCAGAAGCAACCTGGAAACCTTCGTTGCTGTGCTCTGACTCATAATCAAAGACGAAGAGAAATGTGAAAAACAATATTGTAATCTTGCTTTGTTAGTGTTATTGCTGTGTATGATGGAGGTTGGTTCTTACAAGAAGTATTTATATAGCTGTGTAGGTCTATGATTACAATATCATGTTTGAATCTCGTGAGAAATCGGAAATCAGGAGGAAAGGCAAGAAAGATGGCTACAAAACAACAAAGTAGCCTGGTTTGACACGCTCCATTTTCTTGGAGTTCTATTTGGATGGGATAAGTACTCTCGAATGTGCTTTGAAACCACGAGGTTAAAATTTTTTTTTTTTGAAGCGGACAATTGGCAAACATGACAAGTTAAAATGTCAATGATTGAAAGTAAATGCAATAAGCAAATGAATAAATAAATAAATAAATAAAATGGTAATGATAATCCAATGTAAATGCCTGCTTTGATTATTTTTACTTCATGAAGTTTCTGGATATTTGATATTTCTGTGTTGAAATTGTCCCTTCCCATCTACAAAAGACTTCAAATTTATTAAATTTGTTTGGGAGGCACGTCTTTACAGCATCTCAAAGATATTATTTTAAATAGTTAATTCAATAAAATAATATTTTAAATAATATAAATATAGCTTTTTTTTACAGTGTATATTTTAATGAAAAAAAAAAACCATTTGAAAAGCTAATTGTATTGAAATTAAATAAATAAATATTTTATTTTTTCTTAATAATTTTGATATTATTTTTTTTCACCCAACTATATTTAATTGGTTTATTGTTTTGTTGGTCAGTTAGTTTTGATTTTTTTAAAAGATGTGAAAATATTATTTTTATGAGAAAAAAATATTTTATTAATTTTTAACAAGAAAAGTTAAAATATTAATCTTTAATTTTTTAAGCTCTTCACTTAACATCTTCGTTGAAGTTGCCCTTACACCTGAAACTTTATAGTCAAAGGTCAATCCTGGGGGGCAGTATGGACCACATTCGGATTGGGCCACGACAAGCAGGATGGCCTGGTCTGGAATTTAAGGTGGAAAGGACCTTAGAGACTTTTATGAGAAAAATGAATCATGCCCTCGTGGCAGCATACCCACAAGGCCATCACAAAGAAAATGCTCTCGTGTTTAAGGCATGGCTGTTCACCTTACCACTCCCCCCCGCCCCCTATTTATATATATATATATATTTTTTATCTTGAAAAAAAGCATATCTTTAGTGTTAGAAGGACAACCTATATCAGTTATTTCTTTATACTATAATAGTGAAGCAATGTCTTGAATTTATAATAATATTTACAATGATAAATCAAGACATATAAATATTCAATAGTGATATGTTTGAGAGTTAATTATAAACGGAGTAATCATCATTGTCTATGTGAAGTCTGTGAATAATTTAGCAGATCCACTAACAAAAAATCTATCTAAGGACATAATAAAGAAAACAACTAGTGGAATGAGTTGAAACTTGTTATTAAAGGTACCGCTAATGGTAACTCAACTTTGGATTAGCAAAAAATTTATCTCCAAGTTTAATAGGTAATAACAAGTTGATATTTAACATTTGTTCGACATTGATAACTAATTTTGAATCCTATTTTAATAATATTCAATGCGTTCTATTATGTAAAGAAAAATGAGCAATGACTCTTAATGAAATTTAAAGTTCGTGTTTAAAATAATATAGGCATATATAACCTCACATCTATGAATATAAAAGTATTGTTGTTTTTGACAAGAGTTGAGGTTTTCTCTTGTAAATATTCATGAAAATAAGATTTTAGCACATAGTCATGATAAATGTTAAACAATTATAAACCTCTTTAAGAGTTTGGATATTATAGTATGTGTGGTATCTTTGATTCCACAAAAAAAAGTTTTGGTTTAATCTACAGACACCAAGTATAATTCAAGTTCTAACACTAATTGATGGTTTAAATTGCAAAATACCTTATTGAAAGTATAATTCTATCAAATAAAAATACATTCATTACAAATTAGTGGGGGATTGTTGGTGTAGTTTGTAAATGAATAAAGAAAGAAAAGATTTCTATCATATATTAAAAAAGAAACACTCCCTCATAAATATTTATAAGTGTGAGTTTTTATTGTATAGTAAATTGAGTGAAAGCCAAGATAGATGAGATCTCCTAGTGAGTTTTCTAATGTTATTATATGTATATTTATAATACAAGAAAGATGAAACTTGAAACTTAATATGTCAATGAGATTAATTCTTTTTTTGAGTTTATTTCTTTTAATTTTTATAATTAATTATGGCAATTGCGACTACTATAATAAAACTAAATAATAGCTATTCAATTTAATTTAAAATATAATTGTTTAATTAATAGTCATATAGTTTCATTAACAGTCATAATGTTTCATTATAATACTTTAATTCTATATAAATTTGCTACTACACAAAGAAAAAAAAAGATATACAAAAAACATATTTCCTTTACCTTTTCTTTTATTCTTATTTTTTCAAAGGTTTAGAGAGTTTAGTTATATCATGTCTCTATGCGAGACAAATAAACACCTTAAAAATAATGTTTTCATGATTCTAAGCTGACTTTTTATTTGTTTATGTACCCAATCAATTTACTAATAATATCAAGTTTCATGAATATACTGAAAAGTTTTAAGAATCTAGGTATTATTTTTTATGTTTATTTTTTTTATCCAAGTCATAGTGAGAGCGCGGTCAATAAACTATTTCTATACTAAAAGACCGAGAATTAATATGGAGTTTTTACTGTTCGTATGAACAATGAAGTTCCTTTTTTTTTCTTTTAGTTTCCCCTTTCATTTTTTTCCATTCCTCTTTTTTATTTATTTCAAATTTATCATTTTTTTCCAATTTCATTCTTAATTTGTTTTCACAATCATGTAAACTGCTTTAAATCGAGCAAGTTAACACATCAAAACAATTCTCATGTGGTTTAATTTTAAATACGAGCCAGTAAGGAGTTAGATCGAGTTAGATTGAAAGGTTTTTTTATGTAAGTTTCATCTTTAGACTTTTTTCATTGGTTGGTCATGTTACCTTCGGATCGGTCATGTCGACTGGGTCACATCGAGGATTTTTTACACAGTTTAATTTTAAACCCGAGCTATGCAACAAGTTGGTCCGAGAGGTTTTTTATATCAGTTTCATTTTTTTTTTCTCAATTTCATTTTCAAACTTTTTTTACTAGTATGTTAGGATTCCTTTGGACTGATAAATTTAATCGGGTCTTATTAGGGCAATTCATAAATGATTTAATTTTAAACCTGGCTAGGCGAAGAATTAGATCAAGAGATTTTAAAATTAACCTATTAAATCGAGTCTAATAAAAATATTAAATAATTCTCTATAATCCAAATATTTTTTATTAGTTTCAAACAAATCTTAATTTAACCCGCTGCGTACTGTAAACTAGTTAACTTCAATATGATTAGATTACACATTTTACTAAAATTGTGTCATTAATTATTTTTCTAATGACATAATTAACACCACAATCAGTAATGCAATAAAAAAGCCTGTCTTAAGCCACCTTGGAAAAAAGAAACATCTCTCTTCTACACAGTTCCCCCCCTGAACTCAAAGGAACGCTAGAGTATGATTTTTTT
>Ga0325410_1008184_pt1 | contig 11332 bp, 7 predicted proteins | sample PopdelMetagenome_16_FD_206182 | JGI IMG/M metagenome (GOLD analysis project Ga0325410, IMG submission 206182) | Populus deltoides microbial communities from Bellville, Georgia, United States - Xylem-PdIQD-R3 | ecosystem: Host-associated > Plants > Phyllosphere > Stem > Wood/Secondary xylem... | reverse complement strand
TCTTCTCCATTAAGACCTAATCTTGATGATATCCCAGAAAGTAGTGTTGCTTCTATTCTTATGCACTTGGATCCTCCTGAGATATGCAAACTAGCCAAGGTGAACAAGACTTTTCATGGTGCTTCTTTGGCTGATTTTGTGTGGGAAACAAAGCTTCCATCAAACTATAAGTATCTTGTAGAGAAGATTTTAGGTCAGAGTCCTGAGAGTTTGAGCAGGAAAGAGATCTATGCAAGATTGTGTCAACCTAATTGCTTTGAAGATGGCACCAAGGTATATATATCTATATATCCCTCTGATCTCTTCTTTTTTTTCTTTTTTGCATTTTTGTAGAAATGAAATAAAATAGATCGCAAGTGAGTTAATTAATTATATGCTATATCTCTTGTCTAATATTTAATGATAAATCTTCGCATGATTAATTTTCTACAGCAAGTTTGGTTGGATAAAAGTAGTGGCAAGATTTGTGTAGCTGTTTCTTATAAGGCATTAAGGATAACTGGGATAGATGATCGAAGATATTGGAATCATATTTCATCTGAGGAATCCAGGTTACATATTTATATATTCTTTTTTTTTTCTTTTTGGAGTTTCTCTATATATATGAAGTAAGATTCATGATCTATCGAAGGCTTCATGATGCGCATCAGTAAGACTTATGGGATTTTTGGATTTAAATTACTACATCAAAAATCGAGTAAATTCAAGTGAAAAGAGATCTATGCGAGTTTGTGGTTATCTAGCTATGAACATGTAAATTTATAATTTTTTTAAAAAAAATAAAAATGGACCACTGTTTTCCCTGATCGAGAGAGTATTAAAATATACATATCTGGCCAGTAGCAGGCCATTTCTTATGTCTACAATCAATCCCCAGAAAATAGTGCAAACAGTTGACTAAAAATAATGACTTTCAAGTACTAATTCGCAAGATGGAAAAATATTTATAATATTGAAGACTTTATGCCAATTATTTATTGGATTTCTTGCCCCTTGACTGCTGTGAGAAATTAAATACTTCTTTGGATGCCTTGTGTGCATGACTAAAATAATGATGGAACTTGGATGGTAATTTTTTACTGTTTAAAAGTGTGCAGAGTTTTTTAAAAAAATATTTTTTTATTTAAAAATATATTAATATAATTATTTTTTAAAATTTATTTTTAACATCAATATATTAAAAAAAATCTAAAAATACTAGAAAATAATAATTTGAAACTAAAAAAATTAAAAACATGATTAAATCGCAAATGGAGCCTAAAAATTATCTTTCATCATGGTCCATATACAAAATTGAATAAAATTCGTTAAATTTCTAGCTTCCAATGTTTGTAATTTGATGAACCCAAAAACACATTTTTTTTTTCAATGAATAGGGAAAATGTCTTCCAAAGTCTTGGGGTTTTCAGCCATAAAAAAAAAATTTCTATTATTATTATAGTAAGAACTAATTCAAAGTTACAAAAAATGCAAGAACTAATTATTAAATATTGTTGCCGTGTAGGTTCAACACAATTGCGTATCTTCAACAAATATGGTGGCTTGAAGTAGTGGGAGAATTAGAGTTTGAATTTCCAGCAGGAACTTATAGCCTATTCTTCAAGCTCCAACTGGGAAAAACCTCGAAAAAATTTGGCCGACGAGCCTGTAATGTCGATCAAGTTCATGGTTGGGGTGCTAAACCTGTCCGATTTCAGCTTTCAACATCGAATGGCCAGCAAGCCTCATCAGAATGTTACTTGCATCAACAAGGAAACTGGGGGCATTACCGTGTTGGTGATTTTGTTGTTGACAACAAAAATACCCCAATGAAGCTCAAATTTTCCATGATGCAGATTGATTGTACACATACTAAAGGTGGTGTGTGCTTGGATTCTGTGTTGATATGTCCTAGTGAATTTAGAGAAAAGTTGAAGCAATTTTAAGGCAAATGAAATCTTCGTAGGTAGGATTGGTCATGCAAGAGATATTGTTACATAGTAAAGAAATATATTAGGGGGGCAGCTTTAGCTGAAAAATGAAAATGGTGGGTTAGTTTTTTGTGGTCCACAAATATTGTATTCTTGCAAATCAATGTAAATTCTGGATTGATCATGTTCATTTGTTTGTGAAACAATTAATAATGAAGGATGATTATAATATTAATTGTAGATCTGCATGTTAAACTCTCGCCTGTATTATTGGCATCTAATTATGGTCTGAACAAGTACAGAGTATAAGTAACATTTGGTTTATATTCCAGAATAGAAAAGATAAAAATAATAGAAATAAAACCAGATAAACACTAATTCAACGGACAGTGTAAGATGGAGTTTAAGAAGTTAAAATCAATCTTATTACAGGAATCCATTACAAGCATCAACCAATTGGAGGGACAGATCACATACTCAGTTCAAATGCCACTATCTTTTCTCTCTCGCAATCTTGTTGTGAAAAGATTCACAGGACAATAAATTGGAGAGACAGAATCCTTGACTTGAGAAAGTGAAACTCTTTGAAGAAATATATAGTTTCTTTACTTGAGAGATTGTTGTTATCATGGGGATTTCACTAAACTGGCGGTCTTCTAGGCCCAGTGGGTCCTGTTGTGTCTTCGAGTTGGGGCATAATAGCAATGGGGACGGGGTGCCGACCGACTGATTTGGAAGATAGTTCTTCTGTCACTTTATGCTACTTTGGCATTCTTATCCACTGGCATTCTGCTGATTACGAAGATTAGGGCTTTGCCAGTTGGCCAGCCAATTCATTGCCACGTCAGTCATTAGCGTTAATCTTAATTTTGAAACACTAAGGAACACTAATCAAACAAAACCTGAATGAGTGGGAGTGCCACCACTTTGGTTCGAATCCTTTTGACGAGGCAGATAAGGTGACTTGCAGGCCGCTGCGTCAAACCCTAGAAAGAGGGCAAGATGCTGCCCAACAAATGAGAGGTAGGGGAAGCATTTATCTGGTCTCGGTAAAGATAGGAGGAGCTTGAATGGGATAAGATTGATGTGGATTTCGGTGACAAATCCCATCAGCCATACCCTAAAACTGGCAGTCACTTTCCAATACTCTACAAATGAATCATAGGCATAGTACTAGCCATCCTATTTTGAAGCGAGTTGGGAGTATGTCAGCACAAAGTAGTAAGAACATGGCAATCCACCCAAGACAGGATAAGTGGCTCAAAGCCATAAAGGATGTGGCCCAAAATTCTCATAGATTACATTCTAGACAAAAGCTTAAATACAATATTGGAGAACTCATTTAGATATCATATTTCCTGTTCCAGTTTTGTCCAATAGATTACACTTGCAAGACTTGATTAAAAAAATCCCTAAAAAGACAAGTTGATAAGAAGGCAAAAGAAGAAGAACAAAAATAGAGAAAACCTAAGTACCTACTGAAGTGCAAGTGCCTGATGCCACAACAAATTCCATAATTAGAAAAAGCTTGGGAGGTAGGGGAGAAAGCAGATATTTGAATATTCTGTACAAATACAGATGGCCCACACTCGCTCATTTGAGAGCAAATAACTGGTCCACCTCTGTTAGTCATGCCTTCCATCCATAACCCATGTTATCATCAAGGTCACTGTTAAAAAACCCATTTTCAGTGAACTCGTGGGCAATATCACTAACAATGTCGTCCTGCAGATGAAGATTCTGAGGCAAATCTGGTACTTTCTGGTTAAACCCACTGTTGCCACCAGCTGCTGAAGAATCACTGTTTGCAGGAGCTTTAAAACTGTTGCTCTGGCTTGGTGCAGGTCCTCCTGCACTTACTGACACAGTGGAAGCAGTTGGTGCCGTTGCCATACTGTTGCTTCCAAAACCGAGTCCGATCCTTGCCACACCACCATTCCCACTCTGCCGAGAAATGGAATGTTGTTGGACTCCTCCACTGTTATTGGACATTTCCTGCAGCAGTTGGTGGATCATCTGTGGTTGCAATGTCTGGTTGCCATGGGAGGATCGTGGAAGGCTCTGTTGGAGTAAGCTATTAGAGCTCAATGAGCGCTGCTGCAGCTGCTGGGGCTGTTGGGGAGGTGGATGTGGACTTGAAAAGCCACTCACAGGTAAGTTCTGCATGGATCCTTGTATGAAATTAGCAGCTCCTTGGAAGTTTGAGGATGGACTCTGATTAGAATTACTGAATGGTGAAGCAGCCTCCTGTTGAAGTGAACAGGAGTTTGAATTCATCGAGTTCTGTCTCATGAGCAGATTTTGGTAGTTTGTTAATGCCAAAGCAGCCTGCGCCGAACCACTCAAAGCACCTCGACCAACCATTTGATTGTTGCTACTGACATGATTGTTTATTCCTGGATGTAATGCCATCAGCTTATTGATGGTGTTCCTATCAGTTGGCAGACCTTGAACACTTGCTAACTGCTCCATTTCCTGTATTTTCTGCATCTGGAGCTTAGCTGTAGTGGCATGTCGAGGATAACTTTTCAAGCCCTCTGCAGACATGGATTCACATCAGGTCTTTATGCAGTCTATGATTGAAACAACATTTTCTCTCATGACCAAAATTAGCAGGCAACAAAAAAACAAAGCAGAATAGTCAAAATGAACAAAAATGAACCGCAAAATTGTTAGCTGTCTAAGAACTAAAATAATAAGGATTGTATAAAAGAATTGAAACCAAACAGGGCCAGTTTCTGATAAAATTCATCCGAGGTAGTGACCTTCATGTTGAATGCAAACATCAGAAAAATCTTAATAAGAAAATTCCTAACAGCAGATAAGGCAAATATATCAACAAGAGACAGCCTTTCAGTATAAAGAAAATTACAACACAGATCATTGCAAATAATAAAGGAAGAAAGAAAAGTAGAAGCCAAAACACTCCAATTTTTCTCAACCACAAGATATTAAACTTGAGAAAGCACTGAACTGCATAACAAAATTCTATTCTAAAGAAACCTTCTAGGATAGGGTAAAACACACAAATTGGAATAACACCAGCCACAAAAAGGATTTTACCAATTGGCCCAGCTTTTTGCTCCCGACAGAAATCAATCAGATCCTTCATGCTGTTGACAACCTCAGATATCTGTCACATATTGAAGTAAAAATCATAAAACAAAGTAAATTGTAATTCTTCTATCAGTATAGAAATTCAGATCCAGAAAGTGTGAAAGTTATACCTGCAGGCACCGGACATATCTTTTGGAAAAACCCAAATCATTCAGTGACTGCAACTCTAAACTCTTTGCAAGCTGGCGACCAGCTGTCAGAACCCTTTATAAAAGATCAATGTTGGATCAGTATTTAACTGCTAGCCATAATTATAATCCATTCCTTTGCAAACCAAATATTATTTGATAAAGTCTTCAATTAAAATTTTAAAGCTCATTCAAGAGTTGAGACACTGTTTTGTGAATGTCATGCCTGAGGAAAGCTATATGGTTTAATGCTCCACTAGAACATAAAAGATTTATGCGGACCACTGTCTAGAAAGGTAACAGTCTCAGCTGCAAGCTCTAGTCTACAGATTCAAATCTTGAGAGACTTCATCCAAAATGCTCAAGGACACCCAAATTCTCTCTCCACAACTTTCATTTATGCAGGATCAACACTAGATACCTCAAGCACTCATTCTATCATATGAATAGGGGAGCTTGAGTTAGCAAACCAACATAATTATGCCCATCAAAACAACAGGAACATGTCAGATGCTTTTTATTTCAGGAAATATAGCCTCAAGGATGGGGTCTGTGTGGACCTAAGCTCATTAACATAGGAGTGTATTAACTTTATGAGTCAAGAAGCTTCAGCCAGAAAGCTTGCATAAGCAGCACCAAATTGTATTAAGAAAGAATTAAGGGTGCTCATTTTACTTACATATTGCTGTTTGTTTGCAAATCCTGTTGAGAAACCCCATCAGATCCGCTTTCAGCAATAGTGCTCTGGCATTTCTGCGCAACCTGGAGCAACTGATTCACCTGCAAAAGCACTCACTAGGTTGAAGTTAAAAATGTATTTACAACATTCAAAATCGAAGAGGGCTCACATCACAGTGATGAATGATGTGCAATCCAGTAATTGCTATCTAGAACTTCATAGGTGTTATCGAAGATCCACCACGCTTATCCTTGAATGCTTTGGATTAAGAGCATTCACAACCAAACAAAGAGATGACTATTTCAGCCTCTATTTCTCTATTCATTTTCTCATGTTTTTCTTTGGTTAGGGTAACTGTGATGGATCATCTCTAGGAAGCATCACTCCAGAAAAACAAAGAACTACTGGAACTTTCCAATGAACACAATGTTTCAAACATAGTACCTGTGGTGCAACCACCCTCCGTGGAAGAAGTTCTTCATGGCGCCGAGCACAAAATTCCCACGACAATATCTAAAAATGAATAGAAGTACTAGCCAGTTAATAAGAAATTTAGAAATTAGCAATACTTGTATCAGAAACAGGTTTCATATTGACCTTCAAGTCAGGGGTGAATATAATACGAAGCTGACCCTCACGAACAACACGAAGTTGCTCATATACACTCTCTTGGACTGCTTTTGCATACTCCAGCATCATTATTCCAGAAGACAATCTAAATTCACGTGGCAAGTCCAAAAACAGAAGCTCATCAATGACACCACTTCCAAACTTGATTTCATTAAGCCTAGGGAGTACTTCAAAAGTTGCCTCTGCAAAAAATAACCCATAACAAGCTCGGAGTTAAATCTCCAGAATAAATGAATCACAAGGATGTTCCGAGTTACACTGGTTACGTCTAAGTTGAGGGTTGAACAGGAGCTAGATAGTGGCCCTATGATTATTTTATGACGAGCAAAAAATATGGAATCATCATGTTATCACGTTAACATTCCAAAAAACAATGAAGAAAAGAACCAAAGCATGCATTTTAACTTTTTAGCTAATGAGCTGCAGATGGCTCTTTGATGATGTTCATATTTTGTTTCATCTACTAAAATGTAGATATTTGAATTTAATAGCCTCAAAAAAGGTGGCTTGTGGAGAGCGCAACAAGCCACCATAAACGCTCGTAAACAAGTCAACTTAAAATAGGCAGAAGAAATCTGAGGAAAAAATAACCACCGGTGAGAATTTAAACTCGGGGCTCATCCTGAACAACCCACCTCAGCTAATGCCCAAGGAAAATAAATTAACCAGAAAATCAAAGCACCCAGATATGTCCTGTTCCTTTTTAGGAATGACCCTCATAGCAGATAACATAGATACTATACAAGTGCACAAAAAACATGCCAAGAGAATGATTATAGATGCAAATTAGGGCCAAAAAGTTGAGTAACCAAAATATTGAACCAGAAACAACCATTAAACATCAAAAGAGCAACAAAAAAAAAAGAGGAAAAAAAAGACTTTTATCAGTCCTGTCATATCCCAATTTTTCACCCCATGCAATCCAGATTTGGAACCCATGTCTGTTTCATTTCATGTCAACAATTATGCTTGATAACCAATGGGAATATGAATTCTCAATTTGAATGTGAAAATAAATTGATGTTAAGATTATACCATTTGTTTGCATCAACACTCCAATTGACAAGCAACAGTTCCATGAAAGAAAATTGAAGTCAAGATTATGCTTTGTTAATCTTGTCTCCCATAGATTTATGTATACATTACACTGTATTGACTTCCATAAAATCATGTAGGGTCATCTCCGAGAGTGACCAGAGTTTGACAGTGTTTACACAAGATACTCAAATTACAAAAATGATTGCACAGAGTAAAAGCTCAGTAAACTTATGAAGCTAAATTATCTCACACTAACATGCAATTCGTTCCAAAATCAAACCAGTAATTTTCAATGTCATTTTTTACATGAAAAAAATTCCAAGAATTAGAGTATAGGAGTGATAATGTTGGGGCACATCATCCATTACTACAAAGCATCACAATTCCCTTACCAAAACCTCTTCCAGACTTGGAACCACAAAGGTCACACTGCCATGCCTCCTGAAAAAAGAAAAAAAGAACTGTTACATGCAGGTGATGACAACATGATGTCTACAAATAAACAAGTGATGACTGAAGCTACTAAATCTATTGCTTGCTCTTAACCAACATATGAAATCACCATGAGAAAATGGAAAAACTAAAGCTCAACATCAGGAAAAATAATAGAAATCTATTCACTTGTATCAGTAAGGAGTCCAATGACTTGTCAGTAAAAATTAAATAGAAAAACTTTATTAACAGGAAAAGGACAAAAACACTGACCATAGCTGCCTGGGGGAAAACACCAAGTGCATGATGCCCAACATTCTCGTATAATGACAAGCACCACCTTTTCTTTGCACGAGGAGAATAGTACTCTGCGACAAATTTACGCCAATATGCAATAGTGTTCTCCTGTTAAAATAATAAAAGTCCATGACAAGATTAAAAACACATTTGTGCTTCAGGTACTGCTTAATTAAAATGAATTTATATACTGGGCAATAAGTATATGAGCATACATATTTACCCAGGGAAAACATGAATTTAGTATGGCATCAGAATGCCACAAATATTAATAACGAGGAAAAGGTTATCTGCTATAGAGTTATCAAACAACAGCAAGAACTTACAGCAAACCGTTGCCGCTGATGATATAGATATTGCATCAAACGACGGGCACAAATACCCCCTTCAAAGGGACGCTTGAGGGCAGATGCTGGTTGCATGGCCTGGTGTTGCATTTGCTGCCTCAAATGCATTTGCTGTTGCTGTTGCTGCTGCTGCTGCTGTTGCTGCTGCTGTAACTGGGCTCTCTGCAACGGTGGCATAGATTGGAGAAGTTGATGCTGCTGTTGCCTCAGTCTATGTTGATGAATCAAGTTTTGTAGCTGCGGGTTTCGGTTTTGCAGCTGCATGGAGTCCTGCCTTTGCAGCAGTTGCTGCATCAACTGCTGCTGCAGAATATCTTCCTGCTTGATATCCAATCTTGGCTTCTTTTGCACTTGCGATAGATTATTATGGTCTTGAAGAAAGGATCCCTGGCCTCTTGGACCCATGGGAAGTGAAACTTGCCCAATTTGTGATGTGGGCAAGGATGTAGCACTTGAAGCACCGTGTTGTTGCTGCTGATTCTGCAGAACCTGCTGGACATTTCGGTCCTGATGGTTGCCCTGCTGCACCACAGAGGACCCATCAACAACTGATGAGCCTGAAATGCTTATATTATTGGATGAAAAAGACATAGGTGATGCTGGCAAGCGCATATATGACTCTGTATTGATACTTGCGCTTCTCTGCAAATGAGGACCTCCAGAAAGCGCTGAATTTGCATCGGTCACCAAAGAACTCGCCCCAACACTCGGTCCGGAGTTTGCCACACTGTTCAAAACCGCATTATTCATGTCCCCAGAAACCGGACCCAAATTGGGTCGCCCGGTTCCAGGAATCGAATTTGATGAGTTGCCAAATGATGAGCTCAAGTGAGAGTTAACTAAACCCTGGGACTGCCCATCCCCTTGGAAGAAAATTCCAGAACTTGAGGAAGATTGGGCAAAAGCTCCAGCCACTCGAGAAGGTACCATACCAGGCACCGACCCTTGGTGGCCGTGGCCAGAATCTAAGTAGCTCTCCAGAGCCAGCCCCGACCAATTTTTTCAATAGTAAATATCCTTAAACCCTCAGTAATAATAAAATTATAAAACCAAAACCCAGATCAAAATTATAAAACCCACAAAAACCACACAATATAATCAACAACTCGGGCGTCACCAACCAAATTTGAACCCAATATTTTTGTGATCTGTTTCAGCTTTCAACAATTTCTTGTAGGGATCTAAAACAAACAATATAACTCTACATCAGCACTAGCAAAAAGGAAGAACACCAAAAAGAAAACAACAATGAAGACTAATTTCAATTACCACAATTTCAAGAACCAGCTTATCCCTGAAAAAACCCTAATTACCTCACAAAAAACCTAATCCTTGGCTAAATTTAGTAACAATTACAACACTACCTAAGCCCCAAAAAAACCCAAATTTAATCATCTTTTATTAAACCCCCCTTCAACCACAACTCAGAAAACCTAATTTCCTAAATTATCCCCAAGAAAACCCTAACTTTTTTAGCTAAGCTTTAGCTACAACAACCACACTACCTAACTAGAACCCAAAAAGACTCTCAAATTTATCACGTAAAACCCCTATAATCACTAATTATATGTTATTAACAACTAATCAAGCTTAACCACGACTTAATTACTCACATTCAAAATCAAGAACTCAAAAAGATCTCACTTTAATCAAAATCAAGCTCTTAATTGTCACTTAAAAATCAAAAGATCAAAAAATAGAACAGACACAAAAAAAAGTTGCTTTTTTTAGCTCAGAAGATCAAAAAAACAAAAAAAAAATCAAAAAAGAAATATACTTCAAATAATAATTTGTTTTCCATGAAAATAAATACCTAATAAAATCAAAAGATTACTTTGCTACTGACCTTGAAACAGCAATCTGGATAAAGCGAAACGCAGAATTTTTTTGGCTAATTCAGAAACCGAAAATCAGAGAGAGAGAGAGAGAGAGAAGGGAAGGGAAGGAGCTGATTATATACCTAGCGGGAATTGAAGCACAGAGAATGACTGGCTGTACTGGTAAGGGAATGTGTTGACGGGTTTTGCCGGTGGTAATTGGACACGTGCTGGTTTTTGGGGTGGGGAACCGTGATCGATTTTTTGATCGCGCGGGGCGACTCGAGGTTGGGGATGATGTGGCGTGGTTTTATTGGATTATCGTGGAGGTTCAGTATCGTCTATGATGAGGGCGTGTTGCTTTTTGGTACGTCTCTTCGAGGCAAATATCCAGTGTGGTCAAGTCGTGTGTCGAATTTAAACGTTTTTTTTTTAACATTGGTAAGCATCTTCGACCATGTTCTTGACATAAGACGAAGAATTCGGATGTAGTACGGTAGATTTAAAAAAAAAGTATATTTATTTAAAAAAATATTAAATTAATATTTTTTATAATTTTAATATATTGATATAAAAAAATTGAAAAAAAAAATTAATGTACTTAAAATAAAAAATATTTTTAAAAGACATTTTACACCATGATATATACCAAACACCCATTGAGTTGAATCTAAGAAAATTGATAAAATATGGGATTTGTGAAAAAAATTTAAAAATTTATCTAAATTGAAGATCGTAACATAACAAGTGGATTTATTTAGTAGCTTGTTTGAAAGTTTAAAAACTTTGAAAAGTTGTTATTTTAAATTTATTCTTCCTAAATACGTGTTAGTGATATTTAAATATTATTAGAGTTGATATGTTAAATGATACGGTATATTATATAAAAACAATTATATATATGTTATAAGATTATAAAGTGTGTGGTGTTTTTTTT
>Ga0325410_1008183_pt1 | contig 11332 bp, 5 predicted proteins | sample PopdelMetagenome_16_FD_206182 | JGI IMG/M metagenome (GOLD analysis project Ga0325410, IMG submission 206182) | Populus deltoides microbial communities from Bellville, Georgia, United States - Xylem-PdIQD-R3 | ecosystem: Host-associated > Plants > Phyllosphere > Stem > Wood/Secondary xylem... | reverse complement strand
GAAGTCTATGGCTAAAATATGGAAATGACGAGGATTGCCATGTTGTGTTAGTTTCAATCATTAATGTTAGTGCGCTCAAGTTTCTTACTGCATAGAAAAATACCCTTTGAATTAAAATTTTGTTTGTGTCTATTTTTTTAAAAGTGTTTTTAAAAAATTTAAGTTTTTTATTTTTTTAAATTAATATTTTTTGTGTTTTTAGATCATTTTGATACCTTGATATTAAAAATAATTTTTAAAAATAAAAAAATATTATTTTCATACATTTCCAAGTAAAAAATATTTTAAAAAACAACCACAACTACACCTTCAAACACGTTTTAAAAAAAAAAAGCCATCTTCGGGGAAATATATTTCAGAATTTCTACTGGTCAATAATTTTCGCTCCCCTTTTTTTAACGTAAAATAAAAACGAAAATGAAAAGGATTGAAATGGGTAGCAAATCTATTGCATTCAAACTCAAGGACTGATGCCGTTGGGTTTTAGGTCAGAAAGACTACGACATATTTTCAAGTTTTTTTTTTTTTTACCAGAAATAACACAGAGAGATAATAAAAAAAAGTCAATTTTTTTTTTAATCAATTTTCCAACCTTTCAACTCTTCGCCAACAAATTCAACATATTATATTCCCCATGTAATTCACAGTCAATTCAACGCAAATCTCATAACATGTAATTCAATATCATTTCAACTTTACTCATAATTACGCAAACTCAATTCGTAATTAAAAAAAGGTAAATTAATTTATTCTATAATTATAAATTGAGTTTGTGTAATTATGAATTTACTTGAAATAACATTAAATTAAATTACAGGTCATGTGATTTTTGTTGAATTGTGTTGAATATAACCTGTTGAGGTTGTTGGATTTTAGGTAGAAAATTGAAATTTTAGAAAAATGCTCATATTATTGTGATTTTGGGGTTGCGTGGGTGGGTTGTACCTGTATGTCTAGGTGGGTCATGCATTCAAACTATGCTATTGATTGTGCTATTTTAGGTATTTTTCCCTTATTGTGATGTTTGTTTTTAGAAAAAAAAAAAAACTCCATATTTTATTCTTTCAAGGAAAAAACACATCGATGTTCTCCATATACAAATAAAAAATAAATAAAATGAAACTAAAAATGAGAAAAAGAAAGAAATCACGTCATTTGTTTACTACATTACAGTGCCTATTAAAAAACATTATAATGTGATTTGCACTTCAAGTTTTATAATTTGATTCCTGTAATTTTTTTAATTGAAGAGAGAAATTAACTTTGGGATCTAATTTGCAAAAAAGTAAAAGTTCATGGACTTTAGAAGAAAGATAAAAAGTGTCAACTTCCACCGAAAATATTTGAAAATTTATGTAACAACCCCAACATTTGTATTCCAAGACAAAGAGCAATAACATAATAATTCAAATTAAAATTAGAGTAATTTTTTTTTTGTAATCAATAAAAAATCCGGCAGAGTTTCCTATGTATTTTTAAATACCAAGTTATCAACTCTTCTTCCACACCTCCAATTATCAAATTTCTTACTCGTTCTATTATCCAGGACTTCCTCCTCTCATTACATCATAACTTCTCAATAATTAAATTCACACATGTCTAAACAATTCAATATCACACATTTACATAGAAGCAATCCCAAGAACTATTCTACAAATTATAACACTGAAGTACATTACACAAATCAAAGATTTACAAATAAGGATCATTAACGAAATTATAATTGAAATAAGTACATAATTAAAAAAGAAATTATACTACACAAAAGGGTTTTCGATAAACTGTTGACGTATTATATTACATAACAAAATGATAAATTTATTCATTGCAAAATGATATATTCATTCATTACAAAATGATACCCAACAAAATATAAGGAAACTATTTTACTGTTCAGTCTTATAGGGGAATGTACCTGAAAATTGATTTAATACAATAATTCGATTAAACATATGAGAAAAAAAAGATATCCATAAAATTATTTCTATTTTCTTTCTTTCTTCCTTCCTTTTTGAAAATTTAGTCAAAAGATCTTGCTCATATAGTAATATATATATATATATATATATATATATATATATATATATATATATATATATATTAAATTTCAGAATAATCTATGACTTTTTTTTTTCATCAACCAAATATATAATTATTTCTATCACCCAACTAACTTAGCATTACTTTCACTAATAGATGATTAATTTTTCACCAGTCCATTCAACAAGCACTAATTTCATCAATCCAAAAATTAGTTTAACATTTCACCTATTCTTCAGGATACAAATCTCATTAATCAGGAAATTAATTCTTCATCTTTTCTATTTGTCAGGGCACTAATTCCATTAAATCAAGAATTAGTTCAACGATTTACCTATTTACCAGGATACTAATCCCATTAACTAGAGAATTAATTCTTCATCACGTCCATTTACTAGGACATTAATCCCATTAATTCAGGAATTAGTTCAACGATTTGCCCATTCACCAGGACATTAATCCCTTTAATTCAGGAATTAATTCAACGATTTGCCCATTCACCAGGGTTCTAATCTCAATAGCCAGGGTTCTAATCTCATTAACCAAGGAATTAATTCTTTATCACGCCAATTCATTATGGCATTAATCCAATTAAATCAGGAATTAATTCATCACATCACATATCTTATTTTCTCAAGTAAACAATGTAATAATTACTAATTTATCAACCACAATTAATTAGATAAAAATACATATTGACCAATAATGAATTCGGGCACCGTGTAATTACCTAGCGACTGAGCTCGAGCCGAAATTTTCTGCTGTGGTATCGGCCTGACAGCCTCTCCTGAATTAACAAGTATATCACATCATTATTCTACTTTCCATATTGACACAAAATCAATAAATAAAATCCTTCCAATTATCCTTTCATTTGCCAAAATCAAATTTAGAAGGAAACATGAAAATTCCCTTATTCCATTTGTAAATTTCCTTCCTATTCTTCAAATTTCCACACACACACACACACACACACACACATATATATATATATATATACACATTCACTTTTTAACATTCTTTAATATTAATATTAATTTTTTAAAGATAAATTTTTTTCATCATTTATTCACTTTTTAACATTAATTTCATCTATTTCCTATACAATCTCATCATCTCATCAAAATTCTTAAATTTTATTTTTCCTAATATTATTTTGCCAAAAATCCCTTCTTCAAGAACACCCAAAATTTTGATTTAATTACCATAATTTTTTACTTTTTCTACTCACTTCAATAATCTTAACACACTTTCACAATCAATTATAATTTTCCTTAAAATTTATCAAGAACCCTAATTCTTCATTTCACAAAGTTCAATTAATTTAAAACATAAATTATTTAAGAACCTTATTTAAAAATGTGAGGGCACTTTACCAAGCAACAGCCAAAGCTTTTAACATTTTTAAAATGAGAAAGTTTCCCTTGCTTGAAATTTTTCCTCTTTCCTAGCCGAGAGCTCCCTTTTCCTTTGAAAATTAAGCTTGTTCTTTTCTTTTCTTTTTTCTTTCTTCCTGCACACACTCACTTGCGCGCGCGCGCGCGCACACACACACTTAACTTTTTTAAAAATACTTTCTATGTCCCTCAATTCTTTCTTCCCCCGCACACAACACACTTGCACACGTATATTTACTTAACTTTTTAAAAATGCTTTCTATGTCCCTTAATAGTTTCTTTTATGATTTTTGGGTAAAATTTCTCGAATCCTGACGGCGTTTATACCAAATCTTTACCCAAGTTATTTCAAATTTCACTAAATTACTTGTTGGTACTTTCAGTTTCGTGAAATTCACTTCCATAAAAATTTTATTCGTATTTTCGTGTTTATTTATTTATATTTATTTTTTTATATATTTTAACACCCGAACAAAATATTTCAATTCAGATTCTCGAATATATCATCATTCTTATAATTTAATTTATCACTTTCCCTCATTTTTCGTGATCTTGACTTTTATTAATATCAATAATATTACCCGGGGTTTTACAATTTAAATTTTAATGTCTTTTAAACTAAATAGTATAATTAAATTTAATTTATATATAATAGTAATAACAAAGTAAAAGCTGACAGAAACTAGTGGTTATGTATCAATTATTTTTTTAATAAAGCAAGTTTAAGTCTAAAAAATTTTATGGTACTCAGGAAGTAATTAGTGACATCCTATTAGTTATTCCTTGATCCCACCTTAAAGAAAAATATTAACTTAAAGAGTGATGTGATCCTAGTTACGACATAAAAGGATTCCTTAGGAGTGTTCATTATATTTATTCTATGACCCAAAATGAAGTGGACCAATAAGAGTTTAATGGACTAAGTCTAGAGGCTTGAGTTAAAAAGGTTAAAATATGTTAATCTAAATATTTTTCTACTTTTTAGGTCATAAATAAAGCTATAAAAGAAGTTTGGATGCTATTCTAATCGAGTTGGAAGCTATAAATCTTTATCTTTCTAACAATATATAGTAGCCTCACTAATATATCTGGATGAAAAAGAATGATGTGTTTAAAATTAGGCTTAGAATTTGCTAGCAAAGTAGGAAAACATAAAAGACCTTGTTTTCTTAAAAGTTATGGATTCTATTCACTACAAGGAGTTTTTAATTGTATTAGGAACTTATATGGAAACCTTTGGATTACTTATTTTACAAGGATTTCATATCAATCAAGAATAATTAAATAGTCAAAAACTAATTCTAATTTTATAAGGCATTAGATTTTTGTTCAACAATGATTCTTCAATAATTATTTATGTTGGGTATTTTTTACTATTATATATAGCAAAGGGTGAAAAATAATTTTAAACTATTATTTTATTATTTGCTTTTATTATTTTTAAACTTTATTTTAATTAGTTTAGGCTTTATTTAAATTGGGTGCATGTCTGGCCCATTAACATTAGAGTTTTTATTTTCAAGATTATAAATACTCTTTACAAGAATAAAATATTAAAACTTGATAATACTACTGCTACTAAATTTATTCAGTTTGTATGAGAGAGATTCTCATATTTTTTTATTCTCTAACAAACTAAATTGACTTATCAAAGATTAATCAGTTTCGTGGTGTCTTCCTTATATTGTTGTTGCCTTGAGACATGTTGTCATTTTATCGCACTCTTACTAAGTTATGTGATCACGTAATCATGAAGTTCTCATCAAAGAGAAAAGAGAAAAAAAAACTCGTGACTCACCAAAAGTGATAAAAATATCTTCACCTAGGATTTCTCTCTCCTAGCTGTATCTATTTTTTAAAGTGAGTTCACGGAATAATTAATAAAATGTCACTAGTTACTCCTTGTGCATTACAAAATTTCTCATTTTGGTCTTAGTAATTTTAGTTTATTTGATTATTATATGACTAAGAGAGATATTATTAAGAAAAAAAAACATTATTTTTTTTGTAATTTATTGCACAAAAAGACTTAAAACATTATTCATTGTAATAGTATAATTATAAATTTGCCCTTGACAAAAAAAAAACATTGAACTAGGCATTAAGGACAAGGTTTTTTTTCAATATGACACAATTGTTTAGCATATTGCATGGAGTTAGATTAATTTTTTTTGTCACAGTAAAATTACTACTTTAGTCTTAGAATAAAAAAAAAATCTAATGCCTTTCATTTAGGGGTGCTTTAGTCCTTTTATTTTTTTCAAATAATGTAATTACTTTAATGCCCTTAAAGATATATATATATATATATATATATATATATATATATATATATATATATATATATATATATATATATATAACTCTCTCATAAGGGTTTCTTGGTCATTTTACTTTGATTTTATTATAAAATTAGAGGTTGCTCAGGAGTATTATTATAATTGATATATATTAAATATTATTTAAAAAAAACTTGACAACCCCCGCACTGTTTAGGTGGCGTGTGAGATCATTTAGTCACTGAATGTAGCTTTCTAGGGCGGTGTTTGGAAGATATCGGTGCTCTTTACACAATAGTGTGGTGTATGTACTAGAAGTGCTTTTAGTTTGACGCCAATAACTTCTTCTTCTTTTTTTTTTTTTCTCTCCTCCTCGAAACAAAATTTTAGACTAACCCCCTCAATTACTTTTTTCTTCACTTTTGATCTTTGTCCTATTGATTACTATTTTTCTTTTATTTTTGAACAAGTTATAACATTACAAATATTTTCTAATTTCACCCCATCATTTTTGAATCTATAAATAATCAATCAAATTACAAATGCTTTTCAATTTCACCCCCCTATAATTTTTTTAATCTTTCAAATTTGATCGTCATTCTTTTAATTGCTATTTTTTTTGGAATCATTTTTAAAATTGTTTTTTTTTAAATGCTATCTTTCTTAGGTTTTTTTTCTATCAAATCTTATCCCCCACTCTTTTTTGTTGTTTTTTTTTTTTTGCAAGCTTTTTTATTAATATTTTTTCCACACTTTCAGCCTTCAAAATTAAATTGGATGTTAATTAAGCTTCTCGATTGAACATAAATCTAAGATTTCTCGAGTTACAAGTTTTAGAAATTAAATCAGGTTTAAAAAGCTTATTTGAGTTTGCTTGCTTTTTTTAAGCTGATGTTTTCTTATTTTTTATAGTTTTTTTTGGAGTTTTTCTGTGTTATTTTTTGTGGTTTGTCTTCTATTAGGTTAGCCATGAGTTTATGATTAGGATTACTAGTTTCAAAAGTTATTGCAAGTTCACTTTTTTTTTTTAAATAATTTATTTCAATCTTATCATTCAAACCTTTTCTGCTGCTTTTCTTTATATGAGATTATCTCAATTTTATATCATAGTCGCGTGGTTTTTAAGTTCACTCAATTTAATAGGGCTTTCTTGTTTTTGTTTTTTACAGTTTCACCCTACAATATTGAGTTATTTGATAATTCGGATAGGTTCAAGTCTAGTTCTTTATGTGTACCTTGTTTTTCATTTTTTCATTTTTCTTGTTAATTTATTTATTATTATTGTATTTTTTCATATTATTTAAATTACCAATTGAACTAATGACTCGAGACTTGGATTTTTTTGCTTTGATATTTTGTTTATGTCGAAAAGTTTTTTTGTCCAGCCCCAGCGGAGCGCAAATAATAAATCTAGTATTTCTTGTGTAGTTCAAGACTTAATAGAACTCTCTTTATGAACTTAATAAATTATATAATCTTAACAAAACTACTCTTGTAATTATTTCAATTTTTATAATAATGGAGGAATTAGTTACATCTTAACTATTTTTGTGGACATACCTGAATCATAGATTTTGGAGTGGACAATCCTAGAAACTTATAGAGTTAAAATCTCCACAAATTAATATCCTAGGACCATGAATATATATTAATAAACTGAGATATTATTTAATAGATAAGTTAATAATATATAAATTTACACATTAATTAATAAAAAAATAATTGATTAAGGTATTCTTTTTTTTTTCAAGACATTGTACTTACATGTATATCATGATTAAATAAATATGACCTAATTATTGAAAAACCAATTATCATTATTCTATATATTTGTTTAACTAAAACAAGTTCATGAATGTAATTATTCTTATAAAATAAAAGTCATGGATCTATCCATTTTTGTAGGAAACTAAAATTACATTTAATTGTATACTTAATTAATATACTTTAAAAACATCAAGTCAAGTAATTACTCAAGCAAAAACATCTATAAAAAAAATATACTATATTTGGTAAAACTAAATACAATGGCTTCTCATCTTAAAAGTGTAAATAAATCAACAATGATGCATGAAATATATAAAAAATGGTGTGGGTACAAATAGAAAATCCAACTTGTACCCAAAAGCAATTGCAAAAGTAGGTATTAGAAAAAATTAACCTACAAGTAAACCAAGCATATCAAATATGATGAAGGGGTTATCAGAGTATCTATAAGCCAATATTGAAAACAAATGATGTCAAATGACATAAAACTATAAAATTTCTAAAGTAAAGAGTCTATATAAGTGGTTTGTTTAGTACCAAGAATGTATGAATGTAGTTGGAGAACTAATCACTGGTAAGGGAGTTTTTAAAAAAATATACTTTATAGATATATCAAAATTATTTTTTTTTTAAGGTTGGCTCCAATACTTCAAATCAAAACATCACATCAAAAAGTATTGTTGTTTCAAAGAAAGCAAATTAATTGATATGAAGCTCATGTAGAGCAATTTGCAGTTCATAAAAGAGAAACTGAATCAATTTTTCATTAAAGATGTTTCAATATTTATGAAATGAGACCATTTTATAAGCTATAACTAAATCATACTTTTACAATAAAGTAACTTGAATGCAAAAAACTAGACATAAAAAGATTTATAATTGTTATTTGGTGTAATGATAGTGGTTTTAAGAAAATTCTTTTATAGTTTATTAGCAATTATACTAGACCATAGTGTTTTAAAAATGTGAACTTGAGCAGTATGAATTATGAGTATCATTTCAACAAACGAGCATTTATAACGGAATTTTATTCCAGAAATATGTTTGACAACTTAATAGAAAAATGGATGGTTGAAAAGTTTATTGCTTATTGATAATTGTCTCACTTATCTAAAATTATTTAAGGTTTGAAAAATATTGAATTGTTTTTCTTATCACCCAACACAGCATAACAAAAATTAAGCATTGTAATGCGGGAATCATACAAACTTTCAACATGCATTATCATTGTCAATTTTATATAAGTCTTTTGAAGGGTTATAATATATTGGGATCTGGAATCTAGAGAAAATAAATATTTTAGATGCAATGAACCTTGTAATTTTAATTTAAACAATAGGTATTCAAACAAGTATAATAACAAATTGCTTTTTACATTATAAAATTATATTTATAAATAACATAGCTTTAGAGAATTTGAATCGATATTTAAATGATGGAGGCATTCAACAATTGTCTTTTTTTAGTTCAAGAGTTGGAAGTATTACTACATAATTGATGTTGAGTATTTTCTAAATTACCAAAAGGAAATGAGTGAACTTCAAAATTGTTGAGGGATGACCAAATTATATAGATAATTTACGGAAAATGATAAAGAAAATAAAAAAAAAGGAAATTTACTGCACTCTTTTACTATGCGAAATAAACATATAAGCTGATTAAAAGAGTAACCATGAATCGGTCCAAACATTGATACACGTGTGTGTGTGTGTGTGTGTGTGTGTGTGTGTATGAAATGAGTGATTCATCAAGCACATCTACAATCTTATGTGACGATTCAGTGAGGGAGAGTGATGTAGTTTCTAGAATGAATAGAAAAAATAAGAAATGCAGTTGTTGTTAATCTCTGACGTGGACGCACCCTAGTGGTCAATCTCTAAGGTCTTATTGTCGTTCATGGTTTCCAAGTGTCCCATTTTCCACCGCGTGGTCAGCTGACCCACGCGTACGGTTTAAGAAATGGAAGTGGCTGTTGTGTCGTTTGAAATATTCACATTCCCTGCACTCGCTGCAGTGGTTGTGTCGTTGGCTATTTTTGCTTGTCGTTTTCTCTTGGCCTCTTTTGTTTTTTTGTTTTTTTGGGTTTTAGAAGGATTCATTCGGTACTTTTGCTTTTTGGGTAAGAGACAAATGCAGTCGCATATCAACGGTGTAGATGGATCAAGTCTATGATCGGTGGGACATTGATGATGTGCGCAGGTGCAGATTATCAGAGACATGTCCAGCGAATTACGCACAGAAACTTTATCCTCCTTCCTTCCAATAATATAACAGATTTTAAGAGGGGAATTATGCGTCACGCAGTGGTTATTTGAGTAATCTTGATATTTATTGGGAATGATGGTAGGGAGTTGGTTTTTTTAAATATAAAACAAAAAAAATATTCAAGTTACAAATTTTTTTTTTATTTTATTAAACTTGTCTTATAAAACTTATAATGATTTATTTTTTTATGGTTTAATGTTGTGTCTTGTTATTCTATTTATATATATATTTTTATGAATTCTATATATATATATATATAAATATTTTTATTAAAATTTACACCCTTTTATTTATTTTTTAATTAAAAGACCACGTGTCAATCATGTATGTATTTAACCAATATAAATGAGTTAATGGCATGTTTGCCCTTGTAAAAAATCTTATGTGGATTTTATCCAATTAATTCTCTTAAATCCTATGAGGTTATGCGTATTTGTTATTGTGATGTAATTTAATTTTAAAAAATATTTTTTTGCTTGAAAATATATTAGTATAATTTATTTTTTTAATTTTTGATATTAACACATCAAAATAATTAAAAAACACTAAAAAAATTAATTTAATATTTTTTCCAAGTAAAACACATTTTTCAAACACAACCAAAAACAAAAGGTATCTTATTTTAAACACTCACCATAAGTGTTGAAACTTTCTACATTAATTAATAAGATCATTACTTGAAAAACGAGATAATATATATATATATATATATATATATATATATATATATATATATATATTGGTCAATTTTATAATATATATTTTTGTATTTGAAAAAAAGTTATAGAAAGATAAAAGGTAGATAATTTTTTTAAAAAAAATTAAATCAAATATAAAAATAAGAAAAACAAATAAATATAATTAATAAAACTCCCACATTATAAAACAACAAGAAATCTGGTCTTTTACATAGGAATGGGAGGATTTCTTTTTTATTCTGGTGGCCTTACTGTGGAATTTCAATCACGTAATTAATTATTCATGCAACACACGACAATTTACATGATGTTCATCCAAGTCAATGGTACTTCTTTCCTTGTCTTAATCCCGGCAAAAACACATGTTTTCCGGTCAAACCTAAAAGTCTTCTTTTTCAGTTTTATTATGTCTTTATCAGATTTTAATCCATCATTCTTGGAACCCATCCGAGGTTCTCATCATCAAAAGTCCCTGCCTATATATTTTTTATTAAGTTATTGTTTGTTTTTATTTTTTAAAAATATTTTTAAAAAGAAATTTAAATTTTTTTTTAAATTAATATTTTTTTTAGTATTTTCACATCATCTTGATGCGTTGAAGTCAAAAATAATTTTTAAAAAATAAAAATATTATTATTTTAAAATATTTTCGAGTAAAAAACACTTTAAAAAAGAACCTGAATTATATTTTCAAACACCTTCAAAAACTAGTATATGCTGCGTCAGATTATATTTTATCATACAAAATCACATGTTCTATACACTTTCCCTTCTTAACACCCTTTAATTAGCTGAACTTGAAGGACATAAAGTTCATAGAATTCTTTTTCAATGTTCATCGTAAATTCATCGATCCCATACGAGTTTCTTTCATCATAGAGATCGA
>Ga0325410_1008182_pt1 | contig 11335 bp, 4 predicted proteins | sample PopdelMetagenome_16_FD_206182 | JGI IMG/M metagenome (GOLD analysis project Ga0325410, IMG submission 206182) | Populus deltoides microbial communities from Bellville, Georgia, United States - Xylem-PdIQD-R3 | ecosystem: Host-associated > Plants > Phyllosphere > Stem > Wood/Secondary xylem... | reverse complement strand
GATTTTCAATCACAACGAAACTTATGCCAAGTACAAAAGAGCCTCCAAACCTAGACAGAGTTTGCTTTTAAAAAAACAGTACATTAATAATAAGGGTCTCTTACCTTGAGGTGTTTTTTTTTTTTTTTAATTAATGTGGGTGTTCGGGTCAGCTTGCGCGTATCTCGACTAATCCTACAGGCCCTGAAGTTAACGACTATATAAGCTTTCAGTGACCCTGAGATTTATGGGACCTTCAGGTACTTATATTGATATAATTTGACATAGTTAACTACTTAGATCTGTAATCCGCGCTCCATCATTGTTGAATCAATTTTTTTAAAAAAACAATTAAATAAATGCACATACATTTCTGTTATATAAAAAAAATATAATTCAATTATAAATTTCAAATATAATACATATTTGAACAACAATTTTTTTATATACTAAGAGAGTAGCATAATAATCCATATACTTTTTATTTAAATATTGAGATGATGACAAGATAAATTTATCAGAGTCAATCCTAGTTAACTTGCAAAATTTGTGACCCGAGTCTTCAGACCGTGATAATATCATAGAATACAAATTGAAAACAATTATGAAGCTCGATTCCTAAACAACCAAATATTAGATGATAAAATTGAAAAAAAAAATCAATCTAATAATATTTAAAAACCGACCTAGGTTAATTCTGGTAACTGATCAAATCCACAATATGGGTCATGAGAATGAGATAACCTTATAAATCATATCAAAAGGAATTATGAATCTCAATTCCCAACAAACCCAATGTTAAATGATGAAAATGAAAAAAAAAGTTATATTTAAAAAAAATAAAAAAGAGAGGCTTGAGTCAACCTAGCAAGCCTTTTAAACCACCGACATGAATCATCAAAATGAAATAACCCCATAGAAAGTAATTTTAAAAAATTATGAAGTTTAATGACCAACCAACCTAATATTGGATGCCAAAACTAAAAAAAAAATTATTTATTAAAAAAATAATAAAAAAGACCCAAGACAACCCCGTTAACCCTCTAACACCGGGACTAGGGTTATGAGACCATAATAACTACATAGAAAGAAAAAGGAAAAAAAAAATGATGAATCTCAATTCCAAATCAACACAATGTTAAAGGATGAAACTAAAAAAAAAAATTAATTTTAAAAAAAGGCCAAAATAAAATACATCCAAGTCAATCTAGACGAACCTTCCAAACCCACGATTCGGGTTATGAGAATGAAATTATCTCATAAAAAGCAAATAAAAAATAACTACGAAGTTCAATCCCTAACTAACCCAGTAATTGAGGATGCAAAAAAAAAAAATCATTTTAAAAATACAACCCAGGAAAAAGACTAGAATAAATTCACGTCAACCCTAAAAACTCGTCACTTGGAACATGAGATTGAGATTACCATATAAAAGGAGCATAAAAAAATTAACGAATCTACTTTTCTAACAAATCAAATATTAAAGGATGAAATTGATAGAAAAAAAAAATAATTGGTAAAAACAACAATCAAAAGAATGATAATCAAATTTGATAAAAGAAAAAAAAAGAAGTTTGAAAGCCCATTTTGATCTTTCAAGAGTACTTGACATGGAAATCAAGGTGAGGGGAGAGAAAAGAAAGAGGGAAAAAAAAGAAGAAGAATGGTTTGTCTAATTCAAAACGAGCATTTATCGTCAACATGTGTTACACTTGGTGGAAGACCACAGCGAGGCAATTCAAATGACATCAAAGAAGGGTGGAAGCAAATGTCAGAGGCCGCCACACATTCCACCCATGTAAGGCGGCCTCTCCTATTTGTTAGCACGTTCAAATCTCCCTAATTATTTCCCTTTTTTGTTCGAAATCAATCTTGAATTATCAATTTTACAATTAGTCCTTGAAGCTTTAATTGTTTTAAATCAATAAGATTGATTTTTTTTTCCAAACTGAACATCGATTGAATGTTGTTTCTTTTCTCGGCACCACGAGAGTCCCATGCGAACCGAATCAAAACAAACCATAAGTTTCAATCCAAAATAAACCAAACAAAAAAATGATGAAATTGAAAAGAAAAATAATTGAGCAATTGAAAAAGGAAAAAAGAGAAAAGATTATGGATTCATTATTGTAATTAGTTGTGTTTATGTGTCTTGTGTTACAATAGGAATTGCTATAGCAACTTCATCACCCATTTCAGTTTCTTTTGTAATTGTAATGTAATGTACTATTATATACCATACTAACTCACGCTACGCTATGGTTTTGCCCAAAAACAAATTTGAATGTAAGAAAAAGTCTAGGTCATAGAGAATTCTTTGGTATTGATATTTAATCAAGTCCAACGAGTTAACATTAAAACTTGTCGACCCAAATCCTTGCTTATCATAATTTTTAATTAAAACTTGTCGACCCAAATTTTTAACTTGAAGGATAATTGAATATATCATTTTATTATGCTAAAAAATTATAAAAAACACATATACACACCCCGTAGTCAATTTTTTAAGGCTTGCGAAGAATTCTAAACATCTCAACACCATCGCCGTTGAATTTTTGGGGAATAGTAAAACAGTAATTACATAATTAAGAGTCCATTTGTTAACGAGGTTGCATCTGTGTTTTATTTAAAATGCAGATGCAACCTGTTTGGTTAACAAAAAAATACAGTTTACTGTGTATGAGTCCCACGTAAATTTATGTTCGGGACGCAGGAAAAGAAGAAGCAGCAAAATGATGCTTCTTGCGCACTGCATACACTGTTCACGCCGATTAATTAGCATGAACAATGTAGCATACACTGTTCACGCCGATTAATTAGCATGAACAATGTAGCATACACTGTTCACGCAGTGTAGTATACACTGTTCCGGTCCGACCGATTCCGGCTGGACCGGTTCCGGTTCCGGTTCAAAATTTTAAATGCATTGAACCAGATCCGACCCAGTAAAATAAAAAATAAAAATTATTTTTTATTTTTTAATTGTGTTTTATTTAAAAAACTAGTATTTAACATTATTCAATGACCCATTGTCGGATGTATTTCATACGTGATGGAATTGTAGATAGTTTAATGGAACAAAAATATTTTATATAAAGTATTATTTATTTCATGATGTAATAACAATAGTTAAATCTACAATATTTAAATTAAAAATCATCAATATTAATATATATATTTTAAAATTATTTTATAACCTCAATTTCAAAAGCATTATTAACCAAACACATTAAACTATTTTTTGTTTAAACTCAATTTCAACCACAGTTTTAACCAAACACCTATTTTTTTAAACCAATCTCAATTAAAAATATTTTTTTATAAAACAACTTTTTTCAAATCACAACCACAACAGCTACTGCAATATCAAACACTCTCTAAAATAAATACTAAATTGTGTTTATATGCAAAGTGAATTTGCCTTCTCTTTCAGTTTTTTTTTTCTTTTTTTACTCTTAGGTCATTTTTCATTGTCAAATCGGTCCCCTTGACTATGTTCTTCCAAAGTCTTTACAAATTATGCTGGACTTATTCACCCATTTATTTTGTCACAAACATGATGGATGATGGACTTTTAGGTGACCAAACCTTTAAATAATGAACTTTGATATTCGATTGTCTCTCCCACATACTACAATTATATATATATATATATATATATATATATATATATATATATATAAAGAGAGAGAGAGAGAGAGAGAATCGATTAAATTCAACAAAGTGAAGAAAACTACGAAGAAATTGAACAATCACTTAACGAAATGATAGAGATTAAGCTCATGACGGGCGTACTATTTACATATAGATATATATTATATATTGAACTAATTAAAGTGGGATATTGAAGTGGATCCATTGATAAGATTTGATGTAAAATACTCAATAGGTGGTCTACGTTATATTTTGGATTTGGTCAAGTTAATCTAACGTTTAAAAAAATGCTCATGTAATGATAGTATTTTTTAAAAAATCAAGAAAAATTTAACATCCAAGTTATTGATTAGAATAGATTTAATAAGATTAATTAATTTAATAATATCATTATAAAAAAAGCAAGAAACGAAAACAAAAAACAATAATGACTAATAAAAAAAATAATTACCAATATTATAAAAAGATACCTTATAAATATTCTTAAAAGGTTTCAACAATCTATTTTTATAACAAAACAAAACTTGAATAAAAATGAGATAATCTCATAAAGAAAAAAAAAATCAAAGCTTAGTTACTAGCAAATCAAACGATGAAGAATGAATTGAAAAAAAATCAGTTTAAAAAAAAAAAACAAAAGAACATGACTCTAGTTAGTATGCCAAACTCACGCCCTGCTTGTGAGGGCGGGTTAACCCCATACAAAAGAAATTAAAAAATAATAGAAGTCAACTCTTAAGCAAACAAAATAATAAAGGGCAAAACTGAGAAAAAAAATCAATGAAAAAAACATCGAAAGAAAGACTCGAGTAAACACGAGTTAACTCGACTAACCCGTTTCTTGGAATATTAGATCGAGATAACCTCATAGAAAAAAAAGCACCAAAAATCTTGAAGCTGAAGGCCTATTAATATAATATCAAAGGATATAATTGAAAAATAAATCAATTTTGAAAAAGGAAACTAAAAAAAGACTGAAGTCAAACCGAGTTAATTTTCAAAACTCATGATTCGAGTCATGAGATTGAGTACTCCATAAAAGAAAAACCTAAAAAAATCATGAAGCAAAATTATAGATCATCCAAAATTAAAAAAAAAATAGCAATAAAAAAATAAGGAACAAATCTAGTATAAAATTTAAATGAAATAAAACAATAATGGATGGAATAAAAAAAATAAAAAAATCAAGAAAAGAATAAAAAATAAAAGTAGTAATCAAAAGAACGAGGACCAAATCTGGTATAAATATTAAATGAAAGAAAAGAATGAGGGACGAAATTAAAAAATTAAAAAAAATTGAAACAAAAGAATGATGGTTAAATATGATAGATGAAAAAAAAGAGAGGATGAAATTGAAAAACAATTTTAATTTTATAAATGATTTTAAATAAAATAAATTGTAATCAAGAGAACAAGAACTAAATTTAAAGAAAAACAAATTGAAGAGTTGCTTTAAAAAATTAGAGGGTTTGACATGAAATTTGAAAAGAAAAAGAAAGAAAAGAACGATCTTCGGCACCAAATCATAGGTCCGTTGATCGCACAAGCTGCCTAGGCATGGCGGAGATGTTGAGGAGATTCCAATACCACTCTGGAATCCAGTGTTTGGCCACCAGACGATGACGCATACACCTCTTAAAGCCCACCAGCACAATCCACGTTCTGAAAAGTGCACTAGACATGTCAACTAATTGTTTTTAATAATATTTATATTTAGTAAATTACCAAATCGCCCCGCAGGCCATATGATAAAAAAACCATTATGAAAAGACAAAGAGCCCTTGATAATAAATTTAGTCCTTTTTAAAAAAAAAATAATTTAATCATTTAACTATTTTTAAAAAATAAAAAAGACCAAGACAAGATAGACAAATTTCATTGGAGAAGGTAACAAATACAAACTTGATAACAAAATACGTAAACCATAAAAATATGGTCATAGAGAAAATTTTTTTTATTAAAGCCTAAAATGACTCAACAAAATTATGATAAAAAAGACCCTCCTCAATATAACAATATTAAAAAAAAATATTAGTTAGGTTACATTAAGCCAACCTGAGTCTAATCACACTGATAAGTAATATCCTAACATATGAAAAATTATGATCAAATATTTGCACACATTAATAAATAAATAGAAGATAAAAAATTTACAAACAATAAAATCATGCATTAAGAGAATCTATTATCTTTTCAATCATATTTTAAGGATAAAGCCTATTGATGATTCGTTAATACTAGATTGATACATGGATAATAAAAATCATTAATATACAACAAAAATTTCAAAACAATAATTACAAAGTTGTTTATTATAAAAGGAAAGGTTTGGAAATATTTGACATATAATAAAGTCTTGCACTTAGTAGTTTCATTGTCTTTTTGGTCAACGTTTTAGGATAAAACCCATTGATGGTTCAATTATCTTAGGTTGGTACATAGATAATGAAAACCGTTAATACATAACAAGAATCTCTAAACAATAATCACAAAGTTTATTTTTATTATAAAAAGAATGGTTTAAAAATATTTTGCACACAATAAAGTTATGCAACAAATGATTTCATTATTTTTCTAGTTAACTTTTAAGGATAAAGCCTATTGACAATTCAATCATCTTAGGTTGTACACGAATAATAAAAGCCTTAATACACAAAAGAAATTGTGTGTGAAACTCCCAACATGCAAAGTAACAAATTAAGAAAACAACACAACAACAAGTTAACACAACATTACCACAATTTTTTTTTTAAAAAAAACCAAAACTAACATTTAGGGATAATAATCAATTCAAAACAATGTCAACATCCATCATATAATAGCAATCATTCACAGTAGATTGAAAATCATCAATAATAATCAATTCTTTATATATAAAAGAACTCAATAGCATATTAAAAAAAATCAAATATAAATTTAGGGATCAAAAATGATCTCCAAAGTGGCTGGGGTTGACTGGAAGTAGATGGAATTGTCCTAGTAGTAGCGGAAGTGAAAAGAGTTGGGTGTTGGTGGCTTTTTTATTTTGTAAAGAAAATGTTGTTGTTTTCTTTTATTCTTCTTCTTTCTTTTTAATTTTTCCTTTTATAATTTCCTCTATGCCCTCTATTCTTTCATTTTCTTTTTTTTTCCCTTTTCTCTCACTATATTTATTGTTCTTTCTCTTTTAAAATTATCTAAGAGGAAACCTTTTATCCCAATAATTAACCGAAGGATTTTCATGAAAATCTTTTTCATGTTAGCAATTAACTAGAGGATTTGTATGAAAATATTCTTGATTCGAGCAACTGATTGAAAATTTTTATAAGAACCCTTTTGATTCCACTAATTAATTGGAAGAGTTTTATGAAAATCTGTTTGATCCCAACAAATCTTTCTTTATCTAGCAATTAACTATAATGTATTTTATTTGTTTGTTTGTTTCCTTTTATCTTAACTTGATACACAAAATAAAATAATGAAATGTTTTGAAAATGATATCATGGTGGTTTGTTAGGAGAAATCCTAACTGAAAATGAGATATTTGCTTCTCTATTTTTAGCTATATAGTAGTATTTTTTGATCTGTGCTATGTTGCGGGTCAAATTATTTTTTTTTCAATTTATAAAAAACATAAAGACATCATGAAGTAAAAAATTTGATGTAGACTAGACAAAACACTTTTAAAATACTTAAATAGTGACATATTTGTCTTGATATTTTTATTAAAAAAATATTGAGATGACAACACTTTAAATCAACCCGGACCAATCATGATTAACCTCTAAAACCCGCGATCTAGGGCATGAGATGATGATAACCCCCATGAAACCCTTATCAAAACAAATTAGAAAGCCTAATTCTAACGAATAAAATATTAAAGGCCAAAAATCAAAAACAAATCACCTTTAACAACCTATATTTTTATATAGTTTTTTTTTTTTTCAAATTCGTTATTCTATATGAAGTTGTTTTGAGAATTGTGCTTTGTATTTTTTTTTTCTATTGGGCTATATACTAGTGCCATAGATTTAGTTTTTTTCTCTCTCAATTTTAACCCTCAACATTAGATCTATTGGAAGCGAGGTTTCATAATTTTTATTTGATTTGGTTTCTATAAATTTATCTTGATCTCATGACTCAGGTCACGAGTTTAACAAGTTAACATAGGTTGATCCAAGTTGTTATTTTGGGGACACTTTTTCTAATTGACTCATTTTTTTATCTTTCAATATTGGGTTGGTTGGAAATTGGATCTCATAATTTTTTTGATTTGATTTTATAGGATTATCCTGATCTCATGATTTGAGTTGCGGGTTTGGAAGACTGATCTGTTTTGACTCTGTTCATTTTTACATCCTTTTTTAATTGAACCTTTATTTTTTTAATTGAGCTTCGTATCTTTTTTATTTTCTTTCCATGAGGTTATTCCAATCTCATGACTCGAGTTGCGAGTTTTGCAGGTTAACTCAGATTTACTCGGTTCTTTTTATTTTGTTATTTTTTAATTGATTTTTTTTTTCAATTTTACCATGTAAGAAGTAAATATTCTTTTTTTTTTATTTAGTTTTTTTTTCATCTTTTAGTATTTTGTTGTTTGGGAATTGAGTTTCATAATTTCTTTCAATTTGCTTTTTGTATAGTTATCCTGGTCTCATGTATTTATTATATTTTTTTTTTATTAAATTTCAACATTCAACATTAAGTCTGTTATAAATGGAGTGTCATAATTTCTTTTATGAAGTTATCCTGGTTTCAAGACCGAGATCGCGAGCTTAACAAGTTAGCTTGAGTTGATTTGGGTTGTTGTTTTGTCATTTTTAATTGATTTTTTTATTTTATCCTTCAATATTGAGTTGGTTAGAAATTGAGTTTTTATTTTTTATTTTTTTATTTAATTTTCTTTTTATAGGGTTATCTGTATCTTATTATCTGGGTTGCAGGTTTTGCTCGGGTAGTTTTTTTGTCCTTTTTTAATTTAATATATTTTTAATTTTTTCTTTCAACATTTAGTTGTTAAGAATTGAACTTTATAATTTATTTTAATTTTCTTTCTATAGGTTTATTATGGTCTTATAATCCAAATTGTAAATTTAATAGGTTAACCTGGGTTAATTTATTTTATTGTGATCTCAATATTTTTAAAAATAATCATCTAATATGTTGTCATATCAATATATATATATTTTTTAAAATACCATCCAATATACATCATATTTTAAGTTAATGAGATCATCCTAAATGAAGCAAAATAATTTCCAAAGCCTCCATCATCATTATTTTCAATTATTGTCTCCTAATTCCCAATATTTCAAAAAAAAAATCATCCTAAATGACTATCAACATGGCATGAATAACCATTTGTAACTCCATCTATCAAAAAGTTTTCAAAATGTTAAGTTCAACTCTATTACTCCATCAATGTTAAGAATAAATCGAATAATGGAAAAAATAACATCATTAATTGATAAAAAGCTTGGAAGAAGAACTACGTTTTAAACCACTTCTCAATTCAAACATCAAAGCAAATTTGGAGAAGTAACATTGTTATGAATTTCCTAATTCATACATGTAAAGCTTGTCTTTTACTGCATAAAAATGCGTCCTCAATTTTGTTGCGAGAAAAATAGCATTAGCTGAAAAATCCAAAAAGAAAAGAAAGGTAACATAGCTCCACGCATAGATTTTAAACCCGGTCCGGTCCAAGATTCGGGTTTCAGGTTTTGACCGGGTCAGTCGGGTCAATCTCTATTTAAAAAAAATTCAAAACGACGTTGTTTCAGTTAAAAAAAAAACAAAAATCAACGGGTTGCAACCGAGTTTTGCCGGGTCACCGGGTCAAACCACCGGGTCGGCTGAGTCACACCGGGTCATAACTTTTCCTATTTTTTCATCAACTCGACCCGGTTCCAGCCCCGGGCCAGCCGGGTCTCGAATCGACCTGCCGGGCCGGACCGGGTTTCAAAACTATCATCCTCAAGGAAAACTCCAAAAGTTCCTAGGACTTAATTAAGCCATAAGGATAAATTACCTTATTACTTTATATGATTTTCTTTCTATTTTCATGTGTTATATCTTGTTCGTAGAATTTTTTTTTAAAAAAAAACTTTGACATTTCATAAGTGTTTCTTACACTTCAATTACTGTTATTTATTTCTTCTGCATTTTAGTCCCATCTATTGACACCAAAATCTGCATTTTGTTTTTTTTGATGATGTTTTCTTTTCTTATAAAATTCAGGAATTTAAACACAAAACAAATCATGAAATATAAGACTAAAATATCAAAATCTCAATAAACAAGGATAAATATAAAAAAATCTTTAAGGATCAAAATTCCAAATCACGTGCCTTATGTATGGTAAAAAGGAAAAAAAAATATTGTTATTTATTTATTTATTTCAGTGTCAAATTCCATAAGTTTCCATTTGTTTTAAGAAATAAAATCTTATTATATTTTGTCAAATCAAGTATTGTCTTAATGTTGAGATATGTTTTCAAAATTAAGTTAATTATGGGAACTCCGTGAGAAGCTAGCTAACCAAAAAAACATTATCATGTCCAAATTTAAGTTAATATAATATAAAAAGATAAAATTAAAAAAATAATTTGATAACCAGAGTATAAAATTCTCCAATAGCCTAAAAAAGAAAAGCATTATGCGAATCTATAATACTTTCTTTCTTGGTTTACAGTGAAATCAAGAGGTTAATTGGTTTTCTTCGTAATATGATTATTTCTTAAATATTTAATACTTTTAATTGTTTTTTATTAATTTGAAAAATGATATTAAGATAACATCTATTATTTAAAAAAAAAAAACAAAATGTTTTTAAAAGGATTTTTTTGTCTTTCAATCAAAGCAAGATACCCGACATTAGAAAAAAAGAGCAATTTATTAAAACTTTTAAAAAAGCTAAAACATACAACGATTTTCATTGTTGCATTCAATATAGCTTTCCTCGTTGTTTAATTGTGGATTGCTCTCGTAACATAAAAAATATTATTTTTTTAAAAAATTTAATGCTAAAAAATAAAATGTAAAAAATATTAAATAAAAAAATAATTTTAAAAAAATCAAGTTAACCCAAGCTAAGTCGACAAACCCTTAGGCCATGTTTGTTTCCCGGAATTCACTTTCCGGGAAACCACTTTCCAAACTTTCCTGTGTTTGTTTGCCATTAGGAAAGTTGGTCAACGAAAAACACTTTCCGGTCAACGGAGAACACTTTCCGGTCAACGGAAAACACTTTCCGGTCAACGAAAAACACTTTCCAGTCAAAGAAAAATTTGGTTTAGTTTCCAGGAAAGTGTTTTCCCTTTGACTGTGTTTGTTTTCTGGAAAGTGATTTCCGGGAAACCACTTTCCAAACTTTCCTGTGTTTGTTTGCCATTAGAAAAATTGGTCAACGGAAAATACTTTCCAGTCAAAGGAAAATTTGGCTTAGTTTTCAAGAAAGTGTTTTCCTGGAAAATTTGGGCGGAAAACACTTTCCGGAAGTTGTGAAAAATTTAGAAATGTCATTATTTGCTGATTATATTAAATTTGATCCTCAAACTTTTGATTGTTATATATAATTTGTTTTATATATTTATGTTTCAATTCCATCTCTTAAAATTTAATTTTTATATTAATTTTGGTCCTTATTTTTATAATTGCTATTTGCTTTTTCCTTATCATTTTTTTATTGAAATTTTTTATCTATCAAATTTGGTCCTTATTC
>Ga0325410_1008176_pt1 | contig 11338 bp, 5 predicted proteins | sample PopdelMetagenome_16_FD_206182 | JGI IMG/M metagenome (GOLD analysis project Ga0325410, IMG submission 206182) | Populus deltoides microbial communities from Bellville, Georgia, United States - Xylem-PdIQD-R3 | ecosystem: Host-associated > Plants > Phyllosphere > Stem > Wood/Secondary xylem... | reverse complement strand
CCAACACCCTTGTGGACGTGGTGTTCAAGCCTAGTGCCCGAGCCCAGGTGTTAGGCCTACACCTAGCACGCTTGTCAGCTCAAGCACCGGGGCAGACCCTGGGTGCCAAGCACATGCCCAATGAACCATGGGCTCTAGCCTCATGCTCAAACTCAAGCATGTTGGTAGATGTTTTTAGGCTCAACATAAATCATAATTTATTTTAAGCATGGTTTTTTTTTCCATAAACCCAACATTTTTCTCTTTAAAAGATTTTTTTATCAAATTTTGATTTTTTTTTGTCCGAATTGTACTAGATGTGCACCTTTAGATACACAAAAGTCTCCCATAACTTAACACTTTTTTATCTCATTGATATATATATATATATATAAGAAATATTTGTTTTTTATTAATGTTCATGTCAATAATATCTACCCCTATTAATACATATACATGAGATATTTTTTTTCAACACTTCTATAAGAGATATTTAACTATTATTGATACTACAAGAGTAAAATAACCTTAATATATATTTATTGGTATGTAATATATAATTACATTCATCATTCTAAAAAGTTAGCACGGTGGTTAAAGATATCAGATCTCAATTGAAACCTAAAGTAACACGAAAATATTTATAGTAAAGAAAAAAAAACTAACCTGCATCTGGTCAAACATAGGATAATATTTGCAACGAATCCAAGCTCTTAATCATTTCCTTTTTGAGTGTTATCGCCGGGCCCAGTACAGTAAAATACAGATAAATTCTTGTAGTTTCCATTTAAAGTTTTAAAAATCACTAATATCTATCCTCATCATTGATTCAAGTTTTGTATGGAAAAAAAATATCAATAGAATAATCCTCGTCCGTTGATTCGCCATGATGACATTGGGTTTTTTCCTCCTTTTGCCAGCCGTTCAGGACTCATGAATGAAAAAGACCAGCAAATCTCCAGAGCGCAGGAAGCTTCGTTTTTACACCTTGACACGGTAAGAGAAGAATAATTATAGTATATTCCTCCATGAAAAAAAAAATACAAAAAAGAAAAAACAATGGATGGATTGGCTTCCAAGCACAGCTGGCGTCATCCTGCACGCCAGCAATTACACCGATGCCACTCATAACTCTCTAGCAAATTTAATAACCCCACTGTTTTTTTTTTTTTTTTTTAAAGAATTAAAAGTATTTCTCCACACCAGCTATATCGAACCCAACCTTTTCTATAAAATCCGCAGCCAACTAAGGTGCTAGCCTTCCTTTCTCTTCGCCTGTATCTAGGGACTCCAATTCTAACGTTTCTGTCCTCGCAATACTCTCCATCTCTTCGTTTCTTTAGCGTGTCGCAAGCCAAGTCTTCCCTTTTCAGTCTCTCTCTCTATCATCTGTCTTCAGATCTAGGGTTTCGGATCTGAGTTTCGGGTTACTTCTTCTTCTTCTTCTCCTTCTTCTTCTGTTTTCTTTCCTGATAATCTTAGGGATCGAATATTAGGGTTCTTTAAGAAGTACCAATGTTTTTAGAATTTCTATGACTTACTCTATCCTCATGCGACGAATTCGAATTCTCCACTCTTTCTCGGTTGTGTTTCTGTACTGGTTCTATGTGTTCTCATGAGTTAAATTAAATCAAATATCTCTGCTAATCCTGTTTGTTTTTTAGATCTTGAACCCTGATTCTTCATCTAATCTAATTACAACCGAAGGTATTGAATTTATTTGATTAAACTAGTGATTATTTTATCGAAGAATCTAGAAATTGTAAAAAATAAAATGTCTGCAAGGCAAGCAGAGAGCTCAGGATCGGACAGCGATCCACGCTATGCGAACGTCGATGAGAGGAAAAGGAAGAGGATGATATCCAACAGGGATTCTGCGAGGCGGTCCAGGATGAGGAAGCAGAAACAAATGGAGGATTTGGTTAATGAAGTTAGCAAATTGCAGAACGAGAACAATAAATTGATGCAGGGTATCTATGTTGCCCAACAACGCTACATGGAGATGGAATCAGCCAACAATGTTCTGAGGGCTCAAGCTGTAGAATTGACTGAGAGGCTGCGGTCGTTGAACTCTGTGCTGCAGATTGTGGAGGATGTTAGCGGACTCTCCGTGGAGATACCTGAAATACCTGATCCTTTGTTCAAGCCGTGGGCAGCTCCCGTGTTCAGTACAGCCTATTATGACATCTGCTGATTTTTTCCAGCATTGATGAATTTGTTCGGTGCTTTTCTGGGGGATTGTGTTTGTTGTTGGGGTCTTCTTTTTGTCTATCTGGGTCTTTATATCATGTAGTTTAGGTCGTAGGTGGATGCTGGTATCGCGTGAATGTGTTTTGACAGGGGTGTGGTTTGGTCGGAGTTGTGATGTTACGTGTCCTGTTTTAATTTCTATCTTCGTTTATGATGAGTCAGTTTCCAATCTGTGGCATTTTCTCACTGCTAATTTCAATGTGATTGCGGTGGTGTTTGTTTTTATGTTAAAACCGTGTTTCGTGTTTCGTGATTTTTTATTTTTTAAAAAAATATTTTTATTTTTATTATAGTTTCAATATATTAATATTAAAAATAATTTAAAAAACATTATTTTTATTCATTTCTAAAAAAATATTTTAAAAAATAACCATCAATACATTATCTAACTAAACACTATTAAAAAAATTAATGAATTAATATAAAATTAAATACATTATCTAACTAAACACAATTAAAAAAATTAATGAATTAATATAGAAGTAATTTTTGTTTGTGAAGTAGCTCAATTAAAATGTCATTTTTTAAAATGTGATATAGTTAAACTATGTTAATTTTTGCTTAATGAGTCGTTTAGTTCTAAAAATAAAATTAAAAATATTAAAATTGTTAAAATTAAGGTGTCTCGATGAAATTTTTAATATCTAAAGATTCGATAGTTCATGTAATAATGTCGTGGCTACAATAGAGAAAATATAATCCGGAAACTCTTGTAAAAATTTGAATATGATCCAACAATCGAATCAAAAATTATAATTCTTTTAAGTTGTTATTTTACTATGAACCGGTTACACCTCCTCTTGGATCTAAACTTGTTCCACTAGTTCATAAAATAAATCTGTTAGGTCATTCATATAATCTGTTTAGGGCAAATTCTCTTTTAGTTATAATAGACTCACCCTGACTAATCACCCATTATTGTATCAACAATAATTTTTTAAGATTTTGATTAGAGTTTTTAAGATTTCAATTAGAGTTTATTTTTTAGTCCATAAGCTTGACAAATATATATATTTTGACTCATAAAATATATTTAGAAGAAAATTTTTATAAAATTATAATTTTTATATAAAATAATTAATCGATTAATACAATTGAATATAACCAGTCAAGGTAAAAGATTAGAAGATTAGAGTTAACAAATTGTATTACTTTGCTGAATATTTTTCAAACGGTGTTGTTATACCAAATTTTCATGTTTACTGTCCTAAATTTATATTTAAAAAAATCCCAAAATGTCCCCTCATGCACTTTGATTGCCGCACACATGGAAGGAGTTGGGCTCGATTGTCTGGCTGATGAATTATTACCAGCTTATCATCGTTGGTTGCTTTATAGTGGAAGTAATTCAAATAGTTAATTCTGCTTCTTCAACTTGAATTAGTGGGTTGTAATGCTTATATAATGATGCAAGTTGCAATGTCTGCTTACTTGCAAGGATAATTGCTCCCACTGCACCTCATCCACTAAGCACTGGAAGAGAAGAAAATGGTGTTTGTGTACAAGAACTTTTAGTTTTCTCATTCCTGCATCGGAGATTAAATTTGTTACGTTTACATATAGATTGCATCTAAGCACTTTACACCTAGTTTCCGAGTGATATTATGCTTAGGCTTGGGATGGAAGGTACAGATCAAGTCGAATGATTTTCCATGGGGTTAATTTTTTTTTTATATTTTTTAATTGTTTTGATGTGTTTATTTTAAAAATAATTTTTTTAAAATAAAAAAATATTATTTTAATATATTTTTAAACTAAAAACATTTTAAACGTAACTGTAATTCCAAACAAGCTAGTACAAACGCTTTTGTTCACTAGGGGCGTCGTAAACAAACATAGGAGCAGGGAGCGTATCGCTTGCAGCACTGGATAGCTGTTTAGGCATATTTCTTATGGTGGGTACTGTGTGTCTGTTTTGGGAAGTTGAAGGTTCATGGAAATCACTGGAAAACTATGTGCCGTCAAGAAGCTGTGCAAAATAGACTTTCCAGTTGATGTTTGGTGTTTGCCCACCTCGTGAATCCCGGGGAACAATGTAGTTTTCATTGCTATTTTCTATTTTAGGTGTTAGGGGTGAGTAGAATCATCAGATGTGTTCCCTATACTGAAGCTTCCGGGAAGATGAACTGCCATGCAAAAGCATGCGAGCTCAATCAGAAATTCAATATGCAAATCTTCTTTGACTAGTAGGCGAGGAAGCAAGGATGAATAGTTGCGTGAGCAGCCATGATTCTTGATGCAGGGCATCTAGAGTGTTCTCAATACCAATTTAAGACGCTTGTTTTCTGTTGTGGTTCTCATCTCTTCTGAGATTTTGCCTAATCTGACAAGCAATATGTCTAAGCTGAAATAAAAATTTAACTGGTGAGACCCGTCACTGGTATATATGTTCCTTTGTTATTTTTCACCTGAGAACCAACCCTCCTGCTAAAGTACTCGTAATCTATTCGGTAGTTTTTGTTTTTTCGGTGTTTTTTAAAATACGCTGACTTTGATGTTTTTCCTAGTGTTTTTGATGAACGTTATAGCAAAATCATTAATCCTACTGCATCCTATCAAGGGGTTCAATCCGTACTGTCCTAAAAATCCCAGCCTCCGCCTTAAATACCGGTTTTAATCCTTTTGACTGTCTTCTTAGGAACAAAAGAGGGGTAGATTTATCTTGGGGGTATAAGATTTTATTTAGAGAATATTTCAAGGATAAAGATTTTTTTAAAATGTTTTTTATTTAAAAATATATTAGAATAATTTTTTTTATTTTTTTAAATTTTTTTTGAATATTAGCAAATTAAAACAATCCAAAAATAAATAGAAAATTAATTTAAAATAAAAAAAATAAAAAATAACAAAACAAAACAATAATTCAACCGCAGTGCAAAATAATCTCTTGATACATGACAAATGGAATCAAACTGTTAATTTTATTGATGGTCATGTAGCTATTGCTTTCTTCTATCGCGGGTAGCCTAGATTGTGCACAAGGATATCTTGACCAGGCTTAATTTAACGTAATTGGTAGGTCAACGAAAAAACACAAGGTGGTTAATTCTATCCTAGGTCTTACAGTATCTGAAGAAAAATGGAGGATATTGCTTGAGGAGATGTATTTATTTTGAAGGATGACCCGGTAATAGAAAAAAAAAATATAATCGTATTGTGCTCATAAATTTTTCCAATTAGTGGTTTATAAAAGTTCGAGTACTGTAATTATTGTTAATATAATAATTATTAAAATTTATATTATCGTTAATTTAAGATTTATAAAATTAAATTAGTTAAGATATCCAAATACTTATATTAATAATAAAAGAAAAAGATGTGGTTCATTGCATTCAGGCTTCAGCTACACGAGTAAAAAATATATTGGCTTTTTTAGACTTTTTTGTTTTTTTGAAAAATAAAGACAAAATGGCCAGTAATTAACACCGATAATTAACCACCAAATTTATGATATCCACCATCTCCATTGTTACACAAACCAATATATATTAAGGATCCAAATTTAATAAATAACTAAAGTTTGCTTATTAAAAAAAGATGCACCAAGTAAAAACCATTTCAATCCTCGTAAGTGCGGCATTCATCTGTCTCTGGGTTGTCCTTGCAGTACTCCTCCAAAGGATCGGACCCTTTCTTCTTGTCCTTGGCATGGCTAGCAGCCGCACTCAACTCCTCCACTTCATCCCATGCAGCTGCGCATTCTCCACTAGCTGGATCACCGGAGCACGCCTCCTCCGCTTCTTTTATGCTCTTTTCCACCTTCTCTGATATTCCCTCAGGGGCTGCTCTCACGGGTCGGACTTGCACGCGCCCGGACCCCAGTTGGTAGCTCCAGCTCCTCCGTTGTTGGTTTAACTTGATGGGGGGTTGAGCTTTTGGTGTGTCTGTTGCCTTGGCTAAGACTCTAGGGGTCGAGAGGTTAAGACCAGCTATCGTTGCCATTCTAGTTTTGTGTTCAGTTTGTTGCTGTGGTACGGCACAGTGGAGATAAAATTGATATTGTAGAGGGAAGATGGCCTTGAGGAGCTTGCTATATAATTGGAACACGAAACATCATTTGAACACAGATTTCTTATCAGGTGACAACCAATTGCACGCTTCCACGTCAGACTGGTGCTCGAGATATTTTAAAGAAATATCACTGTGTCCTGACTTTTACTGCGTGCAAAAATAGCTGTATTTATTTTTGCGGTTTAAATTGTTTTTTTATATATTTTAAAATCATTTTATATGTTTGTGTTAAAAATAGATTTTAAAAAATAAAGTATATATATAAAAAACATTTTCTAATACCATTTCAAACACTGTTATTCTCTAAACAGTTAAACTAGATTTTTATCCAATTATATTTCAATGAAAACACAGCAAAATGCTATTTCAATTTCATTATTAATTTTGAATTTAGATGGATTGGATTGAAAAAAAAGTTATATTATTGTGATTTTTATGATAAATAAAATCATATCAATTTATTTTAAATTTAATAGTTATAATCAGACATCATAAAAATATATAATATAGAGGAATAATTTGTAGCTGATAGTTTGTGATTTATCGGTTATCTACATGTCCCTGTCCTAAAAAGGAGCATGTCCCTTTTAAGTGTGTGTCTATACGCGCGCGTAATTTTTTTATTTTTAAAATATTTTGATAATAAACTTTAAGTTTTAGAGTATTTAAATATAAAAATAATTATTATTATAATTTTAAAACACAATTCAAATGTTTATCTAGGGTAATTTTTGAGTCACAAGTTGGTAGAGTCAACTCAAATCAATCCAAGCTAACTTAAAATAAAAATAATTATTATCATAATTTTAATATCCGATTTGAAATCAACTCGGGTAAGATCGTAACCAAGGATCGGGTTAATCATTAACTTGAGTAAATATAAAGATAAGAGTGATTATTATTATAATTTTAAAATTTAATTTTGAGACCAATCTAAGTCACAGGTCGAGATAATCGACCTGGGTCAATTCATGGATAAATATTATTATTATTATCTTAATTTTAAAAACGACTCGGGGGTCGACTAGGAGCAAAACTCGAGTAATGAGTCAAGAGGGTCGATCTATGTTGACTTGAGTCAATGTATGGATAAAAGTAATTATAATTACAATTCTAAAACCTGATGCGGGAGTCAACACTGGACAAAGCCTGAGTAGTGGGTTAGGAGGGTCAGCCTAGATTGACCTAATTTTTTTAAAAAATAAATCAAACCAGCTTTGTTTTGCAAAAAAAATTAAAAGTCAATGGGTTTTTGACCAGTTTTTTATCATGGGTTCACCTGGTCGCAGGTTGATCCGGGTTTTTGATCGGATTAGGTTAGATCAATCATTTCTTTATTTTTTTTTCTTAAACCTAAACCAATTTTATTTTCAGGTCAACCCGTCAAGCCAGTTCAGTTTTATAACTAGTATTATTATAATACTATTAATTTCACACAATACAAACTAAAGTAAAAAAAATATAGTTTTTTTATTTTTTTTATCATACAAGTTTGACACTAATACATATTAAAAAGAAAATTAACTTTTAAATATTTATTCAATCTTATTTATTATTACCGAACAAAATAAAAAGACCAAGAATGTTTATGGTTATAGTTAGATTGGTTATAGTTATGAACCCAAACCAATATAACTTTTGAAATTTTATAAATTATCAACCCGATTGATTCAGTAGCATACAACATTTAAAATCAATGGAACCAAATTAATTTAAAAACTAGAAAAAAATATTTAATCTAATTTAGTTTTAATTTTAAAAAGTTAAAACTGATTTAATCGAACCAATTTGGTTTCATCTAATTTAAATAAAGAAAAAAAAGCATAAATAAAAACTTATGCTAGTACTAAATCATTTTTTCCCTTTGGCCACCCCTCTCTTTGCCCTCTCTCTCCGTTCTCCTATGTGATTCACAAATCACAGGGAACTTGAATTTAAATCCTTTTTAAAGTTTTGTACGGTTATTTTTTTGATTTAAAAGTGTTTTTTTAGTTTTCATATAATTTAAAATCTTAATATTAAAAATAATTTTTTTAAAAAAAATTAAAATATTATTTTAATTTATTTTCAAATAAATATTTTTTCAAAAAACAACTATAATTACACTCACAAATACCAGCAACCGCCAGCCGCATCTCCCCACCCCTGCCCTCGTTCTCCCCTCTTCTGTTCTCCTCTAAACCCTACCTTATTATAACCAAAGCTTAAATATCTTCTGAAGGTGGCTGGTTGATCATGAATGGTGATCATTTTTTTTAATTTCCAATTTAGCTGTTCCTTTTGGAGTATAAAAGGTTGATTATTTTGAGGTTTTTTAACTAGTTTTTACTACTACAGATCGAGATGGAAACAGGGTTACGGTGAAGCATTTCTAGATTATATTGTTTTTTATTCAAATGACAATGGTGATGTAAGGAAAAAAAAAAGGGACAAGAAGGAAACATGGGATATCCTTTGCAATTTGGATTGTTCATCGTAAGTGGAACTCTCTCTTCTCCTCTTTGTTTTTGTTATTCACAATCATTTTATTCAGAAAATCATGTGTTATAGATATCTTTTGGACACTCCAGGCTGAACAATTTGGTTTTGTTCCATATTTTATAAAATGCTTAGACACTTGGCCTCAAAGGCAAGACTCACAAGTAGTTTATTTCATAATGTGTTTCAAATCATTTGGAAAATGGGCTTGAGCTATCTGGGGATTCTTGGTTGCAGTGGGATGCAAATTACAAAAGCACTCAAGCTGCAGATGAAGGTGCAAAAGTGTCTCTACATGAGCAATTGGAGGCATGTTTTCCTTGCCATTTGGCATCCAATTAATTAGTTTATTGTCATTTTTTTTCTCTCATCAGTATGATCTTTTATCACCAACCTGGGTTCTTAAACTCCTGCATAAACGAGGAAAAGAAATAACACAAGTCAGTAGATGTGCTATTTTTAATAACCCAAAAAACAAGTCCATTTGAAAGACACTGGGTTTATTGGTTCTCAGAGTAAAAAAACCTACTTGAACCGATTTCAGGTCGATCCAAATCAAAATTTTTAGAAATTAAAGTTTTATTAGATTTTTTAATCCAAATCCAAATCCAAATCCAAATCCGACCGTGAACGCCAGCTCTTTATCAGATTGGAGCCCTCCATCGCGTCGAGTGCCGGACAAGGGAAGCATCGGAGATGGACCAAATGGCAAAGGGGGAAGCTGGGTTTCTTGGCTAGGAGCTATTTGAAATTCTGGGCCTGGAAGCAAATTGGAAGCAGTAGTCCATGAAGCAAGAATATTTTGGATAATAAATCTAGCAAAGACAACATGGAGATCGAATTTCTTAAATCAAATCTCAAACAAATTATTGTGGACTAATTAATGTATCAAAAAGGTCTGCGTTGTGAATAAGCACCTGGTTAAAAAAAAGAACCTACTTGTAAAAAAGATAAATCCTATTTATTATTTGATTGAGAGCCATTTGGACGGCGAGAAGATTCGTTTGGGCACCTATCAGCTCACGATATCAAGTCAACATATATCGGTGGGAGCATCAATCACTGCTACCCAGATTGCTCTCTACAAATCCAATCAAGATGGGCCCAGGTTTGTGTGGCACAGGCTTAATAGCATATTTTTTCTCGAAGAGGTTATTTTAACACTGGACGTGACCTTTTCACTGTCCACTCAATCAATCACCGTTTATTGTCTCATATATCATTGTAGATCATAATATTATATATATTTTTAAAATCTTCGCTTATTTTTTTTCACAATTAAACTCTATGGAACCAAATTAGAATCATTTTTTTTTGGAGGTGAGAGTTCAGTTAAAAAAATAAAAAAGTAAAATGAATAAATCAAGTAAAATAAGTGACAAGTATATAAATAATTTATAAAATTCATTTGTGCTCCTCGTCTTTTCAAGTTTTTTGCTAACCAGTTTATATAATTTTTAAAAAATATATTTTAATATTAAATTTTATTTTCTTCTCTTTTAATATTTGTTTTGTGAAAAAAAGAAAAGGGGTTGTCGGATTCTGATCCAAAGAGATAAAGTTGGTATTAGAAAAGATTTAAACCACTAAAACAATTGATTTTTTTGTTAAATGATTCCATGTGATGAGAAAGGTTACGGTTATGTGTTCCTTTTCAAATTAAAAAACATATTTGAGCTCAAGAATATTTTTCATTTCAGGTTTTGGACCAGTTTTTTGTATGTTTTTAGGCTCTGAAGTGGTTTAACAAGATTCTTAGCGTGTTTTCTAAGTGTTTTAGGTCAAATAAATAGGTTAAAAATGAGTTTTTAGATAGAAAAAACAAATAACCCTGTTTTTTCAGCCACATCAATAACCAAGTTCCTTGATTTATAGATGACGCAATGTTTAGTTTCTTTCAAAAAAACCAGGATGGTGACGCATCATCAAACACATTAAATTTTTTTTTTAAATAAAGGTTTGCAAGCGAGCTTTTTCTTGATTATGCTAGGCACATGACCTCATTCCTTTTTTTTTTTCTTCAAATTTTTATATGTACTCTTTCATATATTATTTTTATAATTTTTAAATTTTAATTAATACTCATTCTCTATGATGTTTTCTAGATTTTTTACCATTGCTTGAATAATAATAATTTTTTAATTATACTGGGTGTGTTTAATGTTTTAGAGGTTAGTATGATTTATCTGCAATTGTTTTTGTATATTTTATATAGATTAAATATTTTTTATAAAATTTTTAATATATGCAATGCAACATTGTATTTATTTTTTTACTTTTATTTTGTTCAATAGATTTTATATGTATGTCAATCTTTATTGCAAATTGATTTTCATAAAAAAATTATTAAACACAATCAAATAAATGAGTCATGTTGTAATATTAAATATTTTTATCTATACTATTATCTTAATTTTTTCAATTATATTTTTATTTCTCATTGATTACTTTGTTTTTTTTACACAATGATTAATAATTTATTTAATTGAATACGTGTATAAATTTTTTGATATACATTTATAATTTTTCCATGTAAAAAATCAGGTTTAAAAATTCAACATGTTAAAATTGATTTAGTTATGTATTGATGTTTGTAATTTGATATTTATTCATATGATTT
>Ga0325410_1008174_pt1 | contig 11340 bp, 5 predicted proteins | sample PopdelMetagenome_16_FD_206182 | JGI IMG/M metagenome (GOLD analysis project Ga0325410, IMG submission 206182) | Populus deltoides microbial communities from Bellville, Georgia, United States - Xylem-PdIQD-R3 | ecosystem: Host-associated > Plants > Phyllosphere > Stem > Wood/Secondary xylem... | reverse complement strand
TTTGAGGACTTGATTGCAAGAAAAATTAATATTTAAAGTCAATTTAAGCTTTAATTAGAAGAAATTAAAGTTTGGAGGTCAATTTGCAATTTTAAAGAGTTAATTTGGTCAAATCATGTGCTTTATTGTATAAATATTGAAGTTTAATGGGCAATTAGAGACTTGATTGAAGAAATACAAAACCAATGATCAAACGGAAAAAAAAAACGAGTAATTGTAGGGGCTGGAATTAACCAAATCACGAGCTAAATTAAATAAAAATAAAAGTTTGATGGTCATTTAAGGGTCCAAATGCACAAATAAAAAACCAAGGACTAAAATGAAATGATGCTAAACTTTGGGGCTAATAATTGAGTTTGGCAGAGGTGAAATTGTATGAAATTAAGAGTTTGAGAGGCAATACGGGTGCAATCAAAAGCAATTGAAAAAATAAGGACTAAAATGAAATCTATCAAATCCCAAATTAAAAACCCTAATTTCTATGGTTTAACCTAGACGACATGTCATTTAACCATTGTTTAGCTTCTTCTTGGACAAATCAGGAGCTAAATTGAATAAAAATAAAAGTTTGATGGTCAATTAAAGGTCTAAATGCACAATAAAAAACCAAGGACTAGGATGAAAATGACGCTAAACTTTGGGGCTAATGATTGAGTTTGCAGAGGTGAAATTGCATGAAATTAAGAGTTTGGGAGGCAATTACAGGTGCAATCAAAAGCAATTGAAAAAATAAGGACTAAATGAAATCTCTCAAATCCCAAATTAAAAACCCTAATTTCTATGGTTTAACCTAGACAACATGTCATTTAACCACTGTTTAGCTTCTTCTTGGACAATTTTGATTGATCGAGCATGCACTTTCAAGCAAATGAATATGACATTTCCGACCACCTTTAGGGCTGTAATCACCACCATTCAACTGAGAGACACCCTTCTTACAAAGATCAATTACTTCCATCAAACATTTACATCTTATTTTCTTCAACAAACTTAACAACATGTCCTCGATCAGTCATCACTGTATTTTCAAATTATAAGTTGATCGGGATGGCATTTTCAAATGAATGAATGTGGAGCTATAAACCTTCAAATTTAGTAAGGTTGGATCCAAACAAAAGGTGTGCACCCCCTCTACCAAGATCAAGTGGTCTTATTAATGATTTCTTATCAAAGGTTGGTCATGTTTCTCTTAAGATCAAAAGGTCAAAAATAAGCTCGTTGGTCTCCAAGTTTAGAAAACCACCAAAACCTCAAAAAGCTAAGTTTGTTGCAAAACCACCATTGAAAAACCAGCATAGGTATAGAGTTCATAGATTTAATCAATTTATGTTTGAACCCATCAAAAACCCTAGCAAAACCCTATAAACACCCCCTGGAAAATCAGAGCAAAAAGAAGAGAAAAAAGGTGAGGAAAAGATTGATAAAAGAACTCTAATGTGTGAAGGTTTAAGAGCCTAACACAAGAATTTCCTTAACTTTAAGAGAAAGTTACAAACTTGGAAAAGAAGGAATCAAATGGCAACAACCATTGTTTAAGCTTGAAGTTGGAATTTAATGCATATTTGTGATGATTTGATGTTTTTTGGATTCAACTATACTAGGTGTTCGTAATGTGGTTTGTGAGGACTACAAGCAACGTGTTTAAAGGCCTAGAAGGCCAAATCTAGGTTTTGACATTAGTTCTTCAATTTCTTGAAATTTTCCAAATTCCGGGTGTATGTTCTTCGTATGAAAGTTTCCTTGGCCTCTTGTTTTTGAGCTATTACAAGTTAATTATTGGCACAGACATGTTAGTCTGCCATTTTTAGCAAATAATCTAGGGTTAAAAGGCATCAATAACACGTACTCATGTATTTAGATTCTAGGGTTCTTTCAATTGCCCAAAAACATTTTGATCAAATCATGGCTTTTGAGTGTTAATCGAAGAAAATGGATGCTTAATTCTTCATCTACACATGATTACGAGCAAAACCTTGCTCTTGATTGCACGAAAACTTGTATGGTTAGTGATTTGTGTTTGTTGGGTTTTAGTTTGAATGTTCATCATGTTCTTCATCTTCTTAATGTTTGATTTGTTTTTGTTAGAAAAATTTATGTTTTTTTTTGTTTGTTTTTTAGTTTTGATTTGATTTAGTTTAATTATTTGTTTTCATTTAGTTTTGGGTCAAATCATAGTTTTTTATCTGGTTCTAGGTTGAACTAGTGTTTTCGAGTCAACCTGATTGGTTTTGTTTTAGGTCAGGTACCAAGAGTTTGTTTGGTTGGTTACTTTTTTTGTTAAGGAATTAAGGCCTGAGGGGTTGTTTGGCAAACACACCCTTAGACCTATCCTGACAGTTTTATTTTGAATAAAAATAGTTTTTTTTTCCAAACAAACCTGAAATAAATTTCTAAAAAGATTCTAAAAAATTCCAGGGACCAATTTAAAATTACTTGTGGGTCCTTTGCATGTTTTTTCAATAATTTTATTTAATATCAGGGTTGTAGACTTATACAGTAACATGCTGACATAGTATTAAAATACTTGTTTTTCGTTAAAATCTAAAACATTTCCAAAATTTATAAAAAAATATTCTCATTGAAAAAAAAATACAAATATGTGTTTTATTTGGTGTGCATAGGTCCAAGTCTCTCAAAAAATTAAAAATCATATTTTGGCTTAAAAAATATAAAATAATATAAATGGTATGATTTAGTATTTTTTTTATATACATAAAATTTCAAAAAATATATTTGCAATGCATTTTTGTTTATTTAATAACCAATTTATTGAATTCATGAAAACTTAACCAATATTTTAGAAATCCTAAAATTTTAATTCATGAGAATTAATGGTTCACATTCTTGTATAAATGTAGGACCTATAAATAGGTTGATATTTAAATATCAGAAGTTGACTAGAAAATTTCCATAATTATTTCAGGTATTCACCTATTTTAATTAGGAGTATTTTTCACCACAATATACGAGTTATGAAAAACTTTTTCTCCTTCTAAGATAGGTGAACCTTGTCAAGGCACCTAGATGGACTCTTCCCATAAAAATTTATGTGGGCATACGATCCCATAATGAATTTAAAACGCTAGATTTACTCATAAGAATTAAATTTTATTCTAAGTCATAGATGGACCATCAATTAGAAACTCATCAATACATTTAATCCACATCTAGACAACACAGTGCAGGTTACCTTAAGTAAGAAGCGTTAGGGGTGCTAATACTTTTTCTAGTCACAACCAGTCCTTCACCCTAGAATTTCATATAAGATCAGTCCATTTAGGTCTCTTAGTGACCCTGAACCAAACAACTAGGTGATGACTCATGGACCCCGACATCCTGCCATGTCGTGCACGCATGTGACAAAATGACGAATTCACTAGGAACTTTTTTGTTTTTAACAAAACTAGGCTTTATATGTTTTATATGGTTTAATTGATTTGATATGTTTAAACTTTATTTACTTATTTCCGTTTTAGCATGCTTTACCCTGCTTATGCATGTATATTGGATATGGATGAATATCTTCATACATCACTAGTCTATTTATGATATATCGCTTTGGAATGCACACACATGGAAGCTTTATGTTAGGTGGGGGAGTAGCAGCTTAACATATGACTTTCATTTAGGTTTTAAGTTCGTGAAACCAACCGACTCTTTACCGAGTGCTTAGACTAGTAGTGATTGGTATATGTACCATTCCATTACCTACTAAACCCGTATATTACCTTCACAAAGGTAATCATTGAGACAACAAGAGACCTTTAAAGACTAGATAGTGCCTACCTTAATGTCTCACATAAAAAAACATAGAACCTGCCTGTAGGATGTATGCTCCATAAATAATCATTATTGCATTAAGACATATTTAACCCTAAAAAGCATCTTGAATTGCAAGATTTAAGGTTGATAACATGACCACCATTAAAGAGATGACCTCTATTGAATATGAGTTGGATTATAAATCCCTACAACTGTTAGAAAAGGGATTGTCTGAGACTAAATGATAGTAAATTACCACCCATCAGAAATGTGAGTTGCTCTGGAAATGACTTGAAGAAGCTCATCTCATACATGAAAAACATTCATATGGATGAATTTTTAAAGAAATATGGAAGAATAGTGAAAATTATGAAGGTGTCTGTAAATAATTCAGCAATTAAAGCCTTGATGTATTTTTAGGACCTTGAGTACCAGTGCTTCATTTTAGGAATGTAGACATATGTCCTAATTTGAAAGAATATGGTTTACTAACCGAATTCCCTCAAAATCTATATAAAGTCTACGTCCACCAAAGACGCGACAAAATGATAACTTAATTGGCTTAATTGATCAAAGTTTCAAATCTCCATAAGATATTGGAGAAAAGTGCTACTAGTCTAAAATGGAAGATGATTGAAAAGGTATTCAAAAGTTGGAAGAATGACTCTAGATTTATTGAAGAAAAAAGGTAGAATACTTGCTTTAGGAATCTTCAAGTTGGTGTTATTTCCAAATCTTTCTAGAATAATCAGTTTAGAGGTGATTACAACGTTTATTACATATTAAAACACTTAGATAAATCCAACTACGGTGATATTAGCATAAATTATCTTAACACTCACATATTGTAGGAGGGTTGTCAAGGGATCAATGAGATGTTGTGAACAGTTGTTATATATATGGCTGATTAGTCATATAGAAACCAAGAAGCCAATATTTAACAACTTCTGGTGGTTTAATAAAAAACCATTAGAGATAGTTAAAGAAGAGGAATGAAAGGACCTAAGTGAGGAAAACTAGAAAGTAAAGTGAAGTGGAAAGGAATATCTGAAATGGAAAGCCTCATGGATGAGACCAACAAATTGCTTGATGAGTTATGGGCATAGACGATGGGTGCCTCTGAAGCGAGTGACCAGATATGTCAGTTATGCTCCTATTTTGGTTGTGAGGCAACTTGGAGATGTACAACATGTGCAAAAAAAAAAAAAAAAAAAGGTTCTTCCAATTCTCTAGGTTATTCAAGGATCAATCTGTTTTGGAAATCATAGTGGAAAGCAGGATTAAGCAGTATGAAAGGCTATACAAGAAGCATTTGATGCTGGAAAGTGAGCTGACTGAAGCAAAAACCAAATGAAAGGCTTTCAGGGTCTTTAAAACTAATTTGGATAAAATGAGAGATGAGATTGGAAGAAATGTCCACCAATATGAACAAAGCATGACTGAGACTAATGCTTTTCTTAGATACATAGAAAACAAAGGCTTTGTCTTTCTCCCTGTAACGATGATGATGAGTAGACTAGCTTTCAAATGTAAAAGTTTTCATCAAGTATTAATGAAAAAGGCTTATACTCAACCTTTTGAGCAATATCACTTTATGATGAGTGTATTCTTATTAAGCATTAGCTTGGATTAAATTGTTTCGAAATTATAAAAGGATCAGAACCCTGCCCATTTAAAAAGGAATGGTGGCCATATATCAGCTCGAGGTGTAACTAATCTATATCCAACATACATCATCATACATCCATATGTATTATTGTTATCCAATTTTTGACCTTTTTTTTACTTTTTTAAAAAAACCAACAAAAACCTAAAAAATATGTTTCTCGACGCATTTGTATAATTTTCAACGTCTTTTTCAAAAAATTTAAAACAAAAAACAATATTTACTTTCAAAGCGTGTAGTTGTTAACACGTTTTTTTAGTCAATGTTATGTTGTCCTTTAAAAAAATCAAAATATAAAAAATAAGAAAAATGAAAATAATAAATGGGCAAAGGGATCAAAAGTTCAAATGGAAGAAAATGAGGGACCAAATAAAATTTAGATTGCTTGGGGACCAAGCAATTTAGAGGAAGAACCCAAAAAAATTTACTTACAAACAAGTGGTTATACACACCTAAAACAGATGAGCAAATTTTATGAAGGAGAGCTATAAAAAAATAACCTAAGAGGGAGAAAAAAAAGTAAAACAAAATAAAAACCAAAAACAAGATCTTTCCCACATACACAAAATATGTAGCCCTCAATAAACCTAAACTTAGCTGACACACCCAAAGGAAAGATGACACGACCGAAGAGTTGATGTCTTCTCCTAAGTATAGGAGTGTCGAAGTAATAAATAACCCAGCAAGACCGAGGTCGAACCACAAGGAGGTTAAAAGTATAAACTATAAATAAAGAAATAGATAATAACGGAAAAGAGTTGAAGAGAGTTTTGAGATGTGATATTGATATAAGAATTTAAACAAGAATAAAATAGTTGTCAAGATTAGAGGATCCACTAATGGTATTTCAAACAAGTATAGCATAAACTCTTTTTATTACTCAACTGGAAACCACACACAAAGGAGGTTCCAATCAGATTATAAATTGTTAACATGATTACATTAGTTAACTTATTTGAATAATACTAATACTTGTAAATGTTGTCAGGCATTCATGATTATAACTTATGTTAACAACAAATCAAGTTCCTTTCATAGCACAGGTGTCAGTTATACCAAACAATTGGGCTATGAAACTACCAAGTATTTGTTGTACCAAGGGTTATACAACATAAATCTAGATTAACCATTTAACAAGCAAAGTATTAAGAGTAAACAAGATAACAAATACAAAACATGTTAATATCAAACATTAAAGTCCATATTGAGTTTATACTATATTTATTCTTACACCATTAGTGTAACCTTTTCACCTTGACATAATAAATTTAGCTAAACATAATGAAAGAGAGAAACATAAATAAACAAGATAGGAACATAAATAAGATATACGTTAACTAAGTAAAGGAAAGGAAATGAAAAGCATAAACAAGAGATTAATATAAACAAAACTTAAGCATTATAAAAATATAAAGAGAGAGAGAGCAAGAACATGATCTTGATCTGAAAACCAAGATGCCTAAATGTATGGCAAATGTCTCTTTTTATAGGCCAAAATTCAGAATTATTGATTTGATGACTAATTGTTGAGTGGGTGGCCACATCTTGACTTGGTGACAATCCTTATCTTCTTGTCTGAACAAAATGTCATTACTAACATCAGAATTCAAATAGATAGTCTTCATAAAAGTTCTAGGAAATTGTCTCAGCTTTCCAACAAAATAAGAATTGGTGCATTTGGACTTCTAAAACTCGAGATATGGTCTGAACAATGAATAGTGTCTGGTTGCAGGACACATTTCAACTTCTCCGTTGTTGCTACAATTTGAACTTGAAAACAGCCTTTTTTAATATTGAACTCTCATGAAAGTTTTAGGCCTATGTCTTAGCTTTCTATCCATATAAACCAGACCTAAATCTAAGTTCTACAGCTCTAGTTATGATCCAATAACCGAATGGTGTTCCAGTTTGGACTGAACCAACATCTCTTTTCTAAGCTTAGCCCTCTCTTTGTCTTCTCAATTTCAGTAGTTAAACTCATCAATCAATCCTTTTATTTATATGATAGGCCTACATTTAAGATAAATATTTACCATAAATTAAAGGTATCTTATATTATCAGACATGTTATTACAAAACATGCTCTAGTTAAAGAGTTATTGATATTTCAAGTGCAAAATTATGATATAAAACCTTGATAAAATTGCACTTTTAGGTACTAATCACACCCCCAACCAGCTTATTACGAGTTCCTAATAATCAAAGCGTTAAAATAGAAAAACAATTTGCAAGTTCCACAAAGCAAGGCATTCATCATTCAACTTCCATTAATCTATCCAAATAAACAAACTCTCATTAAATTTATATATCTGCTTCATACTTCTTAAACAAGATATTAATAAACCTTCCTTTCCACACATAGTTATGGGGCTTTACTTATAAGAAAACATTACTTGTTATAAAAACATGCTCTAGTTAAGGAGTTATTAATACTTCAAGTGCAAAATGATGATATAAAACCTTAATAAAAATGCACTTTTAAGTACTAATCATAAGACAACCACCCATCTCTTTCCTTGCACCTCTACCAACTATGACTCTTAATTTCTACCTTTCACCATTATTGATCACAAAACTCAAAACAACAACCTATTTTCCATTTTTGTCATCACAGACTCTACTGCCACCCAACTCCTACCTTCACCGATCACCACCATTTTCTTTCACTAGCAGCAATGCTGCTATCATCAACCCCCACATGTGGTGCCTTTGTTTCTTCTTCATTGTCTAACAACATAAAAAACCAACCGATCCAACCATCCACTTCTAGTTGTGAATCAACTACGGTCAATGCCATCAGCTCTCCATCCCTATAGTGGTTAAGACACGTTAACTTCTTCTTCCTTTTAGTTTTCACCATCCATAACAGCTACACCATAGCCTAACTAACCCTTCTTTTCTTTTGCAAGCCCGACAATCAGTCTTCTAAGCCACCACTGCTATAATTGACAACAATAACACCCAGCATGGTGACCAATAGCCTTAAATCCAGTCATCAGTTATGGTGTAGAGAGAGAAATTAATGAACTAATAGAGAGAAGAAAATAAAAATTGAATGTGTTGTGTGATTTTCTTTCTTTTTGCAAGTGAAGTTGTATTTCACTGCTAATATAAACATGAAAAGGAAGAGGAGAGTTACCTAATCCACTAGTTTTTGTCCTCCTAACATTGATGCTGAGTAGGACCACGTTCCACCAGTGGCGGTGGCATATTGGACTTACACGCACAACTATTTTGACAGTATTCCTGCATATCCAGTGTCTCTAGAGTTACCAAATAGGATTTGAAACAACAAATCCAATCAAATCTTAAACACATAACATACAAAAAATGTTCTCCCAACCAAAAAACAAGATTCACGAAGCCCCGTGTCCTATAAAAAAAAAGGCATTCAAAGTTTCACGCAACACATGTAAGATTTAAACATATAACTATATAAAAAAAATGAGAATCCATCAAAAGGAACACATAAAAGCAGACAGGGTGAACAAAGAACGTTATAAAAGAAAGTGCACATACCTACAAAGACAATGAGATGGCTTGTTGATGATATCTTTATAAAAAACAAACCCAGCCAACCATCCTCCCAAAAGCAAGAATCCAAACATACAAAGAAAACAACTAAAAGCAAAAAAAAAAAAAAACACCAAAGTATAAGCAAAGGCCAAAACAAACATAAAGCTAAAAACACCTAAAAAATTCTGAATGAATATTGACAAAATTCATAGCCAAATCCTAGAAGCCAAACAAGCAAAGCCCAAGCAAAAACACCTATATACCCTACAAACCCAATCCCAACGAAGTGAAATAAAACAATAAAAAAAGCAACAACAATTTTTTAAAAAAACCAATATCACAATCAAGCCAATAAAAAAAATGTCATTATATTCTAAGAAACAACAATTGTAGCAGAAAGTGCACACACCAAACCAAAAACCAAATAGAGACTTATCTCATAAAAATTAGATGAAACCAGAGGAGGGGAAAGAGAGAAACCGGAGAAAAAAGTCCAACCAAGTCATCTGTAGCCCACCAAGCATCAAATCCATACACACGATACCCACTATCGCAATGAACAGGGATAAGCTTAGTACATTGCAAGTGGGTGTGCATATAATTCACAATGATGCACCTTCACTGATCGATGAAGGAGAAGCCCCATATACGCCAGCCATAACCCAGCTATCCCTACCCGACCTAGTCATGCTAGAAAGTAATCAAACATAGAAGCAACACCAACTCTTGACAGTCACCTTTCAACATGACCTAATGTTAAATTGCACTAGAAAAAATCAATTATAACACACCATGAAGCCTTGGGAGCCGTGAAGAAAGGTTGGATTCAACACTAATTCATGTGAGAAGGCAGGTGAAAAAACAAGCAAAATAACAATAAAAATTATGTGAATCCACAATGGATTCACTCACAGTTCATAGTTTTTCATCGAGGACTCAGTTTTTTTCTTATAATGTTGTAAAAACTAGGCAATAGATCGGATGAAAGCTGTTTTTCATTCTTGTTTAAACGTGTACATCTTTTCCTTACAACTTATATAACAAACATTTGAATTAAACTTTTCAAGTTTTGTTGCTCCTCATCTATTGCATGATTCAAATGCTCCAATACATCCCTTTAACCGAAGGGGAAACTCCTTCATATGAATGTTGCTTCATAACAAATAAAAACAAGAAGCAACCAATAATTTTATAAATAGATCTACTAGTTGATCTCGTGTAAACAAAAAAGATACTTGAAGCTATTTTTGCTATTTTTAGAGAACCTGATCAAGAACATAGTAAAAATCAATTTCAATATGCTTCATACATGTATGGAAAACAGGACTTGAAGATAAATACATTGCTCCAAAATTGTCGCGCCAAAGTGTTAGACACTTACGCAATGAAAAATAAAGAATGGATAGTAGTGACTGAAGCCATTGAATTTATGCTCCTGTGTTGGATAATAACTTGGACTTTAATTTTGCACTTCTTCGATCCATTATTTAATGCTAGTTGTAGCTCCATGAGATGAGGTTTTTTTTCATGAAACAAATAATAGGCAATATCAACACCACAATGATCATCATTATCCCTAACCCAATCATGGGCATCGCTATAGCCATGAAGAGAATGTTCAGATTGACTCGTAATCTGCAAGGCAAATGAGATTTTATCTTTGAAGTTTCGAAGGATTCGTTTTATGGCTTGCTAATGTGGAACTCGAGGTTGATGCATATACTTACTTATGTCTTGCCATGTGAAACCTAGATAATGAATTGCACTCACCGTGCTTCGGTATAACTAAGGATCTTCAAAAGCACAACCCTCATCTATGGAAAGATTATAGGTTGTGTACTCTATGGTTGCACACAATTTAACTTTATGAAGCTTTACTTTGCATAAAAGATCAACTATATATTCTTTGGGTAATAATAAGATCATTCTCATACTAAATAGTTTCCATCCTAAGAAAAAAAGATAAGGTGCCAAGTTTCTTAATAGGAAAATCAATGGACAAATTAACAACTAAAAAGTTTAGTAACAACACTAGAATTTTTACTAGTAACCATAATATCATTAACATAAATCAAAACAAGTAAATACAACTCACCATCATGAAGAGTGTACAAAAAAGAATCATCAACAACTGAAATTTTTTCTTTAACTAAAAACAAATCATTTTTATTTATATATATACATCATAAAAATAAAATTATTTATATAAAATATGAAAGGAAAAAAAAATAAAGATAAATTACAACAATCTCTTTGAAAGATAATCAATTTTTTTAAAAAAACAATAACTACTAATTAAAAAGTATACACTAAAATAAAATTTAAATAGAAGAGAGGGTGATATTTAAAATTTATTTTTTTATGTTTATTTTGTTTGTCAAAATATTGATTTGTTT
>Ga0325410_1008173_pt1 | contig 11340 bp, 10 predicted proteins | sample PopdelMetagenome_16_FD_206182 | JGI IMG/M metagenome (GOLD analysis project Ga0325410, IMG submission 206182) | Populus deltoides microbial communities from Bellville, Georgia, United States - Xylem-PdIQD-R3 | ecosystem: Host-associated > Plants > Phyllosphere > Stem > Wood/Secondary xylem... | reverse complement strand
AGCAATGCACTGCTATAGGAGAAGAAGTGACTCCATCTTTGATGCTTTCACTCTAAATCCCCTACCATATCCAGTTCTCTTAATCTTGGCAGTACTATCAATATTTCTTGGCATGTCTTGGTTCTTTAGCTATGAAGACATGGTGGAGACTACTGAGGAACAAATGGGTTGGATTCTTTTGGTTGTACCGTTAGTGCTGATAGTCATAGTTCGATGGCTTTCATCTATGGAAAATCCTGACATGATCTTTGTTATGTCACCATGGGACAAGCGCCGGAGGACACACCACCGGCCATCAGAAGGGAGCTCTCCTTGGGGTGTGGCTGCTTTCATTGTGTTGCTTCTTGTTTTGGTGCAGTTTCAATCTACCTTTCTTGATAGCTGGCTTGTTTGATGCTACGCCTATACTAATTGATATGGATTGGAGATCAAAGAGTTTTGTTCTGTGGCTTTAGTTTATGTTTGAACATCGAGAAATATGAAATTATTGTATATGTATGTTGTAGAGGATGATGCATTAAGATATGTGTTTGTGGCTTGAGTGTTCATGTTTGTTAAATATTTGCTTTGGTGGATGAGATCTTAATGAAGTTTTTTTTCTTCATCAGCTTATACTGGCCATGTCAAATTAGTATATGCTCTTTATCTGGCTCAAATTTAATCTTGAATTGATTAATATGGTCCGAAGACTTAAACTCACCCTGATGAAAGAACTATCTGCCTGTTTGGATGCTGAGAAAATTCAGGAAATCATCCTCGCTCGTATAAGAAAATTAAATCATAGAACTTTATTGGTCTTGGCCCAAAACTTGAGACTTTTCTTTTCTTGTACGACATTTTCCCGGTAACAACGGAATCCTTGAAGATAAGTGATTGGTTTATTTTAATGTCTATGGTTATTAACTTTGCTTGATTGATAAAGATTAATAATTGTTGCAGAAGACAAGTTATCGCTCAAGACACTGACTTGAATTTCAAGTTAAGCGGGCATCAGTCAAATTTGTCTCATCCCCGCAGAAACACCCCACAGAACAAACCTACCAAGCTATAAGTAGGCATGGTCATCGTAATTCAGTGTCCACTGAGTACTCTTGAATTCTAAAAGTCATAAATTCTGTGAGGATCCAAGAATTTTCCATGAAAAGAAGTTATTGAAGGAGGGACCGAAAGCCCAATTGCAGATGTCACTGTCTCTACCTAAATAGCGGCAGCTAAAAGCAACACTTTAATTACTTTTATAATGAGAGCAAACTGCCTGCTTATCTCGCTGTTTAGCCATATGTGAAGGTCAGTTTCATCCATCTAACGCTTTGTCTTGGGTCATGCTGTCGTGGGAGGAGAAGAGTTCTTTATTAGTGACAAACAACCATTATTCAATCATCCAAACCTAACACTGCCTTCGTGGTCCAATGCTTATCCAGCCTCGTGCAAGAGAAAATCATCAAGAATGCTTGTGGGGTCTAGCTTTGCAATGACAATATTTTTTGCTCTTGTCAATTTATCAGCTTTGATTGAATGGCCATGAAGAATCTTCTTCTATTTTAACCCTGGAAGTTAGTTAGGGCATCAAAGGACTTTGATTCAAAACCCTTTCATATGGGAACAAATGTATAGCAAAATGGGCTATACTGATGTTTGTCTGTGATTCTTCATAGCTACAGGAGATCATCTTGGACTCACTGACAAACACCTGTTTTCTCGTGTTTGTCCACGCCAAATTTAGCAATAAATGGGCATGGGCATGGGCGTGGCAAAGGAATGAGGTGTTGACCATGCCGGTGAGGTGGTGATTTAGTGGCTGCCTCCCATTTAAACCAAAGGAACATAGTAATCTTGACCAGTCTCTTGATTTAGATCGAGCAGGGCTGGAATTCATAGATACACTGAACATTTTGCTCACAACAGTGAGCAAAAACGAAGTAAATTCTTTCAAAGCATCATATCACCATTACAGTGCTTGTATCACACAGAGATAGTATTGCCTGACAAAGAAACTCAAACGATTCCACGATTTTAAGCTATCTTTAAGACTATATAGTTAATCAACATTTTGCAGAGTTTTTCCTTTTCTTTTTCGCTGATTTATTTACAAATTAACCCGACCCCCGAAGAGGTCCAAACCAATTGGAATGAAATGAAGATTGATAAGAAAGTAACATTAGAAGCAGCAACACGAAAACGGCAATACCCCAAGGGAAGGAGCTCGTGGAACGTGGAGCTGAATCATGCGGCGAATCTCTGAGCCGATAATAGAGCAGCCAATTGGTAGAATATGAAGCCATGAATAAAATCAGGAGGATAGGCAACAAGAAAAGGAATATTTGGAGGTTGACTGCAGAGTGGCGCAACTGGGCCTTATAGCCTGTGTAATGGGAGAGCCATAACAGGGAAATGACAATGCCAAAAATGGCTAGCAACGGGAAGGGAGGAGTAGACATGGAGGCCACGGTCTGGCCTGTCCACCCTTGTTTCCACTCGGGACCCCTTCTCTTTGGATAGAACCACTCCATCTCTTTTGTCCTCTCCTATTTCTCAATCCAAGCAAGCAATTCAATGGCGAGTTTCTTCAATTCAAGGGAGGTGATGGGCTTTGTTTGCTTTAATATCAAATTTGGTTAGGGAATATGTGCTTTGATTGTAGAATCCTTAAAGAACTTCTTTTCGGCTAATGCACACTCAAGTTTTGATACCAAATCCATTGCATGCAACCAAAAAAGGTGAAACCCCTTGAAAGAAAATATGATTGCTGTTTCTCTTGACAACATAAAGAAGTAATGGCAATGCCGGCGAGCTTTCTACCTCGTTGATAGTGTATTTTTGGTTTATATCAAGATTTCACTAATTCAATTCTTAACAAATGCTAAAAACTAAATTAATCTTCTATTCAGAGAGAGAGTGTTGTTAAGCTCGAGTCTCTTTTCTTATTAACACTAATCTGTTTCGATAAAAAATAATAAAGCAAATCTTCATTTTTTAAAACTAAGAAATCCATGAATTGAAAAGAACAACTAAATCTAGAGACAAGTCAAAGACAATAATTGTTTTGACATATTAATTATGTCGTATACCTTAAATGAGATAACCTCTTGTTTTTTTTATTTTGAATTTTGAATAATAGAACATTATGAGGTCATTTTTTATGTTAAATTTAGGGATGGTTCATGAGTTTGTTCAGCAATTTGATCTTTTTCTGGATTAAATTGAAATTTTAAAGAGTAAAATTACTCTCAACATCCTATAGTTTCATTATTTTTTTCAATTTACAACCAAGTTGTTGAATATTATACTTTACAAGCTTAATCAAAACATATTTTAAAAATCAATGAAAAAATAATAATGCTCTCATATATATTAAAGCATGGAAGCTAACCACCACCTACACACAACTCGTTATATCTATTCATGCTAACCTTTTCTTCTTTCTCACCTTTCTCTATAAAAACTCACAGCCTCTCTCCTAAAAAATTACTCATGTACTCGTAATTAATCAAATTTATCTTCTTCAAACCCATGACAACAATTGTTCTCTTTTATAATAGCAAACCTAACTACCACCAAAAAAAAATATTTTAACCCCTGTAGTCATAGATTTCAAGTGTGATAACAATATGTCGAATGACATCATTGAGACAAGGGTATAAACCGCCACAAGTAATAATTGTTGCCTTTACACTAGTTTGGAGTATATTTTCTCTTGAAACTCAACTCTAAGGACCTATTGTTCGAGCCAAGTACAATTGAGATCAATGTGCTCTTTTTTGACATATGTAAATGATGAGTAAAGTATGACCTTAAGAAACACTTTTTCATTATTATTTATGTATCCATGTCATTCCTTATCATATGGATAACCACCAACAAAATATTCCATCATAATTGAGCATGCATAAGAAAAGATATAAGTGATATGAGGAATATTAAATCGTCTTTTAAAATTTTTTTGGTTCTTTATGTTCCAATTAGGATGGTTAAAAATCAATCTTCTTTTTTTCAAATATAGGTAGCCAAAATGCCAAGATTTCTTGATTTTGGAGGATTTGAGTTTGCTGACTATGTTGGAAAGGGGGATAAAAAAATAATAGGGGCTAGAATTTTCTGAATTTTTTTTCCTGTTTATACATGACTGTGTTTTGGAGACAAAGGTTTTTAGTCATTATTTCAAAGTTAGTACGGCCTACCAGAAACTTGGCTTTCTTTTGGATTAGGTCATAATTTTAAAAGGTAAATTACTCTGAGCATTGTTTTGGTTATTTTTCTTCACTTTACAACCAGGTTTTTGAATATTACATAACGTTAGCAAAGTAGATTTTAAAAATCAATGAAAAGACAATAAATTAAAGCATGAAAGATAATCATTATCACACAACTCATTCTCTCTTTTCACATTAACATTCTCTCCTCTCTCACCTCTCACTAAAAAAAAATCACAACCTCTCTTCTAAAAAATTACTCTCATACTCATAGTCAACCAACTCATCTTCTTCAAACTCATGACCTGTGACAACAACCGTTTTCCTTATAACAGCAAACCTATTATTCAACCCAAGTAAAATTAGGATCAATGTACCCAGATCTAGCATATGTAGATGATGAGTAGAGTATGATCTTAAAAAGCATCGTTTCATTATCATTTATGTAACTATGTCATTCCTCATCATATGAATAACCACCAGCAAAATATTCCATCATAGAAGTTAGACAATGTGGAGGAAATTGAGCATGCATAAGAAAAGATATAATTGATAAGAGGAATATTAAATCATCGTTCAAAATCGCTTTAGTTCTCAGTTTTCCAATTAGGATAGTTGAAAAACAATCTCTTTTTTCCTAATATGTGTAGCCAAAATGCCAGTATTTCTTGATTTGAGAGGATTTGGGTTTGGTGGCTATGTTGGGGGGGGGGGATAAAAAAAATAATCAGGGCTAAGATTTTTTGACAAAAAAGGTTATTTAGTAATTATTTCAAAGTTAGTACAGGCCTACTAGAAACTTGGCCTTCTTTTGGATTACGTTATAATTCTGAATGGTAAATTTTTTGAAGGGTAAATTACTCTGAGCATTGTTTTTGTTATTTTTCTTCACTTTACAACCAGGTTTTTGAATATTACACAACGTTAGTCAAAGTAAATTTTGAAAATCAATGAAAAGATAATAAATTAAAGCATGAAAAATAATCATTATCACACAACTCATTCTCTCTTTTCACGTAACCTTCTCTCCTCTCTCACCTCTTTCTAAAAAAAATCACAACTTCTTTCCTAAAAAATTACTCTCATACTCACAGTCAACCAACCTCATCTTCTTCAAACCCACAACCTGTGATAACAACTGTTCTCTCTCATAACAGCAGGCCTATTGTTTAACCCAAGTACAATTGAGATCAATGTACCTAGATCTAACATATGTAGATGATGAGTAGAGTATGACCTTAAAAGGCATCCAGCAAAATATTCAACCATAAGAGTCCTCGTATTTAGACAAAGTATAAAGGAAATTGAGTATACATAAGAAAAAATAACAGTGACATGAAAAAAATATTAAATTACCTTTTAAAATCTCTTTGGTTCTTTGTTTTTCAATTAAGATAGTTGAAAATCAATCTTTTTTTTTCCCTAATATGTGTAGCTAAAATGCCAAGATTTCTTGATTTGAGAGGATTTGGGTTTGGTGGCTATGTTGGAGAGAGAGAGAAGACTCTTTTGTTTGAGAAGATGGAAAATAATGGGGGCTAAGATTTTCTAATATTTTTTTGTTTTATTAAGGATTGTATTTTAAAAAGAAAAGACCATTTAGTAATTATTTTAAAGTTAGTATAGGCCTGCCAAACAGCGATCTCTTTTTTCCTAATCCATGCCACCAAAACACCAAGATTTCTTTATCTGAGAGGATTTGGATCTAGTGACTGTAGGAGAGAGAGGGAGGGGAAGAAGATGGAAATAATAGGTGCTACAGTTTTCTAAATTTCAAGCTGCAGAGTATAATATTTAAAAATTTGATTGCGAAGTAAAAAAAAAAAAACCACACTATAAGATGATTGAAGTAATTTACCCGATTTTCAAAGGTAGCAGATGACAGGTCATACACAACAAGAGCAACATCAACATCAATTACCCTAACCAGGAGCATCAATATATAAACCGCATTGAACTCCCTTTTGCATATAACCTTTATATGTGTGCAAATGCAAGACGCTCTTATTTTAACAGCCATGGATAACAGATCCAACAGGCAACAAGAGAAAAGGAGGATCCCAGGCATAGGAGAAATGGACAGAAGCTGATGCCTCCAAGGAATTGCCATTGATAAGTAGACAAGTATCACCATTCTTCACAAAGATTAATGGATCAACACTTTCCACTGTTTGAAACCCCATGCAAGACAGCTTTATCTGGCTTTGAGCACATCTGCAGTTGTTTGTCACTGTCACATTCCATTCTGGCTGACCACTTATTTCTCTCCCACTTCGAACTGTGCCAATGTTGATGTTGTTCAAAGAGCAATCACACAATCCTGCATTTTCATTACACCAACTTTGGAAATCAATTTCACATAATCCGGCCTTCCAAAATTCATATAAATTATATTCATCAACAATCAATTTAATCAGTGATCTTGACATGCTTAGGACCCGATCACAGACACATATTCAACTTCATCCTTTGTCGAGGAGGGAACTTGTTCATGATTAACCTTCATGGTTTCAAAAGTTCTGTGTCTACCTCAGAAAAGGTACCGAGACCAAAAGAAAAACCCTTTATTTAAGCTCGACCAGAACAAATCGTTTTTCCTTATATCAAGTGATTAACACATCTCCCTTTGCAAAGAGAAGCTTACAACATCATGAAATCAGCTCATGGATTTACCAAATTAAGAACAGCGGCATGTGTTTATAACACAGCCCAATTGTGTGATTTTCTTTTAATATTATTGATAACAAAAAAAAAAAAAGAAGAAGAAAGAGAAATACCATATGCATAGGCATGTGTTTGAGCAAGAGAGGACAAATTAGGACAGCATGGCCTTCTTACCTCTGGTAGCAAGACATAAAACAAGTATTGCAACTAAAGCTTTCATGAGACCTGCCATTGCTTGTCTTCTTGTTTTCTGGTTTGTGTTTTGCTGGGGAAGGCAATCTCTTCTCCTTGACGGCTTTAGTAGCAAGACGGTTCATGCTCAGCTACTTTTATATTCTAAAAGTACATCGGATAATTATGGTACCCAAAAAGCTGATGTTGACTTCATTTCTGTAGATTTTCTCAACATATATGTTTCCGTAATTGGTCCAGCCTTCCACAAAATGATAAACACTAACAAAAGCTCGTGTTCCTTTTTCTTTTTGGACGGTTATTTAACTAATTTTTTTCATAAAAAATATATTTCACATTCTTTACTAGGGTTAACATGATAATCAGAACAAACCCTTTTATTACCTACGCTAAACCTCCAAAAATACGAATTAGTGAAGCTTATTGCACAGATTAACCATACCCTGGACTCTGGATTAATGCTTGCCCCAACAGTTCAGTTGTCTTTTTTTTTTTGTTTTTAATCAAGGGCAGTAATAAATTTAGTACGAGGAATACAAGTGTTGCTGAATGCCGTGGCCATTTCATCAATCCTTTTTACAGTACACGTATGTTCAGTCAGGCATATGTCCTAGTCAATTAACACGTGTTGTGAACACGCTTTATGGCTATAGACCTGTCCGAGTCAAGAACCATCAAAAGGCAAATGCTGGTCGGCATCTGGAGGTGCTTAGGCCTGCTTGCACAAATTTCAAAACAAATCGCAGAAAGCATGCAGAAAGAGGTCGTCCTATAAGAAATGTGAAGGGTTCATTGAGATCATAGCACCAACCTGATTTATGTTTTAATCCTTTTCAAAAAAAAGCTGAGCAAAAGGGTTTGTTCGTTTTTAGGAATGGGAAAGATATGGATAAATAATCAAAACTTCATTTAATAAGACTTAACTCAAAGGTTGATTACAGTAAGCTTCAAAATGAAGCAGCTCCTTTTTGCCCTTTATTTGTCATAGTTTCCAACGCCAATTTCATATAATTAAGCAGCAACTTTCTTGGATGTTACAGAATTGACAATGGTAGCAAACTCTGGGCCCTGCATTCCAGGAAATCACAGTGTCATTGTTAATGCCTGCCCAGTTCGTTGGGATGGAGAGTATTCTAGGTACTTTTATGACAGCAAGACAGATTTTTCATTTGTGATATTGAAATTTAGAAGCAAAAAGTTAAATGCTGTAATATTTATTACCTTCAAGGATGCACCACCAACAAGGAATCCGTCAATATCTTCTTGCTTTGCAAGTTCAGCACAGTTTCCTCCATTCACGGATCCTGAAATGGAAATTCAGTTATAATTACATAACGAGCAACAGCAGTAAACAAGATCTACAGAAGCAGAATATTGTGAGAAGCTCAGAAGAACCGGAGAATTCAAAGGAACAATTTAGAAATGGGAAACCCTAGCAAACCAAACCGTTAACATAACTTTATGATAATGGTCCCTGACTGCATATTGGCTGAGATTAACCTCTAATTAGCACAAGCATAGCTGGCAGGTTACCATAATGCCCTGTTTTGCCCTAGTCTATAAAGAAAACATGAGGAAAACCTTATGCCTATTCATTTGCAAGTTCATGCATATTTTGCATGACCTAAGCAAGAGAATTCACTGAGGCAAAATCATGTTCTCAACATAACACGGCAAGTGAAGTACCTCCATATATAATACGTGTTTTTGATGCGACTTCTGCCGAGACATTGTTTTTAAGCCAATCACGAACAGCTACATGTACTTCCTGAGCCTGCGCAGGTGTGGCCACTACACCAGTACCAATAGCCCAAACAGGCTCATATGCAATGACTATATTATCCCAGCTGGGCACAGCATCTGCGGGGGTAATGGCACTACTGGTGTTAGGCTCTTACATTTTAACCTATCATCTCATATTCCAAGAGAAAGAAACATCAGCAATAACCTGCATACGCCTTCAGTTGCTGATAACAAACATCAAAAGTTTTCCCTGCTTCTCTTTCTTCTAACAGTTCACCAATACAAGCAATCACTCCAACACCCTGGCTCAAGGCATAAGCTGCCTTCTTTCCTATAAACTGTAATTAACAAAATTTCAGTCAAGTTCTACAGATGTCATACAACAGAAAAAGGAATTATGATCTAATCCTTGCAGCCACTAAACTTTCACCTGATCATCTTCACCAATTACATGTCTACGCTCAGAATGCCCAAGGATAACCCACTTGCAGCCAATGTCTTTCAGTTGTTCCACACTGCAAATAAATTAAAGAAACATTTTGAAGACACTGAGAGAAGGCAATAGCATGGAAGCCTCGTAAAACAAAATAATCCTTGCTTGTAATTCCTTCTCCATGCAGCATTAGCACTATGGTAAGAAAACCTCAGAGGTGAATTAAATTTAACTTGCACTTAATGCATGTAGCCTAAAACAACAAATGTCTCAATAATGGACCTGAAAAGAATTTCTCTTGGAAGAGACGTCCACCAATGTCCATGCAATTAATATGTAAATGCATAAAGCTTTGAAAACGTTTTCATAGGATAGAGTTGGTTTTTATTATGTTTTATTGGTCTTTTACAGGAAGGGAGTAGCAGTTGCCATCCCATCCAAACAAAGCTATAACTGAAAAGGAAGCAGCTAGCTGACCTGATTTCTCCTGTGAAAGCCCCACCCTTACTGACCCAAGAGTTCTGAGCTGATATCTCAATCCTGTCTGTTAAGGAAGACTTGACCTGATCGATGTAAATAAAGGGAGGTGCTACAACAACGTCTGCGAAACTCACAGTAAACAATTTAAAAAATAAGAACCTCTTAACAACTAGATTTAAATTTCGCCTTGAAAAAATTAATAATAAAAGAACATTATATAGGAAAAAAAATTCCATGATATACAGATCACCTCCCTACCAAGAACAAAGGGGCACATTCACCACCACTAAAACCATGTCTAAATCATTTTGAAAACAACGGTGCCACTTGGGATGTGAGTCCATCGACAATACAAGTTTAGTCTAAACAACCATAACCAGTGAATGCCTATCAATTAAGCTTGATAGCAATGAACAGATAAAACAGCAAAGCACAAGAAAAGATTTACTCACCGACATCAGACTCCAACTTTGCGCTGTTCAGGTCTGAAATGAGCGTGGTAATGGATTCTTTTGTTCCATTCTAAATACAGAAACAAAGATGAGAAACTGGATCAGAACAAAAATCAAAACCTAAAGGGAAATCCAGTACCTATCTATCTCATCTAAAATTAGGCATAAAAGATTGTAGAACCATTGTCAAACTACAGACAAGGGCATGAGAGCCTGAACCCTGCCCCCCCCCCCTCCCCCCACCCTTTTTTTGTCCTTTTCTTTTTTTTATAAGCAAGGCTAGGTACTTACATATTTCCAATCTAAACAGTGACTATAAGAAGAATTAATGTTAAAAGTTGAGAAAAATAAATAAAAACAAGAAATCAGTAAGAAATTAAACAAGGTACTCACACATTTCCAATTTCCTCCAACAAAGAACTGCAAGCATGAGAAAAAAGAAAAATTCATTAATGGATAAAAAAAATAGCAACATAGAGAACCAACAATCTAAACAATCAAATTTCCTTAAAAAAAGGTTTCCATTTACCAAACTCGCTTCGAGTAATAATCTTGAATATTATTATTATTATTATTATTATTATTATTATTATTATTATATAATAAAGACTAAAGTAAAGGTTACAAATATTATTAATAGTTAAAGAAACGAGATCTGGAGGAGACAGGGACTTTGAATAAGGAAGCAGAATGTGAAAAGGAAAAGGTTAAAAAGGCACCTGTCCAGTGCCAGCCATGGCAAAGACTCCTCTAAGAGGTTTTCGGGGAGAAGAGAAGCGAAGAAAGGACTGGGAATGAGAGTTGTTGGTATTGTTGTTTGGACATAAACGGCGAAGACCGGAGAACTCAGGCGCGCAATACGAAGTTGCAGATTTTGGACCGGAGAGTGAAGTTGAGAGCATAGCCATGGCCGCTAAAGTCAATTTTTTTTTTTTTGCCTTTTTTTAGAGAAAAAAAAAACGTTATGTTACTGTTTGCTGGAAGTGATAGAGGAGAGGAGAGGCAGGGTGGGTTTTGAAGCTGTGGTTGTTGTGTTTATCGTATGGTGGGAGGTGGATAGTTGTTCGGTCCACGCGAGTTTTCAGAGCGTCGTTTGCACGAGGGATTTATAGTTAAATAATTTAGCAAAATTAAATTTATAGTATTGCAGTCTATAAGTATAGCTATATAAAGTTAATCTCATCAC
>Ga0325410_1008172_pt1 | contig 11340 bp, 8 predicted proteins | sample PopdelMetagenome_16_FD_206182 | JGI IMG/M metagenome (GOLD analysis project Ga0325410, IMG submission 206182) | Populus deltoides microbial communities from Bellville, Georgia, United States - Xylem-PdIQD-R3 | ecosystem: Host-associated > Plants > Phyllosphere > Stem > Wood/Secondary xylem... | reverse complement strand
GGATTATAGAGAAGGTGAATGACAATGCGTATAAGTTAGATCTTCCTAGTGATTACAACGTATCAGCTACTTTTAATGTGACAGACTTGACTCCATACTTGGATGAAGATGACGATTCTAATTTAAGGACAAATCATTTTCAACCCGGGGCTGATGATGTGCATCATGGGAATTATAATCCATCTTGTAAAGCTAAAACTAATATGCAAGAGGATTCAGATGGTCCAATGACAAGAGCGAGAGCGAAACAACTACAAAGGGCCTTGACGAGTCAAATTGGAATGATTGAAGCTGCGTTGGAGTTAAAAATTAGCAATTAGTTTGAAATTGGTTCAAGGATGTTTATTTGCCTACAATTGGAACTTGGAGATGGGAAAAGCCTTTAATGGTTCTTTTGAAGCCGGGCTACTTGAATTTGGGTTGATATGCAAATAAGTGAAGGAATTGATGTTGTTTATGGTCAGAACAGCAAATGAATTTGAACCCGAATTTAAAGTCATCCATTGCATGTGAAAACAAGACTAATCTAGGTGGATTTCAAGTTCAGAACATGTTCTTTCTAGATTGTCCAACCATGATTGCATTGGACTTTTATGTAAGAAGATATGGTTGTTTTAAATTTGGTTTGTTTATGTTAGAAAGGTCAAAAAACGTGTGCTAGTTAATTTGTCTAGGTTAGTTTGTCAAAGTCTATTTTTTGGGCTTGACTTCTGCCATGTTGAATTTTTCCTAACTTTGGAGGGATGTTCCAGTTATAAATATAGTATCAGAATATGTAATAAAGCACTTTTGGCCAAGATTTGAAACTTAATTCACAGAATTAAGAGTTGTTCTTCCAAATTGATTTTGTGAAGAACCCTACCTGACTTATCACTCTTCAATCACAAAGAGTGTGGCGTCGAAATCCTAGATTGATCTTTGTGGCATCCAGATCGACTTATCAAAGTATCATTATAGTCTATCCTCCATCTTATTTACCTTGAAATCACTATAATCCAGCCTAAACACCAAAAGAAAGACAACCAACCAGACCCATCCTTCATCCATTTTTGTCAGATTCATTGTTGCCGATTTTTCGAATCATTCACGGCACATCATGACTTTTCGTCAACGATCCAAATTTTCTTGCTCAATCTTCACATAAAATCATATCAATTATCCTTTTAAACCTTTAAGGTCATTTTATTATTTTAGGATATTTTCATTTTAAAATTTCCACCTTTATTTATTTATCGGGTATTATTATCGTTTCAAAGTAACGTCACTGATTTTAATTGGTGCTTGCACCTTAAATCCTGTCATTTTCATTGCAATATCCTTTATTATAATGTATTCTTTATTATCTCACTTATTTCTTAGAAACATTTTGTCATTTTTCTCATTATTTTATCCATCAAAACACGTTACCAGTTTTTCTATCCTTATGAATTCTAAGTAAAGAAATATGCAGAATACGTGAAGGGATTCAATTGTTTTATTCAGCTTACTTTCTCTATTACAAGCACAATATATATAACCAACTTTACAAAGCTCTGTTTTCCTGATCCTATAATTTCAGGCTTCTTGGATAACTATATGGAAAGCTATTTCTATCCGGATACAATCACATGTTTACAGGGATTCTAGGATATATTTTTACAGCTAACATCAAAGATACAATAGGACTTAATTACTGGAAATCCAACTTGGAGATAATTACTTAGACTTATCAACACTCCCCCTCAAGTTGGTGCGTAGATGTCACTCATTCCTAGTTTGTTGAGATAGTCATTAAACGTTTGGTTTGACAGTGCCTTGGTTAACACATCAGCAAGCTAGTCTTGAGATCAAACATGAGGAACTTCAATTAATTTTTCTTCCAGTTTCTTTTTGATAAAATGCCTATCAACTTCAACATGTTTAGTGCGATCATGTTGGACAGGATTATGAGCAATATCACATGCTGCTTTGTTATCACAATATAACTTCATAGGGTTAACTAGCTTGATCTGTAAATCTAGCATCAGATTTCTAATCCACAACAATTCGCATATAGCTTTAGCCATTCCTCTATATTCAGCTTCAGCACTGGATCTAGCAACTACCTCTTATTTTTTACTTCGCCATGTAACCAAGTTTCCTCCTACAAACATGAAATAGCCTGATGTAGAACGTCGATCTTGAATCGACCCAGCCCAATCAGCATCTGTATAGCCATGAATATCCAAATTTTGTCCTTTTGTGAATAAAATTCCTTTTCCTGGAGATGACTTTAAGTAGTGTAAGATTCGGATGACAACATTCATATGCTCTTCGCTTGGGGAGTGCATAAATTGACTGATCACACTCAATGCATAAGCTAAATCAGGTCGAGTATGTGCAAGATACATTAATCTTCCAACCAGCCTCTGATAGCGTTCCTTGTTAGTAGGAACTTGATTTGAATCACCATGTAATTTTAGGTTTTCTTCCATAGGAGTGCTAGCTGGACTGCATGCTGTCATACCAGTTTCACTCAATAAGTCTAAGGCATATTTTCTTTATGATAAAAAAAATACCTTTCTTTGATCTTGACACTTCAATTCCAAGGAAATACTTCAATTCTCCAAGATCTTTCATCTCAAATTCATGGGCAAGATGCTGTTGTAGTCTTTTCCTTTCTGCAGGATCATTTCCAGTCACTATCATATCATCAACATACACAATAAGAGCTGTGATTTGTTTTTCATTATGCTTTAAGAATAAAGTGTGATCTGAGTTACTTTGTGTGTAACCAATTGTCTTCATAAAATTTGTGAATCTTCCAAACCACGCTCTAGGTGACTGCTTCAAACCATATAGGGATTTTCTCAACCTGCAGACCTGTTTATTACCTTCAGTTTGTTGTTTACACCAGGAGGCAATTCCATATACACTTCTTCTTGGAGAGTTCCGTGCAGAAATGCATTCTTTACATCAAACTGATGTAAAGGCCAGTCAATATTTACTGCTAGAGATAGTAGAATACGAACAGTATTAATTTTGGCCACTGGTGAAAAAGTCTCCATATAATCGATTCCATATGTTTGAGTATATCCCTTGGCGACAAGTCTTGCTTTGCACTGTTCAATAGTTCCATCGGCTTTGTATTTAATGGTGAAGACCCATCTACATCCAACAGGTATTTTCCCTTTTAGCAAGTCAAAAACTTCCCATGTTGAGTTCTTTTGAAGGGCTTTCATCTCTTCATTCATTGCCTCCTTCCATCTAGAATCATCCAAGGCTTCCTGCACATTGTTAGGAATAGATACAACGGATAATTGATGTATAAATGCCATTTTTTCTTTTGACAGTTTATGGTAGGATACATAGTTATTCATAGGATATTTAAATTTAGAGTGAAGGACCGGTTCAGAGTTCACCTTAGGCTTACCTCTTGTGACTCGATTAGGTAGTTCTTTTAGAGGTTCAGATGGAAGACTCTCAAGAGGCTTAAGTATGGAATCAACTGGGGAAGATAATTGGTTAACCGGTATATTGTGGGAAACTGTCGGCACATCCAAGTTATCCTGATTACTGTCAATGACTTCGATTTCTGGACCATCACTACCATAACTTGCATCACTGGCATACTCCTCCCTGTCCTGGTGATCCTCAATGTTCTTATCACCTGGACATTCATTGTTATCCAAAGGATCAATTAATCGGTTACCTTGTGTAATGACATCCAAATTATCTGCAGGATTAGTTGATGTCTGCACTTCATCGCCAGCCTCTCATTGAGGTGAACCCGTAGAATAATACATGGTAGTTTCATGGAAGACCACATCAAAAGTAACATAAAGTTTGCGAGAAGGAGGGTGATAACATCGATAGCCTTTTTGATGCAGCGCATAGCCAACAAACACACATCGAAGTGCCTGGGGTTCCAGCTTAGTTCGCCAGCCTTTGTGAAGATGCACAAAGGCTACACATCCAAAAACTTTAGAAGATAAATTTGGCATAGTGAGAGCACTTACAATGCGATGAAGAACCTCAAAAAGAGTTTGAAATTGCAGAGAACTAGAAGGTACATGGTTGATGATATAGGCTCCAGCAGTGACAGCTTCTCCGCAGTAACTAGTAGGCATGTGTGCTTCAAATAAGGAAGCACGAACAACCTCAAGAAGGTGACAATTTTTGCATTCGGCTACCCCATTTTGTTGAGGGGTGTAAGGGCAAGTTGTTTGATGAATAATGCCATATGAATTCAAGTAATGTTTCAAGCTATGATTGATAAACTCTCACCCATTATTAGTACGGATAACCTGAATGTTAGATTGATATTGTGTTGCTATCATTTTATGAAATTGCTGGAATAGAGAACTCACTTCACTCTTTGATTTCATTAAACAAATCCAAGTCATACGAGTGTGATTATCAATGAACGAAATAAACCAACGTGATCCATTCAGAGAAGGAGTATTTGCAGGGCCCCATACATCAAAGTGAATAACCATAAAAGGTGCAGGACTTTTATTCATACTAATAAGAAATGAAACACGATGACTTTTAGCAAGTTCACAAACATCACACTTAAAGTCTGAAACAATCAATTGCAAAAATAACTGCGGGAATAATTTCTGTAAATATCCAAAAGATGCATGGCCTAAACGTCTGTGCCACAACTAGATTTCAGAACTCTGATGTTTATCAGATGTTTTAACTGAGAACACTTGGGCCAACTGAGTCGAGCTTGCCGGAATCAGATCTAGATAGTAGAGTTTCCCTCTTCTAGTACCATAACCAATTGTCTTCCGAGTTTGAATGTCCTTGAATATACAAAGGTTAGGCCAAAAAATCACAACACATTTCAAAGCACAAGTTATTTGAGCAACAGATAATAAATTATGATTAAGAGAAGGGACAACAAGCACCGAATCTAAATTCAAATTTTTTGTAAGGGAGATCGTGCCTTCTCCTAACACAGAAGAAAGGGTACCATCGACTGTGGATACTATCTGTTGATTTGAAGGTTTTATGGACTGGATACAATTATTGTTAAAGGTCATGTGATTTATGGCACCTGAATCAATTATCCATTCACTATTTCTAATAGAAGTGGAGGTATGAAGAGCCTTACCTGCATTCCCAGCAGTAGCAATAGAAGAGGAGGCTTTCCCAGGATTGTTGACAAACGTATGATTGGGCTCCGCCACAGCAACTGAAGCATAAGGATTTGTCTTTAAGTTTTATTTACGAGGTGCTTTGGAAAAATCCCACCATTCTGGATATCCAATCAATTCATAGCATCGTAGTTCAGTGTGTCCTGTTTCACCACAATGAGTACACATGCGTTCTGGTCGTGCAACTCCTATTTCATAGCTGCGATATTGTGATCCAATTGACTGATTATGATTAAGTGAGCCAGATGCTCGCTCTGGTTTCAGGTTCATTGGTCGTTGATATTTGATTCGACGAGCTACCATAACAGATGGTTCTGAGTGTCCAGGTTCGCCATTCAGTGTGTTTCGTCTGACAGAATCACGATGAACATAGGCATACGTTGCTTCAAGGCCTAGTATAGAATCTCTCCTGAGGATCTCACCACGAATTTGTTCAAACTCTTCATCGAGTCCATTCAGAAATATATGCACCCGCAGTCTCTCAACTGATTTTTATAGGCAATTACATCATCGGGGTCGTTCATGACAATTTTATCACGATGATCTAGTTCTTGAAAGATTTCTATCAGATCACCATAATAGGTAGAAATAGGACGACCAACCTGTTTGGTGGAGAACACACGTTGGTTTAATGCAAATAATTGTGATTCATCTGCCCCATCATAGAATGCTTTGGCAAGAGCATTCCAAATCCCATGTGCAGTAGGCAGTCTAAGGTAGCGTTTCATAATCTCTAGTGACATGGAGGTCAACAACCATCCTTTAACCTTCTAATTCTCAACATACCATTTAGCATAGGATGGATCAGTAGTCTCTAGAGATGTGTTACTCATAAGATATTCAAGTTTCTCTCGCCCTACAATCTGCATCTCCATGATTTGAGACCAAACATCATAGTTGCTTTCGGTAAGGATGACATTAGTTGAGAAACTGGAATTCTCTGATTGAACATGGATAACTGGTGCAGAGAAGGATGATTCGGTTTTGTCACTAGTCATGGTACGGAGGGAAAGTTTATAAGGTTTCAGGATTTGTGTTGTGATGATATAGAGCAGATACTACACCTAGCTCTGATACCAAGTAAAGAAATATGCAGAATACGTGAAGGGATTCAATTGTTTTACTCAGCTTGCTTTCTCTTTTAGGATTCTTTACTTTCACACTACATATTCAAACAGACATATCTTGAGCCTCAAACATTGAATGTATGCAATTCAAAAGCCAATAGAGAGAATAAATAGAGCAGAACACAACTGAAATGGGGCTCTGTAACAATCTTCTCTTCTTTGTTTTTATCAATCTCTATTAGCAAGTCATGAGAAGTAATATTATCATTGTAGTTCTTTAAGATTCAAGTATTTATTTTTTCTTATCCAAAATTATGCTATTGATTGTTATTCAAGCTGATCAAATTGTTTTGAGATAGCATGTATGCTTTGTAATTTCTTTTAATCTGTAATTGTTGTAAGGGATTAGATTAAGAAGTAAAAGAATTAATTTGATTGCTACAACTCTCATATAGATTTATTAGGGAAAAATAAACTACGTTAAATTTTCAAGCTTTTGAACATTTGCTTAGAATAAATGCATATATTTTACTCATAAGACTACTGCCGAGTGAATGAGAATTATTTTTAATATTAAATTCGCTTAATGGTAAGAAATTGATTAGAAAGCTTTGTCTAATTAATTTACTCTTAATCTTATCGATTTCCCTCAGCTTTAAGGGATATTGAATTTATTTGCTTGATGTGAAAGAATATTTATTTTAGTTCGATGATCAATAAATTTATAGGAATGAATGTGTGGACTATTGAACTAAGTTAATGACATATCAATTTATTATTTTTAGAATTATTTTTTTACACCATTTCAGAACATAAATATTATTTTTTATATAAACAATGCTAGTATTAAACTAAGAAATATTGGCAATGAGATATCGTTTTGTTTTTATCCAATCAGAAATGACAATGGCATTAAAATGAGAAGCTTTTTAGGATAGGGCTTGATTTGGATTTATTTTGATACTTTTAAAGTAAGCTGGGACTTGGCCCATAAAGAGCTTTGGCATTGCAGGAAACTTTGGTCTGAAGGGTGTGTGTCTTCATGGCAGCTTAGGTTAGACTAGTTTACATGTTTGCGCGTTCGGATCACACACACAAAAAAAAAAAATTGAATATAATAAAAATATCTAAGTTATAAAGTAATATTTAATATTATTATTAAACTTTATTTTTCGAGTGAACTTTAAAATCTTTTTATTCAACTCCCTATTTAACTAAAATTTAAAATTAATTTGTATGAAAATTATCCCAATATAATTCAATCATCTAGATTAGTCTAAAAACAACATTGTTGCCCAACAAAAAAAATTATGAGAAAAAAATTAAAAAGAAAAAAAAGATAAAATTAATAGGAAAAAATATCTTAGCCTTATCCAAGCTTAAAATTAAACCATGTAGAATCTCTTACGTAACCTCGTCGACTTGAATGTTATAAAGATAACCTTCTCGATCCCTAAAAAAATTTTAAAAATGAAATTAAAAAAATTAAAAAGAGAAAATTTCAGTCTCACTTTATGTCTAGCTTGATTGTAAAATTAAACCTTCTATATAGGATATTTCATCATGATAGAGTCACCTTCGTACATCCAGAGATAACTACATGACTTGTTAAAACAAAAATCTAGGGACAAAACGGAGAAGAAAATGAGGAGCTTCACTGTGACATTGTCGGGTAATATGATGGATTTGTTTCTGCAGGACGACACTTGTTAATGATAAGATATTCAAATCGTGAAGTCCCATCAACAAGGTCGTTACGCACAGTAAGCTGGTAAACAGACCGGCCTGGGAAAGTTGCTTGAAATGCATTCCATTCATGGCAATTCAAGACATTTTTGTTCGCGAGTTGAGAATTGTCTGCCTCAACAAAATAATTCAGGAAAAAGACAAGATTGTCTGATGCAAACCATCTGAGCTGCAAGTTTGAGCGTAGAAATTAATGGTTCCATTAATCCCAGGATCGATCGATCTTACTGCAAGATATCATCAAATTAACTTGACTACTGTAATCCTGTTTGTCTGCCACAACTGGCAATATTATATTCAGCTGATTCCACCTCCAATGCTGGGCACTGCAGTTCTCAAGTGGATCTCTTGTCAGTTGTCACCTTGAAGAATCTCTGGCTAGAACTTTAGGTACGCAGGCTTTGTTTCCTGCACAGGGGAAATAGACGGAAATGGGTTTTTTTATCATGAAATACTAACCAAATATCTCGTAAATAAATGTATTTTATGTATATCTTGGATTAGCATCTTGTTTCCTATGTAGATGAGATATCAAAAATAGTAATTTGGGATATAAAAATGAATACTTTTCTTCAACAAATTAAGGGCTCAGTTTGTTTTTAAAAATAATTTGATTTCTCAGATGTAGTCTCATGTGGAAAATACTTTGTTTTTTTCTGGAATAATAGCCCGTTAATCTTGGCATGTTGTAGTCTCATATGTTGTGTTTAGAAACACCATCCAAATTATATTTTTTAAAATTTTTAAAAAATATTTGTTGAAAGTTATATTTTAATATTTTCAAGTTATTTTCAGATATTTTAATGTGTTAATTTTTAAAATAATTTTTAAAAAATAAAAAAATATATCATTTTAATGTATTTTTAAATGAAAAATACTTTAAACTATAACCGCTATCATAATCCCAAACATATCCTTAGCTTAACTTAAAGAAATGATTCTGAAAGAAATCTAAATTCATGAGCTGTGTTGTTTATGTTTTTATCTAAATATGAACGAATACAAATAAAGTTATATAAATAAATGATCAGCTCATATAATATATAATATGAAATATGGACATGGTTTGTAATGATTAATTTATTTATTGTAAAAAAATAAGATTTCAATTATGATTAAAAAAAAAAGAGTTGAATTTCTATTTATTATTTCCTTATTTTTACTCATAAGAAGTAAATGAATAAAATTTCAAAATTCTGATCACAGATTTTTTTTCTAACAACTCGTGTGATGTTTTTGTATTCAAAGGTTAGAGATTACAGTCGTACTCGACACCTGGCAGGGGCCTTGCTGCTATGGGTTTCTGTCAGAATAACATGCGGATGGGCTCCCTTTCACTGCTACTATTCAACACCACAGCGTTGCCGGCAAAGCCTGCCTGTCTGTGTTGGGACATGCCCTGCAGTAGCCGATATCGTTTTAGTGTTCTTTCCATTAAGAAAACGTTTCAGATTTGGTATAGACTTTTCACAGCATTGGATGCTGTTTACTAATCTTGAGCCCTCAGGTCAGCATTGGATGCCTCATGCTTTGATTTTTCTCTGCGATATTTTGTGAGGGTTCAAACCAACTCTCCTACTCTCCTTTCTTTTTTCTTTTTCTTTTTCTTTTTTCAACTGTAGGTATCCGGACTCGGTTATGCATGTTTTAATTAATCTCTTAAAATTCTAAAATTAACGATGAAATTTGTAGTACTCGAGCCAGTAATATCCGAAGAAAAACTCTAAACCTAATAAGGTGAAATACACCGCACAGGAATAGCAACTCTCATTTATTGCAAGGCTAGGGAAACAAGCTTGCTGGTGTGCTTAAAAGTTAGAAGGCATATATATGCATTTGTTATCTGGCAAAGAAGTGTTTTTCCTGAAAATAGCATAGGAATAATATGAGAGAGAGAGTACAATTCTATTACTTGTATTATAATAAAATAGTTATTTTTTATTTAAAAAAAATAGATGTACTAGTTTGTAATTTTCTTTCCTACCTGTACTATTTATAAAAAAAAAAAAACCCTCGAAATCCAAGGCTGTGGTGAAAGTGGTCACGTTGGACTCTAGGTTACGTGTCATATCATTAAATGCCCCCAGCGGACGGCTTTAATGATCACAGGCCTGCATGGTTTGATTTTGCTTTTGGCCTTAGACAAGCCTACCAATAGAAAATGTGACATATTAAAGATCGAAAAGAAAACAATTTAAAAAAAAATAAAACATACTTTCTCTGAAAAAACTGTACGTGATCATTTTTTATCATTCGATTTAAACAACAATCAAACTAAATATATAATTTAGTTGTGAGGCCAAATAATTTTATAAAAAAAAATTAAATGAAATCATAATACTTAATTTTTAAACCAACTTAATATTGAAAAGTAAAATAAAAAATAAAAAAAAAATATTCAAATTTGATGAACAACTGAATGTATGACCTAAGAAATAATATCGAGATAACTTTCTATGTAAAAAAATAAAGAATATTAAATTTTAAGGAACCCAATAATAATGGATAAAATTTTAAAAAAAAATGATCACAACCAATTTGGTCCAATCTTCAGAACTTGTGACACAAATCATAAGGTTAAATCACAATATAAAAAACAAACCTGAAAAAATAACAATGTAAAATTCCCAACTAATCAAAGTAATTAGAGATAAACTTGAAAAAAAATTAGAAAAAAGGGATAAAAAAGAAAAAATTGTAGATTTGAAAATAATAAAAACCAAATTTGACACAAAAAGAAAATCAAATCATAAATGATGAAATTGAAAAACAATTTCAATTAAAAAAATAGTAAAAATAACTAAAAATAACAATCAAAACAATGAGGATCATATTTGATATAAAAATCAAATATCAATTGAAAAAATTGAAAAAACTTAATTCAATAAAAGATTCAAGACCATACACATTGCAATTAAAAGAATGAGGACCGAATCTAATATACAAATCAAATGTCAATGAATGAAATTAAAATAAAAAAAAAACTCAATAAACAATTCAAGACCAGATACATTGAAGTAAAAAAGAACCTAATTTGACCCAACAAGTAAATAATCAAACTTTTTTTTTTTTTTTGCGGTGGCCACCATGTTCGGAGAAAAGAAAAGAGAGAGGGAAGAAAAAATATGTGGTCAGAACTCAACCGCCGATTTTATGGCAAAACGCTCCTCAAAGCTAAAAAAAAGTTATTTTTTAAGACATTAAAGTATTTGTATTATAAAAAAACCCTGAAAAACCTCTTAATCTAAGAAAAAACTTTATGGTGATCTGGTAGGTTGGAGGATTCGTTGCAGTATAAATTTTGCAATTAAAACATGATGAGTTCTTAAAGCTGGCTGATGGAAATTGTAATTTAATGAGTTGAACTGATATTTTAAGATTAACTATTCATAAAAGTGTTGGTT
>Ga0325410_1008171_pt1 | contig 11341 bp, 12 predicted proteins | sample PopdelMetagenome_16_FD_206182 | JGI IMG/M metagenome (GOLD analysis project Ga0325410, IMG submission 206182) | Populus deltoides microbial communities from Bellville, Georgia, United States - Xylem-PdIQD-R3 | ecosystem: Host-associated > Plants > Phyllosphere > Stem > Wood/Secondary xylem... | reverse complement strand
TGTTTATTTGTTTTTTAGTTTATTTTTTAAAACAAAGAAAAACTAAAAGATAAGGACTTTTAATATATCCTGCAAAACTAGAGTATTAATTTATAATTTAATCGATTAAAAACCACACAAAAAAGCTATAAAAGGCAGTTGCTCAACCGAACCTCCTCATTCGCTCTCTTGTCTTGTAATAATAACAAACACAACACTTGTTTCCGTTCCTCTCCTCTGTCTTCACATTAAACTCCGCCATCTTCCCTTCTCTTTCGTTCTCTTTCAGAACAAGAAATTAATATTTCTGACGCCTCCTGTAATCTCTTTTTTCGTAATGTATGTAGAAAGCAATTGAAGCTCTCTCTCTATATATACAGACGCACACAGACAAGGAGGGAAAAGGAAAAAAGTAGATACATACAAAGAGCAAAAGTCTATTGCTTAGGGTGTGTGACATAGCTAGAAACAAAATTATGTGGAACGTGTTCTTGTTGCTGCTGCTGCAACTTTTATTCTTCTTCTCTTCACGGATTTCTACTGTTACAGCCTCTGTGTCCTATGATCATAAAGCTGTTATAATCAATGGGCAGAGAAGGATTCTTATTTCTGGCTCGATACACTACCCAAGAAGCACTCCTGAGGTACCGTTGATTCCAATGTGGCTCATTCATGGGTTCTTCTTCCTTTTATTTATTCCTGATTTCACTTTCCACGTTTTTGAATAATGTTTTTTTTTTGTTTTTCAATTCTTATGTGGGTTTTTTATTTTGTGTTGGCTGCAGATGTGGCCTGATCTTATTCAAAAGGCCAAAGACGGAGGAGTGGATGTGATTCAAACTTATGTCTTCTGGAATGGACATGAGCCCACTCCTGGAAACGTAATGCAAATTCCTTTCTGTTCTGGCTTTTGCGTTTGCTGTGCCTTCTTTCTCTTCTTCTTGTTTTTTTTATCATTTCAAGTTTCTAACTCGATTGATCTTCACTCTTTGGGGGACAAAAAAATTCAGTATTATTTTGAGGACAGGTATGATTTGGTTAAGTTCATCAAGCTGGTTCAACAAGCAGGCCTTTATCTTCATCTGCGGATTGGCCCCTATATTTGTGCTGAATGGAACTTTGGGTAATTACTCATAATCTATATATCTATTTTGATTAGCTTTGACTAACATAGAAATCCGTGTCCTTGATTTCTACAATATCTTGTTTTCAAAGAAAGGGAAGGAAAAAAAAAATCACATGCTCTGTTTCTGGTTCAGGGGATTTCCTGTGTGGCTAAAATATGTTCCTGGTATTGAATTTAGAACCGACAACGGGCCTTTCAAGGTTATTATTACTCGGAATCTTTGATTTCGATTTTGAGTGCCCTTTTCTTTGAATTCATCACTCAAATTGTTCTAATGTGATTTCAAATCTGTTCTCTTCTTTTTATATAACTTCAATGAAGGCGGCAATGCAAAAGTTCACAGAGAAGATTGTGGGCATGATGAAGTCTGAAAAGTTGTTTGAAAATCAAGGAGGCCCAATAATTCTTTCCCAGGTAGGAAATTTACCTCTTGAATCTCGTTCTAGAAAAATGGGTTATATTTGTTTTATTGCATTTAATCCTATTTTGTCTTCAATTGGTCCATTGCTCAACACAAGTCCCTAAAAAAAATTTGTTATGAAGCCTTTTTTATTGGATAATAAATAATAACCCTGTTCATGTCCTTATCATCATTCTAGAAACGTGCTTTAAATATTTTGTTGATTTTGGCATGTTTAAACACTTTTTTCTTTTCTTTTTGTTGAACAATAACAGATAGAAAATGAATATGGACCAGTGGAATGGGAAATTGGTGCACCTGGTAAAGCCTATACAAAATGGGCAGCTGACATGGCAGTGAAGCTTGGTACAGGAGTCCCATGGATTATGTGCAAGCAAGAAGATGCCCCAGATCCCATGGTAATAATCAATTCTACCATTTTTTTTTTTCGCACGCCTTTTGTTCGCTTTCATGGGGTCGATTTCTTGTAGTTTGTCGTGTACCTTGAATGGTATATATTTATTTATTTATTCCCTTATGCACTTTTGCCTTGCTTTCCCTGTTCAATTTAATTCTTTTGGGGCCCTACCAGTCCCTCTCTTTTTGTTCTTATGTCTACTAATCAACAAACAAAAGTTTTTATTTTTGGTGTTATAATAATATATTGGATGAGCGTGTTCTATTTGTTGCTCGATGGTAGATCTTGTTTTAAGCTCCATGGTGAAGATTCTGCTAAAAGTATTCACTGAAACTTTTTCGTAAAGAATAAATATGTCAGGATGGCATTCATTTGGATTGCATAGGCCAATCATTCTGCTTCGTTATCATTTATTCAAGCAACTATCTTTGTTTTATACGATTTGCAGATAGACACCTGCAATGGATTCTACTGTGAAAACTTCAAACCAAACAAGGACTATAAACCCAAAATATGGACAGAAGCCTGGACTGGCTGGTAAGTCACACACGGATGATGAGTATCCGCAGGAAAAAAAAAAGATAAAAAAGTTGGTTATAGGTACTTTATTTTTCATATTTGGTGCTGAAACGTGACTAATGATCCTTGAATATTTTTTCCTTGCTTCATCTTGCCCTCAGGTATACTGAATTTGGCGGTGCTGTTCCTCATAGGCCAGCAGAAGACATGGCATTTGCAGTCGCAAGGTTCATACAAAATGGTGGTTCATACATTAACTACTATATGGTAAGCAACCTTCCAAATTTAATTTGCCCATAAGATGGATAATTATCACTCATTTCTCGGGGGCTTTCCTTTTTTTTTCTGTCTTTCATGTCTTCAGTACCATGGAGGAACTAACTTCGGAAGAACCGCTGGCGGTCCCTTCATTGCCACTAGCTACGATTATGATGCCCCTCTTGATGAATTCGGTATGTACCCTAAAGTGGATCATGAAGAAGAACACATTGCAATATATGTATTTACAAATTAATGTTTTAGGATGCACTTAAATATGCAAAAAAGATACATTTCCAAAGCCACTGTGATCCATGGAGGATGCCTATCTTTTGAACCAGGATTACCAAGGGAACCAAAGTGGGGGCATTTGAGAGATTTGCACAAAGCCATCAAGCTATGTGAACCTGCTTTAGTTTCTGTTGATCCCACTGTAACATCACTTGGGAGTAATCAAGAGGTAAGGTTCAAGTTTTGTGGTTATGTACATTATGTACCTGCAATCTTCTGGGCTGGCTTGCTCATCATCACTGTCATTGTTTATAGGCTCATGTATTCAAGTCAAAGTCGGTATGTGCTGCATTTCTTGCCAACTATGATACAAAATACTCTGTGAAGGTGACCTTTGGTAATGGACAATATGAATTGCCGCCTTGGTCCGTCAGTATTCTCCCTGATTGCAAGACTGTGGTTTATAACACGGCAAGGGTAAGGAATAGTCTGCTGCTTACAACAGGAATCTTAGTTTATTCACCTTTTTGTGGTTCTCCATGTCAGTTTCCCCTGATCTCTTAGTAATTGACAATAAAGGTTTGACCTTAGTCGTCTTTAAGGATCTCTCATAGGAGTTCTGGTAGATAATAAACAAGCTCAGGTTTAGCCCCGCCAAATACTGGGAAAATCTGCAGCAGTGACTTTGATGTCTGATGGTAATTTTTGTGCAGCTCGGTTCCCAAAGCTCACAAATGAAAATGGTTCCAGTGAGTAGCTCATTTTCCTGGCAATCATACAATGAAGAAACTGCATCAGCTGATGATGATGATACAACTACAATGAATGGGTTGTGGGAGCAAATAAATGTGACAAGGGATGCCACAGACTACTTGTGGTACCTGACAGAGTGAGTACTAGTCCTAGTTTTCAGGACAAGCTGATTCTCGGGGGCAAGTTTTCGGGTTGTTGCTGCATGTTTTCTTGCTTACAGCTTACCATTCTTGAACATTTCTTGATTATTCAGTGTCAAAATAGACGCCGATGAAGGATTTCTGAAGAGTGGACAGAATCCTCTTCTCACAATTTTCTCCGCTGGTCATGCTTTGCATGTATTTATCAATGGTCAACTAGCAGGTGGGTTGAATAGAATATCATTTCTCAGATTAACCTGTTACTCCTAATGGACTTCATTTTTCACCTCCATCTTGTATTAAAATTTCAGTTTAATCTTGTGGCAGGAACCGCGTATGGGGGATTATCAAATCCTAAGTTGACGTTTAGCCAGAACATCAAATTGACAGAAGGGATTAACAAGATCTCTTTGTTGAGTGTTGCTGTTGGTCTCCCGGTTAGTTCTCTCGCTTTTTTTGTTCTGTCTTTGTTCTCCGTGACATGAATTTGGCAGATAATTAGTCATTTGAACTCAATATATTGTCATCTTGATTGATCTCAGAACGTTGGCCTGCATTTTGAGACATGGAATGCCGGGGTTCTAGGTCCAATCACTCTGAAGGGTCTGAATGAGGGGACGAGAGACCTGTCAGGGCAGAAATGGTCATACAAGGTTTGTTTTGTTTTCTGATTACTTTTTCTCTCTGCTAAAACATTTCTGACCACATTGAAAAATCATAGAGCTGGTATATGGCTGTACTGCAAAATTAGACAGTCAGAAGAGGCTAGAGAATCAATTAAATCATCTGCCATGTTTCTGAGCAGATTGGTCTGAAAGGTGAATCACTGAGCCTTCATACTGCTAGTGGGAGTGAATCTGTTGAATGGGTGGAAGGATCACTATTGGCTCAAAAACAAGCACTGACCTGGTACAAGGTAAGAGCTAGTTTCATGAGTACTTCTGCATTTCCATGTTCTTTTATTTTGACCAAAGGTTACCAAGTTTTACTAAGAAATCCGCCTGTCTCGATAAATCCAGACAGCTTTTGATGCACCACAAGGCAATGATCCCCTGGCTTTAGATATGAGTAGCATGGGGAAAGGTCAGATATGGATAAATGGACAAAATATAGGACGGCATTGGCCGGGATATATAGCTCATGGCAGTTGTGGTGACTGCAATTATGCTGGAACTTTTGATGACAAAAAATGTCGGACTAATTGCGGGGAGCCCTCACAGAGATGGTAAGGAAGCCTTAGGACTGTCTAGCTTGCTTTGCTTGTCCAATTTATGTAGCCTTGACGATGCTATTAATCTCAGGTACCATGTTCCTCGCTCATGGCTTAAGCCGAGTGGGAATCTCTTAGCTGTGTTTGAAGAATGGGGTGGTGATCCAACTGGAATTTCTTTTGTCAAAAGAACCACTGCAAGTGTATGTGCTGATATCTTTGAAGGGCAGCCGGCGTTGAAGAACTGGCAGGCGATAGCCTCGGGCAAAGTCATCAGCCCGCAACCCAAAGCCCACCTGTGGTGTCCTACGGGACAGAAGATATCTCAGATAAAGTTTGCTAGCTTCGGAATGCCTCAGGGCACATGTGGAAGCTTTCGGGAGGGGAGCTGCCATGCCCACAAGTCATACGATGCCTTTGAAAGAGTACTTTAACCTATGAGACCTATTTTTTAAGCTACATGACAACTCTTGACAGTAGTAAAACAATTGCTGCTAAGGCCACTCTGCATGGAACACAAGTTTAACGCTCAGTCTGACTTGAAAATGTTGCATATGCATATTAGCAGCTTCTTTTTTGAGTGCGAAGACATAATAGGTATTTACAATTTTATGCAATTCCCGGCATCGGACTCTCTGGGTCATTAAAAACCTAGGAGGAATATTGGGAGAGGATTTTTTTAGTTACATAATCATTGAAGAAGTGAGTGATACTATAATAGGTTTATTTTGGTTCAATCATTTTTCCTTTTCAATTCATCTTTCGGCTGAAAAATCTTGCTATGCCTTAGGACGTGAACTGGTTTGCCCATGATGCTGATTTATCAAAAATATGAGATTAAGCTTTAGTTTGCTCAAATTCTAGCTGGTTTTTCATAAACTTTATGCGACTGACATGAGGAACCTTCTGCAGAATTGTGTTGGAAAGCAGTCGTGCTCAGTGACTGTAGCTCCTGAAGTTTTCGGAGGAGATCCATGTCCAGATAGTGCAAAGAAGCTATCAGTTGAGGCTGTCTGCAGCTGAAGTCCTGAAATTCCAAAAGCTCTACGCAAAGAATTGAAATCCCAGATTACTCCATTTCAGTACATAGACACTACATTACATCCTTTAAGATTTTCAGGCTTGTAGATTGCAGATTTCCAAGGTCCATGGAATCACTTGCCACCGGCGAAATCATAAAAAAAAATATATATATATATATACAGAATTTGGCAAAGCCAGATGAAGATTGTGAAGTGGTTGAAAGATGCTTTAGGTACATAGGCAAGGTATTATCTGTCATACATCATAAACAGGCTACATATAGTCTGAAAGCTTTTAGTCTTGCAAATTCATACAGGCAAGTCTTTAGCGTGCAGCGGTCGGTTGAGTATTTTGTAAGTTTGTCCCTTGCAAAATAAAATGCAAAGGAATATCACTAATAGCATTCCAATGGAATTTGAATTGTGAATTTCTATATTAAAGCTTCATACTCTCTTTCTTATCGAACCTCAAAAGTACCCCTCCAAACTATTAGCTTAGTATCAATTTTGCCCCTAAACAAAATTTTGTATGATTTTTTCCCTTAAAACAAATTTTGATTTCTCAATTAGGACATTCTATTAGAATACCTTAAACATGGATAGAAGGACTTAATTAAAAATTTCTAAGAATTACAGAACAGATATCGCATCCCCACATTAATCCCATAATATACAGGCAACTGGCACATCAAGATGTGTTTTCTCCTTCTATCATGATAAGGTAAAACGGACTCCCATTAATCCCATAAAACGGACTCCCACCAAATATTCCAGTGTTTTGATTTTTTGGTAATCGAGAGTCAATTTCATCTATCAAACTATTAAAAATGAAAATGAAACTACCGAACACTTAACAACCAGAAAACAAAAGCTTCTCACACAAGGTAAAGAATAAAGCAAGAAAAAAAAAAGTAATCAAAGGGGATTGATAGCTGACCATAGAAATCTTCATCTTGATATCCGAGCAAATTGAGTGGAAAATACTGCTGAATTCCATACAAGCCTGCTGGTGCAATCGTTGTTGCTTTCACCCAACATGCGAGGACCAACTACCAAGCCATTCTTAAAAGAACATACAAGAAAAACCCTGTTTACAGAGGAGCCTTAGCCTTATTCCATCACAACTCTTGATGCGATCCATCAAGTGGTTTTTCAATATTATAGAGAGAGTTCTCAGCCCTGATTACCTGGATTCCCCTGGATTTATGAAGTTGACAGCTCTGGTTTTTGTATCTTGATGACAAATGAGATAGTGAGGATTAATAAATATTCCACTGTTTCTTCCATTCATTGGTTGCCTATCATGAATGGATGATAACATTAACCGGAAATCAGGAAGGACCCACACCAATTTAAACCAGTTAACTCTTGCTTTGAAGATCTAATACGATCCCACACGCTATTAAAACACAAGGATCCATTACTCATAAGCTTCCTATAGACTCAATCTCCTATGCTGAATTGTAAAACTTCTCTAGGATGTTGTGCATAAGCAAAGGGCTCCGTAGCTTTAAGAATCTCATGATGACTCAGTGCTTAAACCTTTAAGGGCATCATCTAGATCTTTGTGAAACTCTGGTACTTCTTTCCCTTGATGCCTCCACCTCTCCAATCTACCTTGGAGATCCAAAAGCATAGGTACTCCATCCTCATCAACATTAAACTGGGTTAGCCTCTTGATACACTTGAGCAAGTACCTGCCAGCCCTTAATTTCACCAGGCATAGAAAGTCCTCTCCAGTCTTTTCAGTTTCAAATAGTGAGACAGACATCCTGTCAACAACATCAGTTAAACTGAAGACAAGACAGGCTCCTAATACAGCCTCCTCTTTGTTAATCCCTCCAAACAAATCTTCTGGCCCTGAAGAATTATAGTTTACATGTTTCAAGCTAGTATTCTCAGTTCCAAGTGAGTCGAGTATCCTACCAGTGGCAGCATAATGAAGCAGCAGCTCACATCCATCTTCGTTTATATAACCGGAGGACCCAGTCAAGATGCCTAGTGGTATTCTTCTGAACAGCTTATCATGCTGCTGGAGAAGAGCATAAGACTTTGCCTCACAGAATGCCAACTCATCAATGGTTTCATTATGCTTCATGATATTCTGGAATTGTTTGAGCCAGAGGATAATGACTTGACAATCATACTTGTTTCCAAGAGTAGAATCCTCCTTGCTGTCGCAAAATCTGGGTTTCTTAAGTTTCTTCTTGTAGCCAGCCATCCCATTCTGACTATTATCCGAGCTGATTTCTTTCAGATTCCAACACTTTGATAGTTTAGTCAGATTTTCAAACAGTGCATCATGATTAGATTTGTTAACGGGGCTCAGAATCCAAGCAATAAAAGTTGCAGCAGCAGCAGAAGCAGGTAGTTGCCCAAATTCCGGTACCCCTAATGGACATTTTACTTGAATATTTTGTTGGGAATTTTTATCATCAGAAAAGAGTAAAACTGAAGCAAAATAGAACCAATCTGGAAAGCTTATTGCCAGGGCCCTGCTATGAAACATTTCAAATAAGTTCTAGAAAGTAGATTGAAATGTAGTAATTGCCTTTGCTATTTTCTTTGACATGGAGTAAGAATATACCAGATAGATTTGTGATCTATTGATGCAACCCTCACTGCTGATGGCTTGATAGTTGGATCACATAGTTCTCTATGCAGATAAGCTGATTTTCTTGTCATGTGAACTAATTGTAGGAAACTTTCATACGAGAAGGGTCCAGTCAAAATCCTCAAGAAATCACTTTTATATGGAAAATATGCATTAGAAAATGGAAGCTTCAATCCCAGCTCTAATGATAGACCCCACCATGTTGGTCTAGAAATTACATCTAGTATCAGTGAAACTAATTCCATCAGAAGCTCTACAACAGAACTAAGACCCCTGTTGCATAAAAAAAATAACAAAATGATGTGATATAACTGTTGCTCTGATAAGACAAGTTTCTAGCAGTAAATATTATCAGAAGCTCCATGCAGATAACACAAGTGAATTTCCAGCAAAAAATTCAATTGAAGTTTATTAGAAAATGATTCTTTAAGAAATATTAAGAAATGCTAAAAAAAAAAGTTGGAGCATCCATAAAATCAAGAAATAGAACTCACGTCTGCAGAAACCAGTCATGTAATAGAGCTCTTGTATCAATGAACATAATTGGAGAAAGTACCAGGCATACAAGAATCGAGCGCCAATCCATCCTCTCATAAAATTCCATGCTCAAACAAAGGAAAGGTCTTTTTATGGTTTCTTTCAAGATTTTTGAAATATCATGCTTTAGAGCTAACGGATCAAGGTACCAAATTAACAACCTGCACACATAAGTATAAGTGGAACAGTGAAAACATAGGGTGAATTTACAAAAAAAAAAAAAAAGGTTTGTGAAGCACCCAAGTCAATTTCTTAAATTTTTCTATTTGATTATTGTCATATTCTTGTTGAAGAGATTGACTAATAAACTTTGAGATAAGTTTAACATGCACTGATATTAATGGCCATGTCTCTAAAACAAAATGAAAGAAGACAATTTCTACACCGAGTAGTGAGAGAGGTAGTTGCAGCAAACCTCGTTGGTATTTCATGGTTGCTAAGGGAGAAATCCATGGGCAAGTGACACAGCAGCTTTGAGATAGCAGTGATACTTCCATCAATGGATTTAACATCAAGAACACGCATTGATGGGGATAGATATTTATAGCAAGAAGCTGAAGCCGCAACTCTAACGACAGCAGATAACAGCAAATCAATAGGCATCCCTACAGCAATTTTTATTATTATTATTATTATTATTAAGAAAGAGGTTCAGACATTCATATATGGATCTGGTCATCCAATAAAATTAATCCTCGAAGCTCATTGGAAATCAAACTAAAACAATGACATAGAAAGAAGCCACAATAAATGGTCCTTGAACAGTACCATCACAATTCAATAAACATCAAAACGCAATGGAGATTAAAGAAACAAGGGAGAAGAAAACCCACCATGCTCCTTCAATTTTGAAATAACATCAGAAACACATTCAATTAGTTCCATGCAATGGCCGCGAGAAATGAAGCTACCGATCTGCAGAACCTCTTCATTATGAAACCGGAACACCTCACAACATATTGATGAAGACAAGACACTAACAATTGTCTTCACAGAATACTCAACCACTGAGTCAAGAACCTAAAAGTAAAACCCATTACTCAAATTAAGCAATGTAGACAGCCATAAGACCTAAGTCTAGAGAGAGGAACTATTCAATATACCCGGAATTATACTCTCATCCCTCAGTGGAGCCCATGAATTTTTTTTTATGATGGGTCCATAATTTTGTGAGAAAGAGGAGTACAACTTCTGGCATTACCTAACAATTTCTTTTGAGTAGAGAAGAGAAATGACAGACCTGTGGCGCATTAAAGCACATGAGAGATAAAGCAGTGTCCAAAACCCTAACCCCAGGATTGTGAGTGAGAGACAGAGTTAGCTTTGAGATTGAGGGATCGATTGAAGAATCATTGAACTCTTGTTGTTGTTGTTCTTGATTGATTGGCGAATTGCGAGTTAGGGCTTGGAGTTCGAATGCTAGTTTAGAGAAGAGTTCCATTATTTCTGGTGACGTAGGAGAGGTCGTCCTCATGATTTGTTTTTTTTTTTTTTTTTTTTCAATAATGTTTAAGCCTTAAGGGACTGATTGTCTTTTTTATCAACGGCTGACTTTCCCGCCCAAATAGAAAGGCTGAAACGGGCCTTAATTATTGGGCCTGACCCCCTCGTAAGAGTACTGCAGCTGATTTTTCACGATACAGCGATCCTCATCTAGGAAAAACAAGACTGGTTTTGGAATAAAAAAAATATATAAAAACTAACCATAACTAAAAAAAAATATCAGTATTTTCCTATAGCGGAAGTTAGTGTGGGTTATAAGTACTTTCATTGTAAATTACTAATGCTTTTACTATGAATTATACTGTTTGAATTTGTTCTTTATTAAAAGTACTGTGAGTTGGGGAAACGTTGTGGTAGAGTTGCTCTTGGCATAGAAAATTGCAAATATTATAGAGGGTGGAGTTATCTTTTTGGATGAGAAGAAAATAATCAGTTGGGATTTTGATAGGATTGTACAGCTCTAGAAGCAAACACTTAGCACTCGATTTCAAATCAGGATGCTAGGGCCAAACCCAAATATCTGGCAACAACCCATGAAATAGACATCTGGTGCCTAGAGCCAGTCAATTGAGTGTGTGTGTGTGTGTGGGGGGGGGGGGGGGGGGGCCGGGGCGGGTGTTTTTTTGTTAAA
>Ga0325410_1008168_pt1 | contig 11342 bp, 5 predicted proteins | sample PopdelMetagenome_16_FD_206182 | JGI IMG/M metagenome (GOLD analysis project Ga0325410, IMG submission 206182) | Populus deltoides microbial communities from Bellville, Georgia, United States - Xylem-PdIQD-R3 | ecosystem: Host-associated > Plants > Phyllosphere > Stem > Wood/Secondary xylem... | reverse complement strand
TATATATATATATATATATATATATATATATATTGTCAAAGGGGTATGCTAATTATTTAACCATTACAATTTATTAGAACTCGAACTTAATTTAAGACAAACCGTAAAAAACAAAATTGTCATGAATTTTCCATCTTTGATATAGATATCATACCATTGATCGGATCATAGAAGAGAATTCGGTGCATTTTTTTTTTTAATTAAGCTTTTATAACTAAGAGTAAATCTTTTTTTTTAGATCAGGTTTCAAGCATATTATTCACACACACACACACATATATGGAAGTAGTTTCTTGAATATTTTTTAAAATTTGAGTATTGGAGAAACAAATTTATCAGGGGTAAACCTTCAAACACGTAGCATTCATTTTTTTATAAAAGAATTAGAGCATTGCTATTATATTGATAAACGTGAGTTGCTAAATTTAAATTTCATGACTTCTGAATATGCCAAAAGCGCACAAATGTTAATGGAGGCTGTACATTCCTTGTCCACCTGAAATGCTCCGAGGAATAAAGTAAAATCAGACACCATGTCATGGGACAGCTAGGTGTGATTTATTTTGTTAGCAGAGGACAACAAGACACCTTTATACAAGCCCTAATCATCTCTAATTGGGACCGAGTGGCAATAACACCAATCAGAACTCTACTAGGTGAGTGATGATGATCATAAAGGATTTCCATTTGGAATGTGGACATTCTAGTTTACACCTTGTGCTACCCCAACCGGCAACTACAAATGATCCGCCGTCGAGTCAATAAATTTAATCCTCAAATATTAGTATAATAATCGTTGCTAATCGATGTTCAAGGCCCGTCAATCATGAGGGTTAGCAACGAGCCGAATGTAAAGAGTCTAACAGACACGAGACACTGCCCTCTTTGATGTTTAGACCAGCCTAGTATAAGTTCGAACTAAGGGAGCTCAAATCCAAATACATTTTTTGTTTAATCATGGTCTTCAGTATAGGATCTATAGATTGGATAGTTGAATGTCTGAGGAGGAGCCGCCCAAAAAGCAGCAAGCACGGGCGGCGCATCAAGCAAGATGAACCGATTTTTAAGACACTTTGTCCGACCGAAAGCACAAAATTAAGATCCGCTATCTTATTCAGGACAGGTCTATGTTTAATTTCAGGATGTATGGTTTTTTTCAAAATAATTTTTTATTTAATTTTTATATTAGTATGTCAAAATCAACAAATCAATTTAATACTTTTTTTTAAAAAATAAAACACATTTAAAAGTAGATACTATCACATTTTCAAACTGTAAATGCATTATCCCAAGAGATTTAAAGCTAGCCCCTCATTGCTAAATGTTTTTTGAAAGTAACCAATAACCACATTGATGGTCAAAAATCACATAAGATGTACCACACGCTACTAGTTGGTAATTTCAAAGGAGTGCAAGGAAAAGAAAAGAACAAAAGCATCTAAATATATAAGAAAAATATTATAGTAATTCATAATATTTTACTTATTTTGCCATCCTCCAAACAAAATTAAATACCTGAGGGTATTTTGATCCTTTCACAAAGATTTATTAATAATTACCATATTAATTGAGGTATATTGATCTTTTTGCATTTATTATGCATAGTAAAATGAATTTATTTATCTTAGTATTAAGATTTTTAAAATTGATACTCAAGGCCTTTTGTGATTTTAATTTTCTAAACACAATAAAATAACACAAATGCACTTAAAAAAAGATTTTTCTATAACTTAGTGTAAGGGTGTTTTTGTCTTTCCATTCGGGTTTTTTTTTTGTAATTATCATATTGATTGAGGGGTGGTTTTAAATTCTAAAAATATAAGTATTATTAAAAAAATTGTTGATGTATGAGTCAGCGTATAGGTGGCCTCCGCTCCCTTTGGGAAATGTGTGAGAGATCGTTCGATGACCAAACATTTTCTTCCACAACGATGTTTGATTCTTCTCAGTGTTCCTTTCGTGATGGAACAACGCGTGTAACTAACGAATGACTGGTTAGGTGTCAATAACCTTTTGTTTTATTTTCTCTCTTCCCTCCTCGATTCTCATGCAAGCCTCTTGAAAAATTCAAAGAAGTCATTAGATTTTTTATTCCTTCAAATTTGATCCATGTTTTTTTTATTACTATTTATTTTATTTGAAATAATTTATAATTTTCATCTCCTTTTAATTTTTTTGGGTCAGATTTAGTTCCTCGTTCTTTTGATTGCTATTTATTTTATTTGAGATAATTTTTAAAATTGATTTGTTTTTACAACCTCATCCTTCTTAATTTTTTTTCCCAAACAATTTTTTTTCTTATTTTTCTCATTGCTATTTTTTTTCACCTTGGTAATTTTTTAAATTAATTTTTTTTATTTCATCTTTCAACATTAAAATATTGGAAATCAAGCTTCTTGATTAAACTCAGATTTAGGATTTCACAGTTTTGAATTCTAAAGATTAACTCAAGTTTAAGAGATTCATCTAAATTTCCTTGTTTTTTTTCTTTTTTTTTGAGCTCATGTTTTTTTTTTCCCAAACTTCAGCATGTATTCAATTGAAGATTAAGCTCTATTTTTTTTCACTTGCTTTCTATAGGTTTTTTTTTTACTTTAAAAATAACTTGAGTTGTCTTGGGTCTTTTTGTTTATCGTTTCTTTGTTAAATTTAGTTTTTTTTAAGAAATATATTTTTAATTAAGTTAAATTAATTGATTAAATATAAACATAGAAAGCTTACTTCATGATATTTTGTTAACTTATATTTTTTTAGTTTCATCATTTAACATTTATTTAATTGGAGACTAAAGTCTGTTATTTTTTTTTATTTTTTTTCTTTAGGATTTTTTATTGATTTTAAAAACAACACGGGTTATCCCGAGCCTTTTTATTTAATGTTTATTTTTTGTTAAGTTTAGCTTTTTATAGATATTTTATTTTTTAATTAAATAAATAAAAGTATAAGATGTTAATATTTATGATATTTTATTTGATTTGATTGAATATAAATAAAGAGATAAGTTAAGAGATTTAAATGAAAAAAAAAAAAAACCCCTTGGCCTATCACACTGCGCAGCGTGTGCCCATAGCTAGGTTTTTTTTCTTCTAAAATTTGGGTTATAGCTCATAAAATAAAGAATTGTCTGGTAAGTAAGGTTTCTCACTTCCTCCGAACTCTTTAGAAAATCTAGAACTTACGTTAGTTTAATCCTGTCTCTTGCTATCCCTTGCACCTTAGCCTTTCTCTAACCTTTTTTTTTTCTTTAACAGTGAAAATTAAATCAATTAAAATGAATGATTTTGATATGAAATAAGAATAGAAATAGAAATTATAAAATATTTATAAAAAAAACAATACAGTGATGAGTTTTAAAATCCTAGATACTTAGAAATAAGACTGATGTGTTAGATAATTTGTTGATTTTTTAGTTCAAGTAATCTAATCCATTTTTCATATTCAAGGTATCTGGTGACTTGATATGAAAAGTCCAAAGGGTTGATAACTAGTAGCTGGTGATGTCTGATAAGCCAGGTGACCGGTAATTGATACTTGCAAAATGTCCCCTTTAATGGACATGAGGACTTGATCTACTATAATAAAGTCGATAACTTTATATATATATATATATATAGAGAGAGAGAGAGAGAGAGAGATAAAATGCAATAATATTCTAGAAATAGATGCTCTGAAAATATATATTGAATCAATATAAAATACTGAAGCACCAGCATAGGGTTCCAGAAAAAATTTTTAGCGAGTGTTGGGCTCGAACAAGGTGTCAGAACCCATTAAAGATGAAAATGGGTTCAGGCGCGCTGCTTGGACCTAAACACGTTTGGCTTGGATGTGACAGCCCGAGCCTATAAGAGGTGAAAGTGGGTTTGAGCACATGCCTGACCCCAAATACATACGTTTGGCTCGGGCATGACAGCCCGAGCCCAAGAGTGGTGAAAGTAGGTCCGGATGCGCTGCCTGAACCCAAATACGCTGAGATTAAGTGTATTGAGGTGAAAAATTGGTCTAGACGCATTGTTTGGACCCAAGCATGTTGGGCTCTAGAGCGCTCCAGAGCTCAAGCATGGAAGCCCAGGCCCATGGGGCTCCCTGCATGGGTTTGGGCTTCTTGACTGTGCCCATTCCCTCTAGGGAGCTGGGCTCGGATGGTAGCCCGAGCACAGGCTCCATGGGTGTTGAGCTCGGACAACCACACCTGAGCTCGCTCTTCCTAGGTCCCCTGCTGTATTTTGAGCTCGGGATACCAAGTCCGAGCCCAAGGGATGTTCTTATTGAGCTTATTTTGGAGGAAATTTTTTGATCTAATTTTTAGGGTTTTTAGGTTCATTTTATTTAGATCTATCACATAGTTGTGTCTATTTTTTTCATCTATATATTTTTTTAAAAAATAAAAATTTAGTTAAAAATTATTCTTTAAATAAAGATAAAATCTCATTTTTATTTCATCAAACATGTTTCTATATTTAATTTCTTCGTCTCTTCCGCTGCAAGAACGCAATCAAAAGCTAACTAAAATACTTCACGTGGTGGTAATTACAAATAGAATACATAACTCTAACTCACTAGCAAGATGCGAATACCTTTTGGTCAAAATACCTGAAGGTGAAAGTGTGGGTCGATGTGTGAACGCTGTCTGTAGCCTTTTGATACAAGTCACCGAAGCAATCTATCAAAAAAAAAAAAAAATACGAGCTAGGAGTATCTACTTTCCTTCACTCTACCTCATAAATTCCCTCCCTCTCTCTATCGCTACCTTGCTATATCAAAATGAAATATTAGTGCTAGATATTGGCAAAATCATTTGTGTTTAGATTCGTTTCAACATACACATACACCCACAAAAATACAGACTCTCATCTCTATCTTTAATTTCCTCTCTTGCAATGGAGTTTTGGAAGTGTATGGTTCAGTTTCTTGAGGACAAGACTATGTTGGTCACGGGTGCAACTGGGTTTTTAGCAAAAGAGTGTAATAATCCATATCCTATTCCTTTGTAATTCCTTTCTTTCCCTTTGATTACAGCATGGATGATCATATCTTCTCTTGCAATATTGATCAATGCAATTTTTATGGAGAAGATGCTAAGGGTGCAACCAAATATGAAGAAGATTTACCTTCTTTCAAGAACTCCTGGTGCCAAGTCTGCTTCGCAACGCTTGCAAAATGAGGTATATATAATACTTGTGAGGGAAAAACAAGCAAGTAAAAATAACAGAAAGGAAACTTAATTCGGAGACCGTACGAAATTAAGTAAAGTACCCTATCTTACAAGTTTTATGTTCTCATTCCAACTTCGATGAAAGGGTGGCAAGGATCATTGGCTGCTTCTTCTTTTTTCCTTCTTTTGTCCATTTCATTAACAGGGACTGAAAAGCGAAGCAGTTGATTTTCTGTTTTTTGGAAAATTTAATGTAGGCATGATGTTGCTCTTGGCATCAACACAGTGAGAGCTGAGAATGTCATTTGTTTTGCCAAGAAATCTGTGAAGCTAAAGGTTCTTGTCCGTATATATATCCCCACCGGTTACTATTGATGTTTAATCATTCCCGTCACTTCAGCCACCTCCATTAATTTGTTTATGGTTATAAATACGAGACTCCAAACCAAGACTTTTTTCAGAGAAGAATAATATAGTAATATTAAATGAGCTATACCTCATTAATTTGATCATATTACAAGATTGCTACTGGCTTGTAATTAATTATTACAGCTTAATTAGCAGGTGATTCAGAATAATTGGACTTGAATTTAATTCTAATAGTTAAATTAATTCTTTAATTTGGAGTTTTTTTAAGAGTATTGGTTTGCTATAATAATTCTAAATAAAAAATATTGTTCTAAAAATACCCCAATTTTTTTCTCTTGAAAACCCTACACCACTTCTCTTAATTTATCATCTTTTTTTTATTATTAACATGGATGTCCAGGTTAGTTTATGCGCACCTCGACTAATCCCACGAGCCCTGAAGTTAACGACCATGTAAGTCTCCAGTAGTCATCATATTAGTAACCACAGGACTCAAATATAAAATCATAAGAAAAATAAACTTTTTAATACCAAACTCGTACTATTTGGCTATTTATTAAATGATTATCTCTTTTTTCTTCAACAATAAGGTGAGGGGGTCATGCATTATAATAAAGTATTTTGATTAGCCAATATTTAGTCTCGTTTTCATCAAGTTTAAGGCTATGGAAAACTACATTTGAACCGAAAACAATTACGAGATTGGAGAATCCAACAATGACACTTTAAAAAAATTGTGAGTTTTCGATATTTAACTTGCTGTCAATTAAATGATGTTAGCTAGCTACTTAATTAATTGAATTAATAAACTCGATATCATTCAAAAGAGTTGAATTTTTTTTCAAAGAGAAAGAAAGAATAGTGAACTTTTTTAAAAAAAAATCAAGCCGTTAAAATTAAAACATAGAAAATTATATATTTATTTTCCCATCATTCATTAATCAACAAAAAAAGAGGGATTAGTAAAAACAATGATGCTCCTTGTTAATTAAGAGTAAAATTATCAAGATTGCTAAATCAATTTTGATTGATTTTTTAAGTATATTAATTGAATTGAGAGGGCCAAGGTTTTTGGGATAACTGTTTGTGTTTATCCACTATTTTTAATAGTTATTATTTTCGAACTTATTACTTTTCTAATATTTTTTTAATAAATGTTACTTGTCCAAAACTTTTATCAAAGTGTTAGAATTTTAAAATACCCCTTGCTGCCACCATGTTAATTTTTGTATTTATTTAATGCAAATATGATCCAGTCAGCGGTCCTGACTAGTCGAGTGTACAGAACTGCTACTCGCCTTCTCTACTGCCTTACCTTTTGACCTTTATTTACTGTATTGACACTTGACCTAAGACCCACACTTGTAGCCTGTCATCGCAGCATTGCAGGTTTTGCTTACGTAGTTGCGTTTAATTAAATTTTTAAAATATTTTTTATACTGAAATATATTAAAATAATATTTTTTTTATTTTTTAAAAATTATTTTTAAAATCAGTATATTAAAATTATACAAAACATAAAATATTATTTTTTAACAAAAATATTTTTTATAAAATTTTTTAAAAACATGGGTTGGCCCGTGTTTCCAAACACTCTTAGCAGTAAATAACTATTGTACTTGCTAAGCTACGGGTTAAATTAATATTTTATTTAACAATAAAAAAATTATATGGAGATTATTAATAAAAGTATAGTTTGATTAAAAAAATTAAAATAATATATTTTTAAAAAAATTAAAACGATAATAAATTAAATCAATTCAAATTAATTCGAGTTTACCTGTCAAATCTGTTATTTAGATCATAAGACTCTGATAACCCTATAGAAAATAATTTTTTTATTAAACTTAATTCTCAATCAACCCAACATTAATGAAATTGAAAAAAAAAATTCAACTAAGAAAATGAGTCTAGTCAACTTGAATTACCTATGAAACTTGGTTTATGAAATTAAGATTATCTTATAAAAAAAAATTGATAATAAAACATAATTTTTAATTAACCTAAAGTTAAAAGATAAAACTAAAAAAAATTAATTAAAAAAACACAAAAATCGCTCAACTCAATTGACCAAACTCGTGATCCAAGTTATGACATCATGATAATTTTATGGAATGTAAATAAAAAAATATAATATTAAAAGATGAAATTAAAAGAAATAAGATATTAACATGTTTAATGGTGAAAATTAAGAAAAAAACATGATAAATAATGTTTTGTGAATGTTTAAAGTGATTCACCCACATTTTCTGTGTTTTGTTAACGAGGTACACGCGTTATGTGGAATCTTAAATATATGACCACATCATTTCTTGTCCCATGTGCCTCCTACATTTCACTCGGTAAGTTGTTCTATCTAGATTTCACAGTTGAAAACTCGACTGTGCTTGCATGTACAAATAAATGAGCAAAGAAGAAAATAAAAATGTATTGAACTGATGGCAAAGGTTGATCACCAGAAAAGACAACATTTTGATGAAGTGAGAGGTGGACCTGAACGCGATCAACAGCTGGTGTTCTAGAATTAATATGGTCGTGAATCATAAATGTAGAAACAATTAATTTCATGAAAAATTAGGTCTGTAATTTTATCTGGGAATTCAGCTGAGATAATTGAGTCAATATCAGCTGGGATAACATTTAAATTCCGCGCCTAACCAATTAAATAAGCAAGTGACAATATGGCAGACCCCTTTTTTGAAACTCAACACAGTGCAAACAGGAGTGCGAGGTGTTTTAAAGCATGCACCTGCAACATGTTAGGATATTGCCATTTGTGGCAATACCCCACCACTAATTGTGGCTTAGTGGAAGCATCACTAATACCACAATTAGTGGCATGATTATGGGACCTATTGTCCCCTTTGATTGCTGGAGAAAGTTGACCATAAAATGCCTATAAAGGAGGCTTATATTTGAGAGAGAAATGTGAGAGAAGTGAGAGTGTGTGAGAACGTGAAGAGAAGAGAAGAAGAGGGAAAGAGGAGCTGCTGCCATGGGCAGCAGCCCTGCTGCCATATGCAGCAAGGTGTGTGAGCTGGGAGTTGAGTGATCCTCCTCCATGTATTTATTGTATCCTTTCTCTATCTCTAAATAATATGGACTCTCTCCCGTGGATGTAGGCGGTTTTGCCGAACCACGTAAAATATTGTGTCAGTGTACTTTACCCTCCGTTGAGCAACTATCAGTACACATCCGGTCCGCGCATGGGGTGCCGGAATTCCCCAACACAACAGTTCTACCAAAAGACTTTCTTGATTTAATGAATGATATATAACATATCAGCAGGTTTTTCTCTTAATCTTAATGATCACAAGTTTGAGTTTTATCGGAGCTATTAAAAACTTATATGATTATTAACTTCCGAATCTATAGGATTAGTCGAAGTACGTACAAGCTGATTCGGACTTAAAAGACTCACGTAACAATATAAAGCTTGTCTTCAGTCTTATAAGACCTATGCTCCTTGAGCTCTCTTCGAATTTCATGCCATTTGACATTGCAAGTGAATGTGAGAAAAAGATTCGGATTACCATAATGTCTGCAAATCGCCATGGCATCATGATAGTTATTGAACATGTATCTGATTTTGCCAGTTGAAGAGCCCTCAGCATCCCCTTCAAGAACAGATTCATAGATGCCTTGATATGTGCCTGTTATAAGATCATTTTGATTCGCCCTAACATAATCAAGCCGATCCTCCTCAACATTGACAAATGCATCAACTAAAAATTGCTGGTATAACCTGCTACCTTTAACAATTGTTTTCTCAAAACCATCTCTTTCATTAAGTTATCACATGAGTATAATAAGCCCTCATGGGAACTCTTCGACGTTTTCTTTAAGCACGAAGAGTTTGTTCTGCAAGTGCGATATTGCAATGAAACCCGTCCTCTCCCAAAGGAAAAAGAAGAAGAAGAAGCGGGTATTGCTGGGCCAAAAATTTAGAAGGAGAAGACTGCACATTTATAATAATAATATTATTAATAATAATAATAATAATAATAATAATAAAAGAACGTATTGAGAAGATCAAATAAACATATTCGAAATTGATTGATTGAGAATTATATTTGATTTGTAAAAAATGAGAGGATGCCATTGTTTTCAAAGACAACCCCGAGATTGAGCCAAAAGGAGATTCAAATTGGTCAAATTTCACCTTCTACTTCTACGGAGGAGTTTGAATTGTCTTTAGCATTGTCTTCGTGGCGAGGCAGCGGTGTGGCCAAAAGCCATTTGCTTTGGCATCGATAAATTTTTTTCCCTTGATTTTCACATCAGTTCTTTTAAAATTTCAAATTACCTTTTTAATTTATTATCCTTTTAAATTTAAACTCTGTTTTTTTTATTATTTATTTTATTTAAAATAATTTATAAAATTATAATTCTTTTCGATTTCAATCCCCTTTAATTTTTTCATCTTTTAAATTTAATCATCATTCTCTTTATTGCTATTTATTTTATTTAAAATTATTTTTAAGATGATTTGTTTTTACAATTTCATCATTAGTTTTTTTTCTATCGAATTTTATTCTTATTTTTTTAATTGCTATATTTTTTCACTTTGACAATTTCTTTAATTTTTTTTGTTTCGTTATTCAACATTACATTGATTTGGAATTGAGCTTTCTTAATTGATTCCATGTCTAGAATCTTATGAGTTGCGAGTTTTAAAAATTAACTCATGTTTAGAAGATTCACCTAGGTTGTCTTGGTTTTTATAAATTGATGTTTTTTTTATTTCATCCCTTAACATCAAATTGATTTAAAATTTTTCTTCTAGTTTTTCCATTCAACATTAGATTGTTTTATAGTTGAGTTTCATAGTTTTATTCAATTTAATTTTGTTAGTGATTTCTTTAACTTTTATTGGCATGGATAATAGTTTAGTTAAATAGAATATATATTCTGAAACACAAAGTTATTAGACATGATTAAGTACATAGCCCCTATTGTGAAGTCAAATATCTTAATCCTAGTCATTTCTTTATCAAATATTAATTTAATCAATTAGATGCATGTATAAATATTTTGATTTATGATCAAGAATTTCTTTTATACCCAAAAACATGTTGGAAAAACCTGTATATTTATTTTTTATTGAGAAAAATTATTTAACCTGGGACAAAGCGTGATCAAATATCTAATTAACAAAAATTAACTGGGGAAGAGGATGATTGTTCATCTCCTCATAAACAATTGTTCAGTAGAACAATAGTTGTTTCTTTTTTTAAAAAAAAAAAATTATTTTTTTAATTTCATATTTTAACATTGAAATATTTATTGAGGATTGAGCCTTGTAATTTATTTCAATTTTTTTTTATGAGGTTATCTTAATCTTGTAAACTAAGTCGCAGGTTTGTAAGTTTACCTGATTGACTCAGTTTTTTATCATTTTTTGTAATTGATTTTTTTTTAATTTTATCTTTCAATATCTGGGTTTATTAAGAATTAGTCAGGAGTTTAGCAGGTTAACGTAGAATGGTTCAATTTTTTTTCTTTTTAATTGAGTTTTTTTAATTTTATCCCTCAACATTGAATTGATTGGGATTTGAGTTTCATATTTTTTTTAAATTTTTTTCTATTGAGTTATTTCAATTTCATGATCTATATTTGAAAAGTTAATTTGAGTTGGCTCGTATTTTTTTTAATGCATATTTTAACATTTGGTTAGTTAAAAATTGAATAATAATATATATTTTTAATTTATTTCATTATCATTATCTTATAATTTAAGTCGTGAATCTTTTACGTGTTAATCTAAATTTACCCAAATTGGTCAAACATACTTTTGTTTCTATATATATTTAGGAAA
>Ga0325410_1008167_pt1 | contig 11342 bp, 6 predicted proteins | sample PopdelMetagenome_16_FD_206182 | JGI IMG/M metagenome (GOLD analysis project Ga0325410, IMG submission 206182) | Populus deltoides microbial communities from Bellville, Georgia, United States - Xylem-PdIQD-R3 | ecosystem: Host-associated > Plants > Phyllosphere > Stem > Wood/Secondary xylem... | reverse complement strand
GCAGTGTTTGGGCTGGATTACAGGACAGATTCTGACTTCTCTTTTGTGGCCAAACTTTGAATTTGAAAACGGCAGATTTGGGTCTTACACTATTCATGAACATTGTAGGCCTATTTCTTAGCTTTCTATCCATATAAATTAAGCTGAAATCCAAGATCTATAGCTCCAGATATGACCCAATAACTGAACAGTGTTTCAATTTGAATTGAATCGGTATCTCCTTTCTAATCTTAGCCGTTTTTTTGTCCTTTCACTTTCAATAGTTAATCACATCAATCAATCCTTTGAATTGTGAGATATGCTTGCATTTGAAATGAACATTTACCATAAATTAAAGTTATCTTATATTATCAGATCTGTTATTATAAAACATGCTCTAGTTAAGGAGTTATTAATACTTCAAGTGTAAAATGATGATATAAAACCTTGATAAAAATGCACTTTTAAGTACTAATCAGGTTCCTAGCCAGTCCATTCTCAGGATCAAATCAAAATCTTGTAATTCTAAGGGTATCAAATATGCTTTCAACTCGCTCTCACTAATACTAACCCATACCCTTTCACATACATGATCTATATTTACAGTTTGACCTAAGAAAGTACTAATGATAAACTCTTTTTCTACCTTACAGTTTTTTTCCCATTTTTTTCATATTTTATGAAATTTCAGCAGAGATTTCTCATAGTTATTTCCTTCTTAAATTTCCAATTCCTCAATATTCTATATAAACACAATCATCTCAATGATCCACATCATATGGTAGCCTTAGGTGCACCCAAGTACATTTAATCATCTTTCAACAAGGATTTATTATAACAAACAATTAAGTAATTAAAACTTCTTGTTCAAATTTTCTTGTTAATCCCTTGCGCACAAGTGTTTATTCTACTATAAACCCTTAATCTTGGATGAGTTCTTGAAATTTTGGTGTTTCAATCTTGATTTGCAAGAATGGATACAAAAACTCCACCTTTCTTTCCTTATGGTTGCTGCCGATTTTTGATGAGAAGATGAGTATTTATGCTCTATAATTTCTCTTATTTGCATTTAGGTCTCATTTCCTTTAAGTTTATTATTTTTACCCCTTTATCTTTTTCTTCTTATAATTAAGTTATATCTCTTTTCATTTCTTATAATTCCACCCCATAACTTTTACTTTAGTTTATTTTCTTTAATTTAATCCAACCCTCGACATTTCTGGGTTAATTTATAATGTCTCGAAATATTTCATCCAGAAATTTATATCCAAAAATTTCTGAATTCCCGTTTTTATTTAAACCTATGCATAAATTTCTTCACTTTTATTCCTCATTTATTTAGTTTGCAATTTATGCCACCTTTATTTTCCTGGGTTTTACATCTTTTGGTAATCCATATTGCTTTCACTTATATATCATTACATCGATATGAAATTAACTATAGAATTCTTAATGTGAACCTTGTGATCACGTGATCACGCAACCCACAATCAAGATTGAGATCTAATCCTAGAAAGCCGAAAGAGGTCAAATAGGAGTGTGACACAATGGAAATCTGCCCCAAGATACTAGCATTATTGGAATGAAGTTAAATCAAAGAATGAAAGCAGTTCTCACACATGTTAAAACTAAAAAAGTTTAGAAGTATTATTCATTAATGGCCATCAAAATTTAGGCTTACATGTGTTTAAATAGTTCTAAAAAATTAAACCTAATGGATCTAATCTTGTAAACCCTGGGAAAATAAAGGTTGCATAAATTGCAAACTAAATAAATGGTTGAATTGACCCTCAAATACAAAAACCAACTAAAAACTTTACTAGTAAGCTCAAACCCTGATCCATACAAGCCTTGGATCCTATCTAAAAACAAAGTATTAATTAAGCCCAATAAGCCTTGGGTTATAGCTAACAAAATAAAAATAAAGCCAAAATAAGCCTACATGATTCATTAAACTCATAAATATACTAGATGCATTTATAAGTCCAAACAACATGACTAATCATTCATATAAACCATACTTAGTTTTAAATGTAGTTTTCCACTCATCACCTTCTTTCATCATAATCTAATGGTACCCACTTTTCAGATCAATTTTAGAGAAAATACATGATCCATGTAACTCATCTAGCATGTCATCAAGCCTAGGAATGAGATATCTATACTTTACTGTTATATCGTTGATGGCTCAACAATCAACACACATCCTCCATGTTCCTTCTTAAGTATAAGTAACACTGGTACAACACACGAGCTCATACTCTCATGAATGTACCCCTTCTCCATCAGCTCATCAACTTGCTTTTAAAGCTTCTTTGTCACCTCATGATTGCTTTTATAGGCTGGTCGATTAGGAATTGCAACCCCGAATATAATAACATTTTGATGTTTATTCCCCTTAATGGTGGTAATCTGCTATGCATATCTTAAGGAATCATATTTTCAAACTCCTGCAGCAAGGAAATAGCAACACTAAAACCAACATAATCAAGATCATTAATATTAAAGTAGGTCTCTTTATACAAGTAAAATCATTGGCTTGTTAGTGAGAAATGTATATTTGACATCACCTTCTCTTGCATAAAAATTAGGTTGTTTCTTTAGGTTTTCCACGCAATTCTCGTCACATTTCTTGACTTTCTTCACTCATCTTGTCTTATGTCCACTCTTGGCTAAAATTTGGTGTTATTGGGTAGTGGCTAAATGTTCTAATTTTTTTAAAGTATTAGCTGAATGTTTGTTTATGTTTGGATGGGTGGCCGAATAGGTTGCAACAATGTTTTAGGTTATGGCCAAACATGTTGTCTTCTCTCCTCTTGTTCCTCACTTTGATTTTCTCTTTCTATAGCCTCATGCTCACTTTTTAGCTTTATTTGATCATCATACACTTATTTAGGTATAAGAGGTAAAAGAGTGATGATTTTACCATATTTTACAATGGTATACCTATTTTTAACCCTATTATGACTTGTTTTTCCTATCATATTGTCATGGTCTCCCTGATAAGATGTAACTTGCTTGCATTGGTACTACATCACATAAAACTTCATCAATATACTTCCTAATAAAAAATGAAACAATAAACTGTTTAGTTACTTTCACTTTACCACTATCATTCAACCATTGTAACCTATAAAGTATGCTTAACAATACACGAATTCAGTTTACTAATAAGGGTAGTGTTAGCCACATTAGTACAACTTCCACTATTAATAATTAAACTACATACCTTGTTTTGTACATAGCATTGTGTATGGAAGTGTTTTTCCTTTGCTAATCACTATCATCTTTCTTTACCTGAACCTGAAGTGCGTGCCTTATAACCATAGACTCCTCAACAGGTAATGTCAATTCATCCTCAGTACAATCCTCAAATAGTGGCAAGTCTTTACAATCTAATTTATCACTCTCGGATTCCACATCACCATTGTCTCTCATCACCACTATCCTCTTATTTGGACACTCTAAAGTGTAATGTCCAAGCTCCTAACATCTGAAACATTTAACATCTCGAGTATTTTTAGGTTGAGAGTCAGATTTACCTTTGAAACCCGTAGAGGTTTCAACCTTAGCTTTAGGTGGTTCGACTTTAGTAAGGACAAAAGGCTTTGGTTGGGTAACCCTCCCTATATCCTCTAATTCAACCTCCATATTGATGAAGATGAAGCTGAATTGGTCTGAAAACATGTCTTGCCCCTTCTCTTTATTTGCCTCTCCACCTTCATCACCATATGGATCATATCCTCCAACTCCATGTAATGTTGTAATTCCACCACCTTCACAATCTCTCTATTCAGTCCATTAAGAAATCTAGCCACCGTGGCCTCTCTATCCTTAAATACATTGGCCTGAATCATTGTGATCTCCATTTCCTTATAATACTTATCCATTAACTTAGAACCCTAATGCAGACTTTATAGTTTTAGATACAAATCCCTATATTAATGGTTATGGACAAATCGCCTCCTTATCAATACTTTCATTTCCTCCCACGATGCTATTAGCCTTTCTCCATTCCTCCTTATACCAATCACATTCTGATCCCACCAAATCAATTTGTATTCTATAAATTCAATGACTACCAATTTCACCTTCCTTGCTTTTGAATAACTTCGACAATTGAAAATCCAATCCACCTTTTTCTCCCACTCAAAATACACCTCGGGATCATTTTTACCTTGAAAAATAGGTATTTTCAACTTGATAACATCCAAATCACCATCTACATCATCATGTCCTTTGAAGTTACAAAAATTTCCCTTCTAAACGAATTGGCCTCTAGTTCTATTCCCAAAATCCCTTTGATTTCTAGGTTGCTGAAAACCTCCCCTATGACTTATGGTCTTATCATCAAAACCTCATTCACCAAAATCATCAATGTCCTTCTAAAAATCTTCATAATTAGCACACCTTGACCTTTTGGCCTTACTACCATTGTTCAATTTCGGATCAACCCTAACCTTTCTCACATATTAGGTACTTGTACCAGCTTCATTGTCGCGTTTCTCTAACTTCTCAAGTTTATCACAAATGTTCCCCATCACAATATTCACCCTCTTCATTATCTTCGCCAAGGCTTGAATTTGGAACTTTACATCACCCTTAGAAGGGGTGGTGTGTTATTCTGATCTGACATGATTATACCTGTAAAAATTGGTTAGTGGTATAAAAACAAATTCCTCACGTCATTTGTGTTTCACTCAAAATTAAGCTTTTCATTCCAATAAACTCATTACACCTTTTACCTCACAACTTGTTTTCTTACGATTCTTTCAAAATTAAAAATCTAACCAATCAAAGTCATAGGCTTTTGCAATGCATTTCAATTATGAATTTAGACTCAAGAATAAATAAATATACTAAAAACAAACAAAACAAAACTACGATTAATGTTTTGCAAGTAGCAATGCAAATTCGTATGAATTGTAGACGAAACGAAGCTGCAAAATAAAACAGAATGAAAACTAATAAAGATATTTATTTGACTCTTAAATAACCCAAATATAATAGAAACAAACTGATTTGGTCAAAACAAACAGTAGACTAACACGTTTTGGATCTTGATACAAATCTGACCTGTTACGTAATTTTAAAACACTAAAATTGAAACAACAAAGGGATTGAAACCTCAATAATTAAACCTAATAAACTATGCATCTCAGTTTATAGGACTTTGTCTTATGTCTAGGCATCGAAACTTGTGTATGATCAGTTTGCAACAGAATTAAACCCTGAATTGAAACCTCAAGAAAATGATATAAAAATAAGAACAAATTTAATATATATTGTGATTTAACCACTGGTACTAAATATATGAAATTTCAATTAATTCTGAGGTGGTTTGCATAGGGTTCTTTATGAATTGTGTTTTCACGGCAGAATTGCAACAAGCTTTGAATAACATCTCTTTCTTCTTCTTCTTTTTTAGTTTTAAGCTACTGATATGTTAGAGACACTAACAAAACAAAATACTAATTTTTTTTACTATTATTCTACAAACACAAAAAAATAAATAAAAAGATTGACGCAAACACTGAAAACTTAATGAACACTAGGAAAATAAAGATTTCAGAAAGATATGACCTATTCTCGGAGCTTATCTCTGATACCAACTGATGTGAACCTCATAATCATGTGGTCACACAACCCACAATCACGATTGAGATCTAATCCTAAAAAGCCGAAAGACGTTTGATAGGAGTGTGACACAATTGAAACCTACCTTAAAGCACCAGCACTATTGGAATGAAGTTGAATGATACCATGAAGCTAGTTAATCTTCAATAAGTCAAATTAAATTCGTTCAAGAACCAAAGAATGCAAGACGGTTTCTCACATATTAAAACTAAAAAGTTCAGAAGTATTATTCATCAATGGCCACCAAAATTTAGGCTTACATTTGTTTAAATAGTTCTAAAAAATTAACCCTGATAGGTCTTATCCTTGTGGGCTGAATTGATCCGCATACAAAGTATTAATTAAACGTTTAGTAGTAAGCCCAAACCCTAATCCAAACAAACATTGGATTCTAGCTGAAAATAAAGTATTAATTAAGCCTAAATAAGCCTTGGGCTATAACAAACAAAATAAAAATAAGTCTTATAAGTCCTAAGTTTTTATCCATTGTAAGAAGAAAAGAAGAAAATAAAACATTATATGTCTGATACAAGACTTATTTATAGCCTATAATGCTTCCTAATAATCTTAGGAACTAAAGGAGAAGTTTTTGCCCCTTTCGTTTTCAAGTTAGAACATGATTCTGATTTCAGCCTTGTATTTATCCTTTTTTTGGAAGGAAAATGATGTTATGCTCCTCTTTTCCACATCTTGATATCCTTCCAATATTACAAAACACAATTAAGTTGCTAAATTATTTTCCTTGCACAACAAAAAGACTATGTTGGCCATGTATTTCAAAGTCAGCTTGAATTCCTTTATATCCTCTAATGTGTTTTATCCTCACCTAACAAGGAAATAAAATAAAAATAATAAATCCTAATATTGAAAGAAAATAATCAATGTTCCTACATATATAGGAAATCCAATTCTAGTTAGGAATCCACAAAACATATAGAAACATCACATAACAAGGCTGGCCGAAACTGATACAAAATTGGTAGCCTTGATGCAACCATATTATTTGATAGTTTCACCCACATTTAACTAGTGTTTTGCCTATGTTATATATATAAAATGCCTTGAAATTCTTTGTTTTATGTTTTAAAGGCACTTTTGGATGAAAGATGCAAAAATGAGTAAATTGGAGGTAATTGGCAGATTTGACGTTTAGTCGATGTTTTGTGTAGAGCGTGAGTTCTAGAGGTCGAAATGAAGTGATTCTAGTGGCACTAAAAAGCTAACATCCATACCTTTCTGTAAATTTAATGCAAGAAAACTAAAAAGAGAAAAATCATGGAAATCACATCCTTCAAAGTCAAATGTCGTATTCTGCCAATGTTGACCTTTGGCCATTCAAAATTCAATATCTGGAGTTACAGAAGTCCAATTGATGCAAAATTAGTTTTTTGGATTCCTGACTTAAAGACCTATCAATGCTCCAAATTTCAACCAAAAACGATGTCATATGAGGGAGATATTAATTTTTAAAGATGACAGCTGAATTCTGCCAGCAAATAATTTCGTGAAGGAATATGTCCAAATTACGTTTCAAAGCATCTAAACCAGCGTCCAAGTTTTTATTTCAGCAATTTAGCTCCTCTAAGTCAAAGCTTGAAGATTTAATGCAAGGCTATTTCTCCTTTTTAGGAAAATAGTTATTGAAGTACTTAAATGTAAACTATCAACTTAAGAGAGGACTATTTTGTAAAATAGGGACTAGGGTTTCTTAGCATATAAAAAGAAAGAGAGAAGGGAAAGAGGGCAGAAAGGGGGTAGCAGCCAGAAGTGAAGAAACACAAACTCTTCTCTTTACAAACCAGAAATAATGCTTTCTTCTATCTTTAAGAGTAGTTGTTCCATAGATATGCAAGGCTAAGCTCGTTTTCTTGGTTGCAAGGACACAACAAACCTTCGAATTTCAAGAACCGTGAGATTTATTCTTCCTTTTATTTTCAGTTTATATTATGAATGAGTATGATTGTTTTCCTATGCATATTTTCTATGATTGTTGTTGATAATTGCTAGAGCGGACTCTAAGTTATTATTGTGAATAATCTATTGCTAAGTTTGATATCAAAATTGAAGTTGTGATATATGAACTTGTGAAGCAACTAAGCTTGATAATTGTGGCAGAACTACGTTATTAAACTTAGGGAGAACACTCAAACAAAGGAACACAAGCTGCAGACAACTTGGTTGTCAAGAGATCAATCAATTTATCTAGTTCTTAGGGCTGCCATTAAACTAAATCATTAATGCGGACATTGTGATTGTTTGTTGGTTAGGGTTGTTTATATAGTGGATCCGTTAATTAACCAACATTAAGAAAAGATAAAAATTCAGAATATAAATTGAAGTTTCGTTTCAAGGATCGGTTTTAATTTCCGTTGGTGGATGTGTGCTTGTGACCAAGGTTTGTTTTTTTGATAAATTTCGGTTTCAATTGATTTTGTTTGCTAGTTTAATTTCTTTCATAGTTTAGATCATCACAAATCAAAACCCCCCAATTGCATAACATATAACATAAAAATCTGAACTAAATCTTCCTCGTGGGATCGACCTCTTGCTTGCTCTATACTATCTTGTGTGTTGTGTTTTAAGTTAGGGTAATTAATTTGTGCGACCGCGATATCGCAACAAGCCTTGTTGTCGAAACTTCATGGCCTAAATAAGGGTTGATTGAGCCCCTCTTGCACATGGATTAAATGTACTAAGGCTTTTTCTTGATGCTCCAAAGGATCCCTAAGTTCAGCCTTGTCGAAACTTGAACAACCAGTCCACTTAATGCTTCTTTCAATGCCTTCACTTTGGACCTTGTGATAGACCCATTTGGAATGTGTAATAGGTCTTTGGTGTTCGCGGGCTAATCCACATCAATTCCTTAAATTATGAATGCTATCACTTTTTGTATATAGCATTTACCCCTTGTTAAATCCTTTATCATCCTCTATTCATTTTTCATTTCACTAACTTATTTACTAACAATCTAATGTAACATATTTCAATACTAATTTTCCAATTTCCTTAATTTCATGCAAAGTCCCAACGCCACCAACATTTAAAAATACATTCTTGCACATCATTGTCAGTTTATCAAATTAACTATCTATGTTCCTTTATATATATATTTGTTTTAAATGAAACCTTAGCTTCTATTAAATTTCCAGTTATTTCCTTCATCATTTGTTTTACGTACCATCAATTTTATGCCCATTTATAATTTCCAATATCAATTACTCATACTTCAATCTTTCATATTTAATTTCTAATATGTAAACATACTAAACTTCAATTTCAATGTATATAACCAACTATTCTTCTTCTCGGTGAGGAGGTCTCTATTTTATGGATTTGAGGTAGATTTTCCTTAGTAAGGGATTTCTATCTTTGTTGAATCAAGACAGATCCCCCTGAATAAGGAGGTCTCTGCCTTATTAGGCTAGAACCTAACTATTTTAAGGCTTAAATTTTAATGGTATATTTATATCTATTTTATATCTTTAATAGTTGGAGATATACTTTACAATGTAATTTTATTTCACCAAATATTAAGTCAATAATTAATTTTTAATATTTTATTTTTTTCAATTCATTAATTTTATACAAGTAATAAACATTACATCGTAAAATTCATACATCAAATATTAATTACACAAATTGATTTTTGTAGGGTTTTTAAAATTTTGGTCAAATCCTAATGGATAATCACAAACATGTTATGATACCCATTAATTAATTTTTATATTTTTCAAAGTATGATAAAAAACACAGTTTTTTCTTTCTTATAAAATATGCAAGAATTGTTTTTGAATTTGACTGTATGCACACATATAAAAATATATTTTTGTATTTTTTAAAATGAGGAATTTTGATTTTTTTTGTATTTTTTTAATTTTAAAGAAAATTAGGTATATTTAATATCGTGTCAATATCTTACAATGTATAATGCAAACCTCTTGAACACGCGGTCAAGCAATGGGTGATGAAGAGGAAGAACAATTGAAGAAGAAATTGGTAAGAACTCTTAAATTTGAACTCGAAATTATTGATAAAAGTGATCTTCAATTTGAATTCTTCAATTATGAGGAGAGAAACACATTTAGGCAGTATAATACCATTTGATGTACTACTACGTCAAAGCAAATGTTAATGGGTTGATAATGTAACAAATGGTTGTGATACCTAGAAAATATGATAATGTTACAAATAAATTATGTTAAGCGGTGATGATGATAAATAAACATAAGATTAATACATGTGATTACTTCCAAGGATTCTACCCAAGAAAATCGGTAACTAAGGAAATAAAATATTAATTATTGATTGGGGAATAAAAAATTAAGAAAATGAATTGCTACGTGGTGATGTATAGTCAGCAATCTTAGATTTGAATGTATTAAGGAATCATTATACGAACATATATGGGAGATGTTTGAATGAATGTATATGTGTGGAAATGGTCTTTGACATTACCTAAATAAAAATATACTAAGTAATGGTCATTTTATGTATCAGGAGGCGCGACCGGGATCAAATCTTCGATCGAGCGAGGACACACTATGGAAAGGGCAGGCAGGTGGTTTCCACCTTTAACTAATTATTATTAAATCCTTGAAGTACTTATACATAATGTTGCTACTTGATTTCAATCCATTAAAATTACTCATAAAACACAATGAATAATGATGTGATTAGCTTCAACTAATGGTATCCATATTGGATAACCAAGATTGATTGATGAGATTTGCTTCAGCTAATGGTATCCATGTTAGATAGCTAGGAATTAATGATAAGATTAGCTTTGACTAATGACATCCATGTTAGATAGTCAAGAATAAGCATTCAAGATTAGCTTTGGCTAATAATATCCATGTTGGATAGCCAAGAGTAAAAGATATAAGGTTAACTCCGATTAACGGGGTCCATACTAGGATTACCGGTAATTAGTGTTGTGAACCATCTCATTTGAAAGCATTTACTAATACGATGAAATAAAAAGTATGATGTGTTATTCACAATTGAAATTAATGTTTAAAGAACCATATACAAAATTGATCATAGTTAGGAATGAATAGTTATGCATGGAAGAATTCTATATGTACAAGGATTCCTAGACCATAATGCATGTCATCAGTTGTTTGTTAAATATAGCTCAAATAAAATAATGCAACATAAGGTTGTATGAAGATGTGGAGTAAACTATTATAGATAGACTCGGTAGAAAGAAATTAATAGCCGAATTTGTTGGTAATCAAATGGGTTTGCTAGAATTATTGGCATCGGCGAGGGGATGACCAGATTATACTTAGTGGCCCTAGTATCGACAACTAAGGATGATATAAGAATGATGCTAGTAGCCGCAATGTCGATAGCTAATGATAAGCAAGGGACGATACTTCATGACCATAATATTAGTGACTAAGGATGACACGATCAACGAGTTGATGTCTTATCCCAAGGGCAGGAGTGTCACAGTAATAAATAACCCGGCAAGACCGGGGTCGAACCACAGAGAGGTTAATTGTATAAATTATAATTAATAAAACAACAACAACAATAATAAGAACAATAATAGTAAGAGTAATAATAATGTTAATAGTAATAGTAATAATAATAATAGTAGTAGTAGTAGTAGTAGTAGTAGTAGTAGTAGTAGTACTAATAATAATAAAGAAGAAGAGGAAGAAATTAATGAGAACTTTGAGATGGAAGATTAATGTAAAGATTAAACAATGATAAAAACA
>Ga0325410_1008165_pt1 | contig 11343 bp, 6 predicted proteins | sample PopdelMetagenome_16_FD_206182 | JGI IMG/M metagenome (GOLD analysis project Ga0325410, IMG submission 206182) | Populus deltoides microbial communities from Bellville, Georgia, United States - Xylem-PdIQD-R3 | ecosystem: Host-associated > Plants > Phyllosphere > Stem > Wood/Secondary xylem... | reverse complement strand
GTTTTTATGATATGAGATAAAAGTCTTTTAAAATATTCTAATTATTCACAACAATTTATACATGTTTTTTTGTTCTCGACACCATCGGACGCAGGGCTAGATCCATTTTTCCGGCAGTAAACACAGGGCTGAAATCTGCTTAACTACAAGTCCACCTCCTCGAATGTTGTCCAAGCTGCAGGCAGCTACCTCTCACCTTACCTTATACCCTGGCAATAACCTAACAGTGACCTACATTGGCCGCCAGCACGTAGACCTGATGGTGCCTAATTGGTAAAAAATATATCATTCCACCACAAATAAAAAAACGAAACACCGGACCGCCGAATGAAACGAGAATTTGTACAGACAATGGAATCATCGACACAGCGAATTCCATAAAAAAAAAATTGATCACTAGCTGTCTCGGGATAAAATCTTACCAAACTATTCCCGTACCAAAACTTTAGGTTAATTATTTATTGCAGTCTTTCTATATATATATATATATATATTAAAAAGAAGCTTGCTAGGTCAGCACACATAAAAACAATTTCTTTTTGTGAGTGTATATTGTATGGAAGCGTACAGGATTAGCGTAGCGAAGAAAAATGAGGGTCGCCGAGCATGCTTTAGTGCGGCTCCATTCTTCCGCCGGCACCTACCCCAAGTGTAAGGACAATCAGGGCGGGAGGAGGAATTAGAAAAGAAAAGAAAAAGTACACGGCAGCGGTCTTTGTTGGTCATCCATTTGACCGTTGATCACGGGAAAACAGTGTGAACAAAATCTAGATCATTCAATCAGGAACGAAGAAATGAAGCAGCGTTCAAGTACAATCTGTACAGCCGTTAATGCTCCGCTCCGTTTTCCTCGTTTTAACCACGGCTGTCATGCCTCGTCGAGAACTCATCCGCTAAAGATATTGAATTTAAACATCTTTTTATCTCGACACAATTTCCAGCATTAATTTTAATATACTTTTTTAATTAATTCAAAAACAAATTAACAATTTAAAAGTTTAAATCAATCAACATAAATCAAATGTCCAGAATATAAATTATATTTGAAGTCACAAATATCTGGATGTAATCAATCACAATTTATAATTAAAAAAAACACAAGTTCTTTCATTTATAGACAATAAAATCTGATTGAATAAATATATTGAGTTTTAAAATATTTAAAATAATTATATATATATATATATATATATATTTATCATTGACCCGAACATGTTTAAATTGAGTTTATCATGACATATAATCATTAAAAATTCATAAAAACAAGTATTTTTTATCGGGTCAAAACTCTAGATGATTCAACGAACAATTTAATTTGAGTATGGTTTTAACATTGACATTTTTCATGCACCAACGCATGAAATTGATTTTTTTCTCATTCATAAAAAGAAAACTTATTGTTTTTGATATATTATATTAAAACCATCAAAATGTTAGAAAACATTAATTTAGTATTCTTTTTAACAATATATATTTTTTAAAAAAATATTAAAGCTACGACCTGAAAGGATATCTATTAATTATCATTCTCCAAAGCAATTGAGGAAACTTAATTCACTCTAAAAAAAATTATGAGAATTTACTCTTTATCTGAGGGGGGATTTGAATCAAAATAAAACGAGGAATTTACGCTTTATCACCAGGCGGCTAATTTCTTTACATCGGTGTCTTGTTAAGAAGAGAAACCATGGAGAGTAGTAAAATATCACAGGATAGAGAAAGGAATGCAAACGGGTCAATGAAATTAAAATAGTAGAAGCCTTGCCTATTCATGTAGGTGAGGTGGCCACATACTATAAAGATTATGAGAGAGAGAGAGAGCGGGGGAGTGACCGCGTTGAAAAATGTTCAACTGGTTTTAAAAGGCCATAAACAGACATGCTCTGCAACTGCTGTGTTCTTGGCTCCTCTCCCTATAAACACCAACACCTCTCTTTGGCTTCTTTTGTGTTTTGTTCTTTCGTGTTAGCTAGCTAGTTGTTTGTTTGTTTTTTTTTTCGGCTGGCTAATCTTTTTATGCATCAATCTAGATACTACTACTTCCAGCTTTGGCGTGCTCTGATAAAAGATAACTACAGCACACACAGGGAGAGGAAGAAGAGATAAAGAGTGACAGAGAGAGCTGGGGGTTGGGCAAAAGGTTTTTCTTTTTCCCTTCGAAGAGAGAGTTTCTTGTTTCTTTTCATTTCCTTTCTTTTTGTTTTTTTACTTCTTTTCTTGTAAAGAATGATTGGTTACAAGGCTGAACTGAAGTGAAAGTCTGGTCTTGGTGACAAAAAAGAAAAGAAAAGAAATCTTTTAAGTTTCTTGATCATGAAAGATTTGCCAAAATACAACATGCGGGGTGCTGCTTTGAAGGGATTGGGTTCGTCGGGCCTTCTTTTCATATTTTCTTGTTCTTTTGGAAATTTCTTGTCTTAAATTCATTAAGTTTTACATTATTCAAAAACAAGATCAAATTTTGGCTACAAATTCATCTAGGCGTCAATACACTCTTTGTATAGCCATATTAAAGATAAAAAGAAGCTGCAGCAGAGTGTGTGTAGCGTTAGCATAAAAAAAAAAGAGTTTATTATTGTTCAACAATAAATTCTCCCTTTCAAGAAACAAGCAAGAAAGACGTTCATTCCATCAGAAGAAATTTCACAAATTACATTTTATCTTCTCTCTTTCTTTCTTTTTCTATGGAGTACAATCAATCTTCAGAAATGCAAGAACCCAGCATCGACACTGACAAACTCAGCTACGAAATCTTTTCAGTTCTTGAAAGCAAATTTCTTTTCGGCTATGATGATCAGAAACTCTGGGTTCCTAAACAGATCTCTCCTGCAACAATCGAAGCAAAACCCGAGTCACAGAATCCTTCTTTTCTCACAGAAAACAACAGCAACTGGCTGTCTGCAATAAAGAATCAAAGAGGGAAAATCTGCATATTGTCTATTGATGGTGGTAGCAGTCTAAAAGGGATTATTTCAGGGAAAGCATTGGCTTATCTTGAAAACGCTTTGAAATTGAAATCAGGTAACCCTGACGCCAGAATTGCTGATTATTTTGACGTGGCAGCCGGAACTGGAATTGGTGGAATCTTCACGGCTATGCTTTTTGGCACCAAAGATCATAACCGTCCGATTATGAAAGCTGAGGAGACTTGGAGATTTTTAGCTGATCAGGGTAAGAAATTTTTCACTTCTGGTAACAGAAATGTTGGGTTCTTAAAGCGGTTTTTCAAAGGGAGCTCAACCGGTACGACCGCTGCCACAGCCGGTTTAGAGAAGGCCATGAAAGAGACTTTTACTGAGAAGGGCCGGAATTTGACTTTGAAAGATACTTTAAAACCGGTTTTGATCCCTTGTTATGATCTTTCCAGTACAGCGCCGTTTTTGTTTTCTAGAGCAGATGCCTTGGAAACGGACAGTTTCGATTTCCGGATTTGGGAGGTTTGTCGGGCTACATCAGCTGAACCGGGCTTGTTTGACCCTGTTTTAATGCGGTCCGTCGATGGTCAGACCAGATGTTTGGCAGTTGATGGTGGTTTAGCCATGAGCAACCCGACCGCGGCAGCCATAACTCACGTGCTGCATAATAAGCAGGAGTTTCCGTTCGTTAGAGGAGTCGAGGATTTGTTGGTGTTATCATTAGGGACCGGTCAAATTCTTGAGGTTAGCTATGATTATGAGCAGGTTAAGAATTGGAGGGCCAAGCAGTGGGCTCGACCGATGGCTCGGATTTCAGGTGATGGTTCGGCTGATTCAGTGGACCAGGCAGTGGCCATGGCATTTGGTCAGTGTAGAAGCAGTAACTACGTAAGAATTCAGGTATGGTATCTCGTTTTGCACAACTTGGACATGGTTTTTAGTTTTGCTTGATTTTAATGCACAGGAGTCGGGACAGTTGTGGCCAGGCTGGAATGGTTAACCTAGCTGTGTCTTTTACACTCATATACAATTTTTGTGCATATTTAGCTGGGTTTGGGTTTTTATGCAATTGAATTCTGCAGTGTTTGCAAGTGTAAATGGGTCCGTGGTGCTTTGTGTCTGGTGGCTTCTGTTTCGCCGACATGTAGTAGGGATGCCCGGGAATCCATAAATTCAACCCCCTCAGTGGCACTACCTCATGGCGACGGGTGTGTTTGCCACTGGTCTTCTTGTTTTCTATCGCCAACCTCGAGACTTGGATTTCTTGGCGTTGGGTTCTGGAAATAATTTTTAAAAAATTAATTTGAATTTTTTTTAAAAAAAAACCCTTTTAAAATAAAAAAACAAACACCCTTAATTGCATTTTTATGAAAATAATTCTGTGCATGGAAGAGAAGGTAGAAAAGGGACAGGTGGGGGAGGCTTTTGTGGTGGGGCGGGGGGTTCATTGGTGTTTTTTTCTGCAATAAATTGTAGATAGAAATGGCTGGAGCCTGGAGACTGGATTTTCCCAAGAGTGGGTGGTATCAATGAGTGGTTACAGTATTAGCTAGAGGCATAATTAGCTATGCTTTTATTATGAGGATCACTTGTAGCCATGCTTTTTTTGCTGTCAGATGCAAGGACATGGTCCGCGTCTTTGGAATTCTTACACCGCCTTTGTGTTAGGCACCTATGGTAAGAAAGAAATTTGAAGAGAGTAAAATTATTAGGCAGTCCATGTATTTAATTTTTGCTATATAAAGTGGATACAAAGTTGATAATAGAGTGTGTGGAGGACAAGTCAGGCTGCTTTTTTTTCTTTTTTCTTTTTGATATTTAATCGTCAGAGTATCTTCGGATTGTACAGCACCAAAACCAATTTACCTTCCAATCTTACTTTGTTTGGTACCATTCCAGTAAACCTACTATTGCATCCTTCTAGTGGATAATTATTTTTATATGGAATTAAATTTATAATATTTTTTTTTATCTGAAAATGTGCTGAGAATGCTAATCTTAATGTGGTTTTAATCATGCTGCTAAAGCATATATAGAATATAAATGAGCAGTGGATGCCCTCAGTTGTACAAGCTTCATTATTTGAGGGGCCAACGTCACTGGGTCCATTCTTTTTGGGGGGTGGTTTGGCTAGTTAACAAGGTTCAGTAATTTCTTATGGTAGTTGGATTAAAGTAGCAATAATTTAATTACAATTCTCCAAATAATTCCATGGATTAAATTATCTGACACCTGTGGTCCGATCCCTTTATTATTTATTATGATTCGGTGTTATTAAATATGATATGTGTTTAATCTCCTAACCATATTAACTCTGGCGTGACAGGCAAATGGGTCCAATCTGGGAAGATGTGGACCTAATGCGGACACAGACCCCAGCCCTAACAATGTAAAGATGATGATTGGGATAGCAGAGGAAATGTTGAAGCAGAAAAATGTAGAATCTGTACTGTTTGGTGGTAAGAGGATTGGAGAGCAAAGCAATTTTGAGAAACTTGATTGGTTTGCTGAACAGCTTGTTCTTGAGCATCAGAGGAGGAGCTGCAGAATTGCTCCCACTGTTGCTTTCAAGCAAGCTGCCACCAAAACAGCCTAAGATTTATTCTCAACAATGTCAAGACCAAAACCAAACATTAAAAAAAAATGTAAGCTCTTTCTTTCCATTTACTGTGTGATAACCCTGTATTTTTACATGCTATTGTCTCAAATCTGAAGGCATCTTACTGAACCCTACTTTGAATGTAAATGATCAAGCGGGGACACTCATGATACAAGAGGGAAACGTTAGAGGGGTTCAAGTATTTTTCACCTCAGGCTTTCAGAAATCTTGCTGGGGTTTGGGAATTTATGAGTTTGAAAAGTTTGTATTTCAGTTTTTTTATCATTACTTCAAATCTAATTTTGCCTTTCCAGCTTTCAAATGTCCCTGTCCATTGAAACCAATTGCACCTGCCCGAAAATGAACACTCCTCCTTGGGGACTCAGTTAAGCCATCACATTTAGCTCATGCACTCTTATTATTGCAGTGCATGACCCTTGGAACCTAAACCAAAGCTCTTGTCTTGTACAAATTCGGTTGTCTTAAATAAATGGACGTAAAAAGCAGCAGGTAATAGCCTAGAATTGTCATTTAGTGAATTCGTGGGCTCACCTTGTCATCTTCATTGTTTGATTCGAAAGCTCAAATAACCACATAGCAACCAGTTGTTATCGTCTTTGTTGAAGATAAAAGTCAGGGGATGTAAGAAGTATGCAAATTGGTGATGTGGGGAAGCCATTCTCAATTGTTGTCGGTCGACCGACACTGATTCTTGTAATAGATTAGGGATATCTTGGTCATTCTATGGCACTACCTCACGGTTCCTGCTTCTGTGTCATTTATAGATGAACCAAATCATTGAGGGTGCTTGAAGGTATATCCATGGTACCCCAAAAAGAATTCTCTTTTATCATTGTTTGCTTCACTGTTAGGACAGAGCTGAATTCTATGTCCTCGTCCCAACACTCTAGCCTATAAATCAAATGTCATTCGTATGCTAAAGGAACCCTGATTGTAAATATTGGCTATGCTGTCACATATTTTTATTGCCTTCAAAGTTCCCTAATGTCATTGGGTCCTTGGAATGATGTGGAGAGGGGAACTATTACCATTATTTCATTTAAAGTTTCAAGGGCTGCATTAAGAACATCTGAGGTGAACATTTTTTGTCTCGATTTTTCTTACAACATCATGAAGACAAAACCTTTTAGACTTCTCCCTTTTGTTTGATTTCAGTTCAAAATAGAGGAAAAATAAAATATCTATGCTTTGAGTATCGATGTAATATCAGTGGCCATCATGTTCAATGGATTTGAATAATATAGCAAACTCAATAGTATTGTCTTGGTTGGAAAAGTTCATTACTTTTCTTGGTGGTTTGATTTAATATTGCAGCCTGCATATTACTGCGCCTGTCCATGTATTTGACCAGTATTCAAGTACTTTATAGACCATTATTATTCTATTGCGTAAATAAGGGGAACTCTCCTTCAAATGAATTCTCTTTGGTACCTACCAGCAACCATTAAATTTAGCCCCATGCCACCGTATGGAATGAATTGTGTGCAAGGTGAGGGACCAATAACGTTAGGATTTCCCTTCAAATTCATGCTGGGTTTAATCGTGTGATTTCAATATTATGGAACTTACCAGGTGAGTCTAACAGGGATTAAAAAACAATTAGAGAGAGAAATTAGGCCTATAAATTCATGTTTAGCTGTTAGAAATCAAGAAGAGAGAGTGTGATGCTCTCCAAATTTGAATTCACATGTTGATCATTTTGCCTTTCCTTTTCAACCTCAGTGCTGCATTGTTTTAGATGTTTGTAAGGGCGCGGTCAAAAGAGTTGCATTGGACTGTGAAATTTTGAACTTTGTGCTTCTTGGTCTCTTTTTATTTGTTGCAGTTCATTTACGATTTATTTATTGTTAATAGTAAGTTTATGCTCTGAAATGCAGGTGAAAAATAGATTTTAAGAAACAAAAAAGAGAGAGAGAGTGATATAGCAGCTTTTACTTTTCAAAGCCATGAAGATAGCGAGAGAAGGAGAGGGAATTGGGTGAAAAAGGACAAGAGAAACATAAAAGGGTAGAAGATCTTAGTGGGATACTTTGCCTGCTAGGTGATGGACATGGTGGTGTCCACTCCACTTTTCTACCACGGTAAGGAACCAGGAAAGAAAAGAAACACAGAAGAAAACGCAGATGTAATGCCAGTTCAGCTTTTGAAGGTCAAACCATGTATCAGGTTTTGATGCCTGGAAGACTCTTTGTATATTTTATTTCTTTAATTTATTTACATTCTTATTGAGAATCGCTCATCTCTCTGGGGAACTTGAGTGGGGGTGCCTGATGGGCTCCTTGTCATAGAACCCCTGACATATAGCGGAAGTTCTTTATCCGACCTTTGCTCCCTTTTCATCATTTCTTTTCTTTTCTTTTCTTCCAGTAGATTGTAGCGTTCAAGAATAGATTTCAGAGTAATTCTACCAAACCTGCTAAATTGATATTATTTTAATATATTTTAAAACAAAAATTACTGTGTACGTAAAGTAATATCTACCTTAAAAAGACCATCCACATCTCTATGAACGGAGAGATTTACGGGTCAGTATATACATATATAAAAGCTGCTGTTCTTGTGAAATTTTCATCCTTGATTACAGGATTCTGGTGTTATTGTGATTGTTCGGAGGAAGGGAATTTTCGACTGGTTGGTGGTGATGTTTTGTTTTTCTTTGGATTAGCTTTTTGCTTGGCCCCTCGCTATTATCAAATGATTAGTGGGAATTAGATGGATGATGGTAGGCGGCTTAGATATTGAAAAATTCTCAGAAGGAATATTTCATACGCGCACACCTTAGATTGCCTCTGCCTTTATAAAATAATTTAGCTTTCATGTCGTTGGGTTCTCGGGGCTGCTTGCCTTCTTTTCGTTATATGGGCGTTCACTTCTCTTCGAGTCAGAATTCATTCCAATACAGATTAATATTACAAAAAGAAAAATAAATAAAAGGCATCTTTTTGGAGGAGGGGCATCCCATCTTTTGGCTAATTAACTTTTAACATTTTTTTGTTCTTTGTTTTGATAAGGACATGACAAGAACAGGATCAGTAGGGGTGGCAATTAATAATGCATCTCCTGAGTTATTTAATTTCACCACTCTATATAGTAATTACATAATTATTGTTGGAAATAAACATTTCTCTTCAAATCAATGGCATGTAATTTAGAGGGTTAATTAGCTTAGCTGGGGTCTCTCTCATGTTCCTTCCAAGAGAGGATGATCAGGTATACACGCCTTGCCAACTGCTGCTGTATAAAATCTAAAGAATTTCTTTCTGTTCTTATCTTAATTTTGCATACATGATACGTCAATATCATTTAAGTACACCTCCATTACCGATGTCTTGTGGGTTATTATATATATATGTGTGCATGTGTCGAGCCTCGTCTCTTTCTAGTTCATGTCTCCTCGATCTCATTCCAGACAAAATATATTGAATGATAGAGTGAAAAAGAACATCTCCTTTAAACTTCTAATTAATCCACAGACTTAATTATAATTTAAATAATCATTAAAATATAAATATAATTATAAAACCCGAGTGAATCCAGGACTTGGGTCATTAGTTGGTTAGTTAACCCATTGGTTAGTAGATCCACCCATTTTAATTACAATACTAACAAGCATTGAAACAATCATGTTTGAAGATAAAACAATAAGCTATTTATATCGTTTTAATTTTCTTATTTAAGAAAATAAACAGCATTGCTGTGGGTAAATAAAAGTTTAGTTTAAAACAAAACATGATGATCTTGATTAGCGGATTGCTATGTTATAGGTCAGCTTATTAGACCAAACTACGACTTTTACAACTATACATTGTTGAGAACGTTAATCTCAACCTTTTTCTACGTAGAAATTATAATCTCAAAGGGTGATGTCTAGTCCAACATTCAATTTGTCACAATCACCAAGTCAAAAGCAACAAATTAAAGACAAATGCAAAGCTCAACTAGACAAATTGATCCGCCTAACCAGGCTTTCTCTTATATAAATCATGGACTCGTGACAGACCAAATTGCATGCATCACACCATAATCTTACAGCTTTAATTAACCAACCACCTTGTTGTGAGGGACAGCGTGGATTACAAATCTAATTATAAAGTCCCACCTTTTATCTTTTTTACAAATTAATTCTTAGTAATCATATGCCAAGCCCTATAATCCCCGTACTTAATTAGCCCGTAAATCTCTCATGTTTGGTCTGGCCCCATATGGCTGTAAAGCACTTTAGCATGAAGGTTAAGGAAAAAGAACCGTGGCTTTAGAGCTAAAGCAGCACATAAACATTGATAAAAAGCATGCATACATGAAGACATTAAAAAAGCAAACGTTCGGTGCAGTGCTTCAGACATGCTTCTTCCTCCCTCAGTATGTCTTGTCATAGGCTCATAGCTTGACGGTAGTACCATGCTCTCCCATATTCTGATGGAGTAACCTATCTTTCTTTAAGCGTGTAAACACACACACACACACACACACACATGAAGATACGTCAAAAAGCGCATGCATTATCACCCTTATCCATCACACTAGCTAGAAGAAGAAGAAAATATACTAATTATTTGTATTTGTCGGTGGTTGTGTTGAAAATAGTGCTTAACCATAGATTTAATTAATGCATGAACAGCACTAAAGCCAGGTAGTTGATCAAATAAAGGAGCGTGGATCAACACGAACCGTTTGTTTAGGTGATTAGTAGGACCAATAGAAAGTTAAATTCCTTGCTGAAATCCATTTTCTGGTGCAAAGTCCTTATTAATTAAGGATAGTAACATGCAGGAGACTTTCATTTTTGTCATTCTTCCTGGTTCATTAATGTTTATTAAAATTAGGGTTTTGTCTGTCTGGTCACAGTCACACCCATCCTGCAAATTGCAGCCCATGACATAATATAATATAATTAATTAGTCATCCATTGTGAATTATGTTCTCTGTCCTTGTAATCTCTCTCGTATGGGACACATATATATATATAGTATATGCTTCTGTCTCTTTCCTGTATTATATATGATGTATAATATGTTTTTTTTTTCTGGTGAAGAGTACTAGATGGAGACCTAACTTTATGAAGGAATCTAGATTATCTACCTTGTTCATATCATAATCGAATGGTTTATCCTTTGACACGATAGAGTATTAGACTCTTCCTTCATTTTTTATTCACTCGTATTGCTTTATGGATTAGGATGCATGTTTGTATCGTCCAAAAAATGATAAATATAAAGCAAAAGCTGTGTTCATAATTGAGATCTTCTTTTTTTTTTCCAGAAAATAATTATCTTAATATGATGATCACTCGTGCAACATGTCCATGCCTCAAGTGCCTAAGTATCGTTCCCCTTTAAATATATGCAGCGCCATCACTTTATGAACCTACAGAGCTAGCTAGGTACATGATGATTAGTACTTGTTAATTAACTTCATAAGCATGTGTGACAAAACAAAAGGAGGAAAATTATCCACATAAAAAATTAAGGAAAACAAGGCATATGTGATTAGTTGGGAGATTAAAATAAGTTAATTTGTTCAACAATATTAATTATGTATATATGACCTATGATCCTGATGGTCAAATCAAAGATGTATACTTAATTAGGGATGTTAATTGAAAATGACGACAGCAGAATGAAAACGCGAATGTTGTGGTCTTTCCCCATTGCTAACCTTGTTGGTTTTGCTTGAAACGTAGCACTTGGGAAGTTTTAGATAAGCAATTAATGTAATAATATTATGAACTATATAGTAAAGTTTTATGTCCACCGTAAATCTGGCCTTGTTTTTGCTAAAGTCTAGGCTATTCTAAGATCATGCAAGCAG
>Ga0325410_1008164_pt1 | contig 11343 bp, 9 predicted proteins | sample PopdelMetagenome_16_FD_206182 | JGI IMG/M metagenome (GOLD analysis project Ga0325410, IMG submission 206182) | Populus deltoides microbial communities from Bellville, Georgia, United States - Xylem-PdIQD-R3 | ecosystem: Host-associated > Plants > Phyllosphere > Stem > Wood/Secondary xylem... | reverse complement strand
TTAATTTTGAATATAAAAAAATATTTTCTGTCAATTTTAATTTACCACCTTTTTGTTCAAACTTTCAGGTCAATATCCTATTAATACACAAACACATATTTTTACAGATATATATCTCTTACTATATTTATATATATATATATATATATAAAATAACATAAAATATTTTTTTATTTTTAATTTATTTAATTAAATATTAAATAATATCTGATAAATCTTAAAAATGCAACTCTCACATCAGTTTAATATATTTAAAATAATTTAATAAATTAAACTAATTCTAACATTTGAACTTCAAAATTTAAAAAAACATACATTCTTAATCATCAAATCAATTTTTTAAAATTATATATTAAAAAAATATTTTTCTTCTCCCATGTAAATTCTCAAACGAGTTTCATACATCAAAATTATATATATATTTTAAACAAATCATCCATATCCGGGCTAGTATCCGAGACAACACCCAGAAGCTCATGAACCCACTAATAATCGTTCCAGGGCCCCACTTAACAGTCAAGGAGACGAAAAAAAACAAAAAAACAAAGCGATCAATCCCTCTACTTGCAATTATTTCTTAATTAACCCCAACCTCCACTACCTCCCAAAACATTTCCAATTTCTCCGGTCACGTGGCCTCCGCCATCTCCCCCGATTCCGATCACGTGACCTCCGCAACACCACCAGATCCATCAATCTTCGATTCTTAGGAGAAAGAGAGAGATCAAGTTTTGTCTTGATAATTTTGTTATGGCAACGAGGAATCGGACGTTGATATTTAGGAAGTACAGAGATGCATTAAACAGCGTTAGGGTTCCGTCGAGCTTGTCGCCCTCGACGAGCTCCAGCGGAGGTGGTGGCGGCGGTCCGGTGATCGAATTGGCTAGCACCTCGCTTCTAAATCCTAATCGGAAATATACTCCTCTTAGTACTGAAGATCCCGGTAATTCAAGGTACAAATTACACATACACTTTCTTACGTAGATTATAGAGATCTGCTTGGTATTTTTGTTGTTAATTAATTATTTAGTTTGGATTTAAGTAAATTTTGGATTTTTTATTTTTATTTTTGAGTGTTGAATTTTGAGAGGGGTTTAATTAATTAATTATTTTTTATTGACTTTAGTAATGTGAGATGCATAATTGAGAGTTCTATCTAAAAAGAGATGAGAAATAAGATATTTTTGTAGTGTGATTTTGTGGAGATTTGTAGTGTGCTTTATTGTTAGATTGAAAGTGGAAAATGCGAGTAAAATTGAAAATTGTTGGTGGGTTTTTAGTTTTTGAAGTGAATGTGAGTGGATTTGGAGGGTTATGATAGTTCAAAGTGGTGTAGATGGAGTTAATTATGGGGTGTAGGATCATGGGAGGGTTTCGAAAAGCATTGCGATTGAGAATTGTAAAAGTTTACTGCTGTGTATGTGGTTTGGGATTTGTTGGTAGCTGTAGGTGAAGAATGAATGGTGGGTTACCTATAGTTAGATTGAAATGGATGTAGGAATGTGTTTGATGATGAAAGAATGAGATATTGTACAAGAGTGTTGTAGAAGAAAGATATAATTTGAGATTTGGGAATAATGAATGATCAGGCATGTAGGTTTATGATTTTATATGCAGGCATGTGTGAATCCCCATGGTTTTGTTGATATTTCTTATAAAAAGATTTATCAAAGTTGCAAGGAGCAGTGAGATGGTAGCTTTGGGAGATGGTGTATGTCGGCATGGGGAGGGCTGTACTTCAAGCCATGATATTCGAAAGATTCTGATAGATATGAGTATATGTATCAAGTACTGCATGGGTTTCTCTTCTAAATTCTGGACTCTCATAGCTTTTTGACTAATGTACTATTGCTGTCTTAATGGGTGAGTATTTTCTGTAAAAATTTATGCTAGCCTGGTAGGACTGTTAAAAATTGCTGTCTTGATGCAGTAAAGGTGCACTTACAGTAGGTTTGCCACCAGCTTGGGTGGATGTATCTGAAGAAATATCATCAAATGTGCAACGTGCACGTATGAAAATGGTTGAGCTAGCAAAGGCTCATGCCAAAGCATTGATGCCTTCATTTGGTGATGGTAAAGAAGATCAACGCATGATTGAGGGTCTAACCCAAGAGATAACTGGTCTCATAAGGAAATCAGAGAAGAAACTGCAAAGACTTGCTGCAGCTGGGCCTACTGAGGATTCAAACATTAGAAAAAATGTGCAGGTAAGCCTTAATTTTTTGCTAGAACCAACTACATGTGATCGATCACACATGTAAATGACGACTTAAAACAAAACACGTGAAGTTGGTAATGATTTATCTCTGCTTCCATATGATTTTTTTCGTAGATGATGTGGCCTAAGCCCAAGAAAAAATAAATTATGAATGAAAAATTTGGGGGAAAGCAATCCAATAATATGCTGATAAAGTAAAGGTGAAATTCTACCTTATTAAATGTTTTGATGGTTATGGGCCTTTGTTGTTGCTCTTCTTCCCCTGTTGTTTATCCTATCGAGAAATTATAATATCTTCTTGTGTGTTTCTTCTGGGCCATGAGCGTATAATTGTTGGGTGAAATGATTGCTCTTTCCAATATACTGGTTGGCTGTGAACTTCGCCATTCCATTGTTTTGTTCTGTGGCATTTTATATGCAGTTAAACACACTTGAGAACTTGTGCATTCTGTACATGGCAGGTTGTTCTTTTTTTAATTGTGCTTATGTTAGCATATTTTTATTTGCAGCATTCCCTTGCTACTGACCTTCAGAACCTTTCAATGGAACTTCGCAAGAAACAGTCAACATACTTGCAGCGCCTCAGGCAACAAAAAGAGGTATGAGAAGTATATCTTTTCTTATAGAACTACTGAATAAGTGAGTAATTTATCAACGTTCTCCTATAATCATTTTGTTTTGGTATGCAGGGTCAGGACGGGGTTGATTTAGAAATGAACCTAAATGGCGGTAGATCTATTATAGATGATGACAATTTGGATGACATGGTATGCTCTTGTCTTATCCTTCTCTGCCTTGGGCTTATTGTTGGATATGACGTGTCTTGAATTTTTCGGTCCTGCTTAACAAGTTGATATGGGCATGTATTGATGTCAATTATATATGGTGATATTCAGGTGCACAAAGATCCAAGAAATTAAATAGGTTGTGCTTTGCACTTGTTTAATATAGTAAACTCTTGTCCTTGTCTTCACTTGTGAACATAGGCTTAAGGCTGAAACACATAAAGTGCCGGCGCTTACTTATTCTTCTCTTTCCTTGATTCTTTTTGGTTGTTTTGTGCCCCAAAGCTACAGTCTAAATTTTATTTTTGTCATTAAAACTATCAATTACGTTGAGAAACATTATCTAAATAGTTTTGTGAGATACATTTTATTTTCACAGTCCAGATTCTTGCACAATTTCTTCACCTTGGTCGAGTACTAAGAATATTATATACGAATGATATATTAGGTTTTTAATGAGCATCAGATGGCCAAGATGAAAAGGAGTGAAGCATTCACTGTAGAAAGGGAAAGAGAGATCCAACAGGCAAGTGATTGCTCTTAGCCTTTTTTGTTTTAATATCAACAGAAATCTGGCAGTGTCCTGTATTTCTTAATGCTTTTTATGTCTTTGCTATTGATCTTTGTAGGTAGTTGAATCAGTAAACGAGCTTGCTCAAATTATGAAGGACTTGTCAGTACTAGTAATAGACCAGGTTAAGAGTTGCCCATCCTCTTATTCAAATCCGCAAGAGTTCTTTTTTAAGACACTTGTCATTTACTGGTCTTTTCTCTCCAAGCAGGGCACTATTGTTGATAGGATAGACCACAACATTCAGAATGCAGCAACCACAGTTGAGGAGGGGCTTAAGCAACTGCAGAAGGTGCTCTTCTTACCCTCAACAATCATTTCATTCTACATTTAAAGCCTCTCCTTTTCTCTCTAACTTTGCGTGGCCTTGTTTGTATTGTATGGATTTGGCGTTGCAGGCTGAGAGGACTCAGAAACGAGGGGGAATGGTGATGTGTGCCACAGTGCTCGTTATCATGTGCTTCATCATGTTGGTCCTCCTTGTCCTCAAGACGATTGTCTTTTGACTGTGAGAACAGATGTTACTGAAGATTCTCTTTTGATCTGTGAGCACAGATATTCCTGAATTTCACTCATTCATAGTGCTGACGCTCCCCTCCAAAAGTTACATGCTTGTAGATGGCTCTATCTTGTCTTATTGAAGAATGCAAGAGCTCCAAATTCCTTGAATACACATAACCAAATTAACCGATTACCCTTCTTATATTTCTGTTTTTTTCTCTCCAAATTTTGTGGGAAAAGCGGGGAGAGTTCTGTACTTGGGAATAAATGTCCTCACGATGTATAGAGCTGATACTGATCGTTGTTCCTTTGTCATGGATCTGCTAAGTGATTCTTTCGAATTCTCAGGAGGTTGGAGCATGGTGTTTCCAAATCCAATGCTGTGTAATGAAAAGTCGAGGCCTTTTTAGTTGTTTGTATCCATTTTTGTTCATGTAATATAAAAAAAATGAATCCAGCTATAGTCTCCTTCTCTCCCTCTCTCTCTGTCAATCTCTTGTTTGCCATTGATTATCTATTACCCCAGTTTTAACTGCCTAGATGTATGAACGTTCTAGCTTACGTGGATAAAGCTTCGAAGAAGTGATGGGTTTCTAGTTTCACCATGCCTGCAAAACAATGCTTCATAATCTGATCAAACTTGATCATCTGAGTTATGTTGCGCTCAAGTGAGATTGCTATGTGTTGATGCACGTGCCCTGAACATATTCTTGGTGGTTTTAGTATAGTCGCCATGACTGTACGTGTGCGTATTTTCTAACTAAATGCATGGTCATTAGGTCATATGTGCTCTCTTGGCAGAAGTCGAAGGTGGAAATTTCCAGTAACAGTGGAGAATAGTTTGATTTTGGGTTTAAAAGTATTTTTAATAAGAAATAATTTTTTTTATTTTAAATTAATATTTTTTTAGTAATTTATATCATTTTGATATGCAGATATTAAAAATAATTTTTTAAAAATAAAAATAATATTTTAATATATTTTTAAGTGAAAAACAATTTCAAAAATAACTATAACTACATTTTCAAACACCTTCAAGATTTTATTTGAAAAAGCATGGAAATCATGTTTCATGGAATTTTGAATTTTTTATTTAGATTTTTAGATTTTTTTTTTATATGCTAATGTTAAAAATAAGTTTTTAAATAAAAAAATATTATTTTAATATATTTTTAAATAAAAAAAATCACATTTTTAAATATACATAAAGTGATTGTGTGGTAGCTAATATGTGATTGCAATTTAAAATAATTATAAATAATAATTTTTTCTAGGTTTAAAGAGAATTATAGTAAAATTATAATATGTATTGATGAACTAAATAAGTAAAAAGCAGATTGTACGATACAGCACACCACAGAGTCGAAGTAATTAGGCAATAAACCTTAGGGCCAGCCGACATCACACTGCCTTGATTTTTAGCAGACAGGAGAGACAGAGGTTGGATTATACTTCCAATATGGGCAGTGAGAATGTGAATGGGCTTTGGTGCCTTCCTTCTGTTTTAGTATCTATAAACAACATATGAGAGAAACATTCAACAAGCTCTCGTAGCTCAGTTGGTTAGAGCACCCGTTTAGTAAGCGGGAGGTCTTGAGTTCGACTCTCAACGAGAGCACCAAGATCTTTTTCATTAAACGACCTTTCTTTTTCATGCAAACGACATTACTTCAGCATAGGTTAAAGAAAGCACGTTAACTCTTTACCTCGCACTTGTATTTTTCTCAACGACGGGCAACAGAACAGGATATGCAACAAATTATGATCTTGGCCAATTTATGCATTCTTATTCCTTCATTTTTTTTTTGTAGTTTTAATAAATAATATTTCTTCGATAATTATCTGTTAAATATCCAAAACTTTTATTTTCAAAAGATTAAAAAAGGGCACCGCAAATAAAATAAATGACCTGGAGATTTTATCAAGAAATGGGTAAAAAATATACTATAAATAGTTAATACAGGGGCATAATGCGGCTCCAAACTAGCTCTATTTCTTCTTCTTTGCAGAGGTTAATTCTGAAGGTGTAAAATGTCTTGCAATGAGGCCAGAAAGTGGGAGTTTCAGGTCGAAGGTCAGCCTCTGAAGAACTAATGATAATGCGGTCACGTCAGCCATGGCTCTGTGTGCTTTGCCAACGAATTGAATATTATACTTCTTGCAAAGGGCTTCTAGTGATGTACCTGAAGTAACTTTTAATCCTGTAACAAAGTCAAAACAGGGCTTTCAATAAATCCTCAAATGCATTCAGAAAATGAGTGCAGACATATGCTGACTGCAAAGAGGGAGAGAGGGACCTTCCATCTTCAGCACTTCACGTGCCAGAGGACGCGTGTCGACGAAAAGCCAATTCTGAGGAATTTCAAAATGGTGGCGACCGAATTCATTAACCAAAAATGGGACATCAAAATTACGAGCATTGTGAGCAACAAACATTACATAGCCCCCAGGTTTCTGACGGCTCTTCACATACTGCAGTAATATAGGTATCAACTCTTCCATCCTGCAACAAGTTCACATGCAATATTTATGCAACTGCACAACTACCCATTAATTGGTAAACATGCATCTCCTATACAACAGAAAATGGAAATTAGCTAATAATGAGCTTGATCGTGCTCGCCTTTCAGTGCGAATAACCATGCAGTTTCCATCATCAGCATGAAAGGTGAAACAAAGAATCATGCATGTTCTATGGGAAATTAGGAAACTCAGACTACCTTATCTAACACATAATAGAAAGAAAAGGAAACCAATGTGGAAATTCTCAGAAATAAAGCCTACACAACTGAAGTTGGTGCACCCAGAAATCACTGAGCACTGCCAGTGGTTTATTCCCTTTCTTTTCAGTATGCACACTCACATGGACATAACTGCAACCTCTGACACTATTTTCTAAATGAGATTCTTTTCCATAAAGAAACAACTTAACATATCAAATAATCAGGGAATGGGAATTCAATGAAACGGGCTGAGGTCTTTGCAACCTAATACTAGATGTAGTCTTTCATTTATGAAATTGTATCTTAATCATGGAAGTTCCTTTGAGAAAATTATTGGCCGCTGACATTAGTACCTTGGGACATCAGGTCTGCAGACCATATGTGTTGTAATGTGATGAATATCTGAATTAGTAACATGGCGTCCAGGATTTACTAGTGTTTGGAAGGTGCTGTTTTCACCTCCCTGAAGATCCTGCAATGCAATCTCAATAATGCGTTCATTCTGTCTGCTGAACCCAGTAGTCTCAATATCAAAGACAATAACAGTCACAAGCTTAGCAATGTCTTCGTTCTCAGCAATCTTTTGTTGAATATCACAGTATTGATTTCTATGGAAATCACTTACTTCTGTTTTTTTTATATTCAATGTAGACCTAGTTGAAAATGTTTCGTCCAGAATTTCATGTCCAATGGTGGTTGATTTGCTTTTTCGAGTAGTTTGGCTTTCTCCTCCTGTTTTGGTACTTACAGGTCTTCTGATCCATCTTTTACTGTATCCTCCTTCCATCCCATTGGCTTTGGAACCCAACAATCGAAAGCTGGAATTCTTGCCACATGTTCTATTTAAACTACGAGAGCTTTCCCACCAAAAATTAGCTAAGGTATGGGTTCTGCATCTGGGAACTTGCAAGATTGAGAAGCACATTAGAATCCTCATGCAACTCATGAACTACAACCGAGCAAGATTTCAAAGATATATTTTGCATCACAAGTGTAATCTGCTTAGACCTGAGAATGAAGAGTGAATTGAACTGATGAAACAATATCACTCTGAACTAAATCTCTGACATTTTGCATAAGAGCATAACAATATTCACAGTTCAGTAAAATTGTGCACAACCAGACAGCATGGTCTCTTGACACGTCTAAGCAATTGATATTAATGGTTCGGCATCCTTCCTTTATCCATCAAAATACCCTTTATAAGCAAATAATCAAAAGTTGTCCCATTCCATCAACAATGATGTTTATGTACCTTCCAGAGGGGTTGGTATTGAACCTCAAAGAACACATCATCATGTTAAGAGCCCTAATAAACCCTAAAACTAATGCAGAAGAGCAACTCAGAATTCAAAATGCAGACTGATTACCACTGCATAAAAACCATAACAAAGTGTCGGTGAAGCAAAACTAAGTATAAAGGTGCTTCCATATAAAAGTTCACCAAATGTAAGAAATGTAATGTTGCTAGTATCTTTTCATGATTCTTCACTGGTTCAGAGTTATATTATCAGGAAAAAAAAAGGTTTTTATGACTTAGTGAAATTATGTCAAAAGTTTGTTTCCAAACTTGGCAGTCTGTGGTATTTGATACCCAAAACAAAAGCTTGAATTTCAAAAATTACTGAGCTTTTCAAGCATACTCAACGAAGAAACATGTGAAAAAGGCAAAATCATCAATGATATCTCAATTCCCATATCAAATTAAATCAAGTTTACAACCCAAATCCCAAAACAAACAAACTACCAATCATGGAATGAACTTCAATAATCATCAGCTCAAAAACCATCCATAATTCACAAGCAAAACACTAAATATCAAACAAATCTCTCTCAAACATACATCCATAAACCATGTGATCCCAACAGCCAAACCGTCCTGAAAACTCCCAATTCAGCCTAAAAACACTGCCCCGTATAGAATTTTTCTATCTCGCACAATTGAATTGGCACATCAAAGCCCTTTAGTAGAAAAATGGATGTTTTCTAGTTCTTCAGTAAAGCTTGTAACATATCAAACAATCCTTAAAAAAATGCATTTCAAACCATAATCATCATAACCAAAACTGACCCACCTATTTTTTAAAAATTTAGTCATCCCAGATAGTTGAATCGACACACAAGGATAACAACTTTGACATAAAAATGGAATCTTTTTTCTAGTTTTTCTTCTTCAGCTTACACAATCTACACTTCAGAAAACAACTTAAAAACTATAGTTCAGTAAAGATTCTATCTTTATCTCTCATAATCAATGTAACCACAATTAAATCAAGAAAAGAAAGCTTAAAAAACTTAAATGTTAAAGCATTTAAGAACAATAAACTCAAACAAAAAAGCCTTTAAAGAGATAGAGAAGCCATGCCTGAGAGAAACATGAAATGGGCTCAGAGTGCATTCTTCAATGAGCTTGAAAGTTGAAACTTTGTAGAAAGAGAGGGGGAGATTAGGCTAGGTTATATGGGTGAAGAGAGGAGGATCCTTCAGTGTGAAGTCATGGAGATGAGGATTTCGTGACGGCTAAAGAAACTGTGAAGTTGAGACCCATTACTTGCGTATCCTGATCCGTATCTTCCGGATCCACTACTTTTATTATTATTATCTCACAATTTTGAAAAAACAAAATTTCAGTTTGTACTTTGTATGAGGTTTTTATTGATTTATTTTATTTTGAAAGTTGCATGAATGAATTTTCTTGGTTGAAAATGATTTTTTTTAGCAAAAATAAAAAAAATCCTCCTTGTTGTTTTTTGTTTTTATTTGGATTCCTTTTCTTTTAATTTTTTTTATACTATAAATTGAAGTTTTATTTCATTGACCTCAGGTTCAACTCTAAGATCTTCACAAACAATTTGAATTCTCAAGAATGTGTAAAGGAATTAAAATCTCAACACACGATGTATTGTCAACATTACATGCAATGGGAGAAAAATAAAGTTCAACAAAAAAAAAAGTCGTCCAATAAAAAATGTAAAATGGGAAGGAAAATATAGTAATATAGTCTATGATGCAAGGTATTTTTTAATAGTTTTTTTTAATAAAAAATATATTAAAATAATATTTTTTAAAATTTTTAGTTTTGATATAATATGTCAAAACCAATAAAAAAATCAAAACTAATAAAAAATATAAATTTAATATATTCATAAATAAAATTTATATTTTCAAAAACATTTTAAAAAAACTCCATACCACTCAATACACCATAATATGCAGAGGAAAGCGTGCTTGTGCTTGGGAGGTGGTGACGAGTGAAGGCATTTTTCTGAAGCAGATGAAGAAGTGTAATTTTTTATTTAAAAATATATTAAAATAACACTTTTTAATTTTTAAAAATTATTTTCAACATAATCCAAACACACCCACTAGTGACTGACTCCATGGCAGCAGTATTTGCCCCTTTGCGCCGCATACAATATCAAGCTCAAGATGATAGCATTTTTTTATACCACCAAGTTGGCTTTCGCTTCATTTAATAATGTATTAGATCCAAAACAAAAAGGGAAATGGAACCTGATCAAACCAGACCGGCGAGGAAGTTTTTATATCAAACCGGACCGGTGAGAAGTTGAGCCAGATTCGTAACCGTGTCGTGTCTGCATAATTATCATACAAGCACATATGATTGAACAAAATAAATGCTGCTCGACTTGCTAAACATATTATTTTCTTCATTAATTCCGAAAATAGTATATACAAATGCCCACCAAAACAGGAATGACACCGTCTCCCTTGACTATACTTGCTCCAGAAAGAGGAAAGACTACACCACAAACAAAAAAAAACATTACAGAGGGCATTTCTTTTATCATTCCATTTCATCAACACCTAAGCAACATCGTTTGTGGTGTAGTTTTTCTTCTCTTTCTAACCTAAAAAGGAACAACTAAAGGTATTTGGGTAAGTTAAGGTCAGGGTTTTCTCTATCTTCGTCCCTAGTTCTGTACTACCACCTACGTTATTTCCTCTTTCATGCAAAGACTGAACCACATGACAGAGCCATCAGAGAAAAGGCAGCCTGCTCTTCCTCTCTCAGCTTCCTTTTCCTTTGGCACCTTTGTTTCTTCACAACCGATGGTCTTTGCGACATCATTTCTTCACCCAGAACCATCAAGCTCATCCTCAAGGACTCACTGATCAGTCCGTTGCCACTAACAACCTGAGCAGTGTTTGTTGTTGTGGCTGTAGTGATAGTGGAAATGTCTGTGGCAGTAGTGGTGTTGCTGGTGGTAGTTTTTTCCCTTTTCTTATCTGGACCTTTTTCTAATCTCATCACACTTCTCTTCTTTCTGTATCTGATCCCGCAAGCATTACACAATGACTGGAAAAAAAAACCCACAAGTCAAAAACCATTAACCTAGACAAGAAAAACCATAAAGACGAGAAAACAGAGAGTGGTCACTATATTGCTCAAATTGAAAATGCCAAGACCCACAAGTCAAAATGACACGCAGCTAGAACAGACAACTTTAAAACACAAAAATGGTGACCAATAAAAGGCCCCATTGAAGATACCAAGACCATCCAGTCAAAATATATCACAAA
>Ga0325410_1008160_pt1 | contig 11346 bp, 2 predicted proteins | sample PopdelMetagenome_16_FD_206182 | JGI IMG/M metagenome (GOLD analysis project Ga0325410, IMG submission 206182) | Populus deltoides microbial communities from Bellville, Georgia, United States - Xylem-PdIQD-R3 | ecosystem: Host-associated > Plants > Phyllosphere > Stem > Wood/Secondary xylem... | reverse complement strand
ATAAAGGCTCAAAAGCTTCTAAACAGTTTATACATATTTTTTTTATTTTTAATTTTAAAATAAGTGGTATTTTTGAATTCATTTTAACATGAAAATTAAATCCAATTTCTCTGACTTGATAACAGTAATAAAAAAACACAATTCAAGACAGAAATCAATGCATACCGTAGTTCTCAGGAAATTATGTCTTCCCAGAGCATGGCACGAGTGGTGCTGACGTAAGAGGCCACCTGTCTTGAATCGATGCCAGACCAATTTCTTTCTCTTACAAGAACAAAATGAAGGTACGCCTCTTCTCGTTTCTAATCAATTCACTGTCTTGCTAAGCTGTCAGCTGAGAAATCTCAGCACTTTAATAAACTTTTCATGCCATTTGAACACTTAGCATGTGAACACTTGTGTGTCAAACGGTCAACCACATCAAACTAGTACGTGTTATTATTTTATTTTATTTTTTTAATGACACAGATACCATGATCACGGATACTATATGCTTTTCATGTCAATTGAACATTTAACATGTGAACACGTACGTCACCCGGTCTATTTCCAACCACATCAAACTAGCCTTGAAAGTAATTGTCAATTTTATTATATCCTCCCAACTATAAAAAACACATATTTAAATTTTGAAAATAATATAGCCTTGAAAGTAGTTTATTTTCTTTACTTGGAAACCAAATTTTACTAATTGACCCTTCATTTTCTTCCTTTTTAGGAAAAAATTAAAATGTCGGTGCATTAGATATTGATGATATTTCAAAAAAATAAGTATTTTCTCTTAATGTTTGGATAACGAGTAATCACATGTTCACGTCAATATTTTCTTCTCTAGAATTCACAAAATTGATGATTGATGATAGAAGACGCCATCTATTTAAAGACTCCTTTCTTTTGAGATAGTCTATGATCGATCAAACGAGACATGTCATGAGCTTGAATTCCATCGAACCTTCCTTTTAACACCTGTCAAATAGTTCTTTTTGGTGGAATTTAGGGAACCTCTTATGATAAAGTCTGTGACTTTTAATAAGAGATTATAATAAATGAGAAAATAAACTTTAAACTCTAAAAACAAGAGTATTTGTTTTTGTTTGCATATGGTAAATGCTTTAAGAATAAGAGTATGAATACTTATAAAATAGAAAAATATGAACCTTTTACCTGGATGGTTTAGAGGTATATATAGCCTCTGAACCTTGTCATATTGCTTGAATGAAAGGGCTATAGTGTTGTTTCCTCCTGATAGCATTAATGAGAGATAAATATCTCATACTCAACATTAATGAGGGATGAATATTCTTTACATAATATTAATATTGATGAAAATATGATAGACCTTTAAGAAATTTTTATACACTTAGGGATCTAGAGAGATGATTATTCTTGACTTTAATATTTCATGTTAAAAGCCATAAGAATAAATAGACAAAGCCTTGTGACCTAACATGGAGCCTGTAATGATTGTTAGTTCTATATGTATTTGGACCTGGAATGATTCCAAGCCCAATGATGATGGATCTGACAACTTGCCAAACCCACACGTATTTGGTCTAAACATGCAGCTGAACCCAAGGATGTTGGATATGACAGCTCGCCAGACCCATATGTACTTGGGCTCAATGCATAGATGAGCCCAAGAAGGTTGAGTTTGGCAGTTTGTTAGGCTTTCATGTACTTGAGCTCAGCGCATAGCTGAACTCAAAATATTAGGTCTAGAAGCAAGCCAAACCCATATCATTTAGGGTTGATATTCTACCAAGTCTAGGTATGTTGGGTTATTACCCTGCCTTTTGCCTTTTAAAACATAGGCTTTTAAGTAAAAATAACATACATAAAATATATTGATCCATTAGTACCACCCAAGTCTTTGTGTATTGAATACACAAAGATTTAAAATGTTATCAACTTTAATGAGATACTTTTTACCTTTTCCATGAGATTTAACTATCTTAAGTAAAATTATTGGGATTCTTGGGCGAGATGACTTGTGCTTATTGAAAGAGATGGTTATGTGGCTTATCTTCATTAAAAGAGGTATCCCTTCGGAAACAAAACAACAATGTGCATTTAATGTAGTTAATGAGTAGATTTCTGGAGATTTAAGGTGACATGAAAGTTACTCATTCAACTTTGAGGATGAAAAGTTATTTCATTTATAACCATAGCCGCTCTTGCTTTTATTTTTTTATTTTACTTCCACTTTTTTTTTTTGCAATTTCTCTATAAAAACAAATTTGTTGAAGATTTCTTTGAGCAAGTTTTGCAATATTTTTAGAAGAAATTCTTTGCTTAGATATTTCTCATTGAAAAATTCCTTTCTCGTTATTATAGACAAAACACTATGTTGCGTTGTTCACACACAAATTACTGTTAATTTACTGTATATTTTTGTTTTTTTCACTTTAGTCCTTAAACTTATATTTTTTGTGATTTGACCTTAAATTGAAGGCCAATTGCTTATGGTTTCTAATGAGAAGACATCATAGAAAGAATGAGGCTTTAAATGAAAAGGACGGAAAAAATGGGTGATGTGTCCAAAGTTTTTTTTTTAAATACACTTTAGTCCTTAAGATTTACGAATAATATAATTTAGGTCCTTTTGAATGTCTAAGATTCAAGTTTGGTCCAAAAATATATTTTTCTTATATTTTAGTTCTTGGTCAGAGAAAGAAGAGAGATAGATGTGCTAGATTCCGACTTTAGAGAGAGAAAATCAGCTTTTATAATGATTCTAACCACCAAAATTATATATCTTGGTACTAATGAGTTGCATTCAGTAAGAGGGGTTCTGCTTAGGTGTTTTTAAGCCTTAGAATTGCCTAAGAAACTAGATCTAAGCTCGAAAAGAGTTTTTGTTTTGAGTTGATTTCAAGTGTTTTTGTTGTTTTTATGTTTTTTTTTTAAGAACATGTATAAGTTTATCAAGGTGTTTGAGGTCCTTTCTAGGTGTTTTAAGTTAAAATCAGGTTGAAAATTGATGAGCAAAAAAAAAAAAAAAGAACCTCAATTTTTCGGCCATCACAGTGGCTAGAATTTAGGTAATTCCAGACGACGTGTTTTTTTCTTCAGCAAACAACATACCATCTATTTTATTTTTATTTTATAAAAAAAACTAGAGAAAACAACCCCATCAGCTTTTTTTAAAAAACTAAAAGCTCAAATGCACAAGCCCATTGTTTATAAGCTCAAATGTACAAGCCCATTGTTTATAGGATATATGTTTGGCTTGGCTTGCCAAGCCTAACAAAGCGTGGCTTGTTTCTTTTTTTTTTAATTAATAATATGTATTTTTTAAAATAATTTTTAAATTTATATTTTAATTAATACTCTTTTTTCATGATTTTGTTTTTGCTTATTTAGTCTTTTTTAAGTAGCAATTAATTTTTAATTATAATGTGTGTATTAAGTTTTTAAGAAGTTAGTATGATTCACATATATATATATATATATTATTTTATATAGATTAAATTTATTTTTAAAATAAAAAATATTTATAGATAATATTTCTAATATACGCAGCCTTGCATAATATTGTTTTTTCTTTTAATTTCTTCAATTAATTTTATATGTATGTCGGTTACTAGTATAATTTAATTTAATAAAAAATTTAATTTTAATAAACAAATTCATTAAAAACAACTAGCTAAATGACCCGTATTGCGATATTAAATATCTTTATCTATATTTGTCTTTTATTTTTTAAAAATATAATATCTACTTATTATTAATGATTGTTTTTTCTCATTTATTTATTTATATAAATGATTCTTGAGTTATTTAATTAGATGTGTACATAAGCCTTTTGATTTATATTTAGAATTTGTTTTTTATGTAAAGAAACATGTTAAAAAGATTATGATGTTTAATTTTTTTATTGGTAAAATAAATATTCAACTTGGGACAGAAGATATGTTAAATGACTAATAATTAAGTAAATGAGACGTGGAAGAATATCTTTTTATGTAGTTAAAAATAAAAATTCAATAATTGTAAAGTACAATGTAAGTCAAACATGACCACTGTTGAGCATTTTCAAAACAATCATACTAATTAGCTAATTGTAATGTATAAAAAATACATATTGCCTTTCATACGGTAGAATATCAATTAAAAAAATGTAAAATGTGATTAAGAAAAAACAAAATGGTCCATTCACCAACTAAATTAAAGGACAAAGCCTTTGAACAAATAATTGTCCAAGGGTAGAAAGGAATTAATCTCGAGGATTTGATGAGGTGTGTTTGGTAATGCATACATAATATTTATTAAAAATATTTTTAATTAAAAATTTATTAAAATATTTTTTTTTATTCTTAACATCAACACATTAAAATAATAATAAAAAATATCTAAAAAATTATCAGCTTAATGTTTTTTCTAGAAAAAAACAATTTGAAAATCATTTTGAGACTCGTAGCTATATCAAATTATTAATGAAATGAGTTTTTTTTTTAATTAAAAGTCACATGTGAGAAATTATATTTGCAAACTAACATATCTAGAAAATTGCAAACTAACACTTCTAGAAAAAAAAAGAAAAATAATACACTTTAATGGTTGCATTATTCCACAAAAAGTTAATAAGTAGCGCTCCTCCTAGTAGCACAACCAAGCTATGTTATTGGAAATAGTGCAAATTATTAATTTTACTTGATTGCACTACTAGGAATAACATAATCAAACTATGCTAAGCACCATTACAACTAATTAAAATTCAATTAGTTATGCTTTTTCTCTTTTACTCTCATTACCATGTAACCTATATTTTACATCCTTCATTTGGAAATGCCTAAGTTCATATTAAAAACAATCACTTTCAGTAATTATTTGAGGTTTAATTTAAATGATGAAATAAAATGACAACTACTTATAAACATAATCGAAAATATGTTCTATGATATTTGTTTCTTTTTAGTAAGCCTAAACCAATTATACATGTAAAAGTAAAACAGAATACAAATTCATCATTGAAAAAAAAATGAAATTGGATAGATTCATTAATCATATATTATTATTTAATAACATAAAACCATATCTAATTACATCTAATAACTTAACTACATTTAATTAGCTAGAATTTCGGCAATTCATTTCCAACTACTTGTTGACGGACATGCATTGTGAGAATCATGTATTGGGATTCATGTTTATCCTTATCCTTATCCTCGTACGAGTACCCCTCATCCTTGGCTAAATTGTTAGCATCATCAACTATGTACGACATCATTAGATGTGTAATAAACTGCAATGATGACTCATTAACCCTCCCATATAAACAAAACCACCTAAGACATAAAATAACATAACAAAATATATAATATGATGGGTGGAGCTACAACATACCAATTTATTAAATATAAAAATGTTTAAGCTATATTGATAAAAAAGAACCAGCATCTACTAATTTATTATATATTTATGCATGATTGTATGTGTGGACATCTTAAAATACAGTTTCAACGTTGGTGTGATAAAATGGCACATTATATGCACATACCAACCCATATAGACATCAATATAAATGGTAGGATGTTGCTATTTGAAGATGCACACTCACCCTCCATGCCACAAGTTGATATAATCCACGTGTTGTTGATAAATTATCATCATTTCCACCTTGATGATTGATTACATACAACTCATCAATCATATCAATATTATTCGGGATGTGTTAATGCAAGAGGTTATCACATCACATGATAAGGATAATCGAATTCAATGATGTCAAAATAATGTATTACGACCACTGATCTCCATATATTATTACCTTAGATGCAAATTAGGGAAGTTGTTTATATTGTCTCCTCCTTGCATGATGTCTATATAAAATTTATATAGTATAAAATAATTTTATGTGAACAAATAATATACAAATAGTAATAAAATCCATGTCATAACTCACACATGATGAGGTTGTTATGCATATAACTTATCACACTAGAATGACTATATGTAGATTGGATTTTCATGAGATATCTGACCTGCATCACCTGACATGACAATCCATAAATTTATTACAATACTTTAGGTAATATATTTTATATGTTGATGAACATTTTATTAAGAATTTGTATTACTGAGCTTCTACTAGGATTGGGTCTTTAAATACTCGTTCAACATCTAATTGCACCAAACCTCTAAATAATCGACGTGTGAATACTCTCACAACTATAACTATATATTTTTATATGCAAACTATTAGTAAAAAAAAAAGTATTATTATTGGCTAAATTAAATTATATAAATAAAAAAATTTAAAACAATTATACCTGATAACAAACAACTCCTAACTTATTTAACGCCAGCCATGCATCCATGACATAACAAATGGTACAGATAGGTAAGCACAATTGACTCCTAGCTACATCTTGGAATCAGCTGAAAATCCTTCAAGAGTGATAAAGACATGATTGTCATTACATTGCTGACACGACCAAAAAGTTGATGTCTTCTCCCAAGTGTAGGAGTGTCGAAGTAATAAATAACCTAGCAAGACCGGGGTCAAACCACATGGAGGTTAGCTGTATAAACTATAAATAAAGAAATAAATAATAACAGAAAAGGAGTTGAAGAGAGCTTTTAGATGTGATATTGATGTAAGGATTAAACAAGGATAAAATAATTATCACGGTTAGAGGATCCACTAATGGTATTTCAAACAAGTATAGTTTATTTTTATAACCTAAAAAACCACTCATGTACTTCCTTATCTGGTAGACCACCATTGAATAAAAAATGTAGCCTCTTTTATTTTTATCTAGGAGAGACCAGTTTCCCATCATTCACATGAAGCTGAAGTTATATTTTTCAATTTGGTTTCTTCTTCATTATCAACACTAAGTTTTTTTCCCAATACCAGTAGCCATTATACATACACGAAACCATTTTTCCACCATAAAAAAAAGAACATGCTCAGGACAACCTCCTCATCTCTATAAACCCATAATAATTCACTCTCTTCTTTATTTCAAGCCTCAAAATAGACCCGCTATGTCTTCTCCCTTTGTGTGCACCATTGTTACCCATCATGAGCTCTTTCAATGAGCTTTTTAACCAACACTAGCAACAAGCTTACCTTTATAGCATTAACCTCCTCCTCTCCACCCGAGAACAACCTTACTCGCTCTTCTCCCTTTTTTCCCCTCACTCTAAGACTAGCCTGAACACTAATAGCATTCGCATATTCTACCTTATAGAAATGACTCTCCCTCTATTCCTCTCGTCCAAAACAACCCTCATTAGCTTCTCAACATCACAACAACCCTTGCTAGCGATAGATCTAACAATGCTAGCTCTAGCAGCATCGCCATTATGAGCACCACTACCAATAACTTCTTTTCTCTTATCCAGGCCACCCATAGCTTTATCTCTCCAGTAACCAACAACTCTCTCTCTTCTCCATGCTAGCCATAATAATAATCAAGAAATTGATGTTAGCTCTCATTGACCTCCTTTTATGATGACATACACTCTAATTGCATCAAAGTCTTGGTCTCAGTAGATCTGAGAAAGAAAAGAAAAAGGAAACAAAACTTGTTGTACTTTGTTTCTTTGGTTTTTTTTGTTATATAGTCAGTGTAGATAGAAGGAGAAAAGAGAGGTGCTTCAAATCCAATGGGTGGTGTTCTTCTAGTGGCGGTGACGTGTGGATACACATGCCATCACTGTTCTAGCGATCCTCAAACCTTGATTCCAGTAGTTCTTGGACACTCTAAACACCTCAAAATGTCGATTCATAACCTCAAATTATACTTTTGACAAATTGATAAAATATTGTGAATTTTAGACAAAATTCTTATTATTGTGTATAATTTTTAGACTATTTGGACACTATTAATTTTGTTTAATATGTGTTTTGATTTTGAAATGACTTGATTATTCTTATTTTTAGGTTGTGATTTGCTTTTTGAATATTAGATTTTGATGAATAAGTTATGTTTGAGTTTGTGTTGATTTATTAGAATTAACATGAAGTTGAATAAAGTTCATGAAATAAATAAGATTGGTGTGGATTTTTGGTTTTGCTTAGTTTTGATTTAATGCATGATAATTCATTTTGAATTGATATCATGTTTAAAATAGCTACATAAAGATATTTTATTTGCATTTTGACAAACACAACCTTAATCCAATTTCATTAAGTTTTCAATTTTTTTGGAAGATCATTTTGCAATTAATTTTAAGTTCCCCATATTCCCTCTTTATATTTAATATTTGAAATTGTAACCTACACGCGAGATGCGTTTTTTTATTAAATAAATCAGCTTCTTTCCACAAAATGACAAAAATCTTTCTTTTAAAAAAATTAAATTTATTTCAAATTGAATATGGCCAAGTTTCTCAAAAATAAAAAAAATATTTGCATAATAAAAAGAAAAAAAAATACATGACATGATTTATCATTTTTTTTAATTACCAAAATTCAAGGAAAATAGTTTTGTTTATATTTTTGCATGTATTTTTGGATTTAATAACCAGTTTATGAAATCCATGAGAACTTGACCTACATTTCAAAAACAAAAATATATTTTATTTGTTTGTTTTAATATGAAGGATTATAAACTTACATGCAAGATGTATTTTTGATATTAATTTTTTTTTTATAAAATATATGTTTTGACTCTAAAATAGTTAGACTTGACCTTAAAGTTATGGTCCACTCTATTGGGGTGGACCGACTTTAATCATTAGATAGATCAACGACTAAAAATCACAATATTATCTTAGTTTATATCAGACAAATAAATAATGCAATTTACCTTATGTAAGGTGTACTAGGGGTGATTCGTCCTTCCTATACACAACCATTCCCCTTATCTAGATTCTAAGACCAGTTAGGATTTCTAATAACCAAAATATTAGGCGGAGACTTTATCCTTTTTTATTGATGAAGATCAAGAATTCCTTATTTCTTCCACTCAGATCCCAGCCGTCCTAGTTGAGGAGGATGTTCATCACGACGCCACACACGTGTGACCACTGTTTTAAAACCCGGACCAGCCTGGCGGGTTGCCCGGGACCCGGCCGACCCGGGTCTAGGACTGGTCTGGGTGGAGGTAAAAACCCGCTTGGGAGTTGGCCTAGTGAAACTTGAGCAACCCGGTCAAACCCGGTTGAGACCCGACCTTTATATATATATATATATGAGTAGACGTTAAATGACGTCGTTTTGGCCTTTTAAAAGGCCAAAACGATGAAGAACAACAAAACAAAATTGGGGACAGATCAAAACCTAATTAACTAAAGACCAAATCAATCACTGAGGAGCAGAGGAGCGAAAGACGTCTTGATCACTGTTGTTTCTTTGCAAAAAAGGTTAGAATCTCCTTCTTACACTCTCTTTTTTCTTTATTCTTGGTTGTTTTTTGAATCGCTGGCATCAATTCATTGCAGCTTAATCACTGGCATCGTTTCGATTTTCTTTGATTCATTCGTAGCCCAATCATCTCAACCTCAGGTATGTTTCTCTGTTCTTTTCTTTTCTGCAGCCCAATTTCAATCTCTGCGAAAAACGATTCGCTTGCAGTTTTAATCGATGATGGGGCTGTCACTGTTTATTACCATGATGAACTCTAGAATGTTGTTATTTGCGTATGATTTGATGCTTATTACCATGATTCTTTTGCCAATGCTGTCGAGTTGATGTCAAGTGCATTCAACAATTATTCTTGAGTTGTTATACAGTTTCCACAGTTCTGAGAAAAGCATTTGATGCTTAAACGGATTGTAATGTATTGTGTTGATAAAAAGCATTTGATGAGAATAAAACCAAATATTAATGTATTGTGTTGATAAAAAGCATTTGATGAGAACAAAACCAAATATTAATGTATTGTGTTGATAAAAAGCATTTGATGAGAATAAAAGCATTTGATGTTTTTTTTTGGGTTGACCCGGGTCAACCCATCTGACCCGTGACCTGATCACTTGACCGGGTCGATGACCGGGTCGGGTTTCAAAACTATGTGTGTAACATAACGGTGACTTTATTGAGGACATCTCGTGAACTATGCTTTGTTTGTCTGATTGTTGTGTTTTACTTTTTGTTAGTCGATGACTATTGGTTAGGGTTCAAATGCATGAAACACCCATCTCATATCTGAGTGATTGCTTGATAATGGTGGGTATACTTGCCTTAATCATTCCTCTCAACGCCCCCATACTTTCTTTATAAACACCGTTACTAGGCAAATCCGAGACTTTTTTGAGATCAGGTAGAAAACCTATCCATGTTCACTTAAATATTAAAACCTATCTTTAGGCTGTATGTGTCGTCTTTAAATTGCGTCAAGGAAAGCCTAACATGTAGTGTCGCATATGTGCGGCGTTGCGATGAACATCCTTCCAGACCGGGATCTTTATGGTGATGGGTGGAAAGAACAAGGAATTATTGTTTCTTATCAATAAAAAAAAGATGAAATCGCCATTTAATATTTTGGTTACTAAGAACCCTAACTCGTCTTAGAGTCTGGATAAAGGGACTGGTTGTGTATAGGGAAGATGTATCATTCCTAGTACATCTTACCTAAGATAAGCTGCATTATTTATCTATATGATATAAACTAAGATGCTGTTGTGTTTTCTAACTGTTGGTATTTCTAATTATTAAAGTCGGTCCATGCTACTAGAGTAGACCATAACTATAGGGTTAAGTTTAGCCATTCTAGAGTCAAAACATATTTGTTTTATATTTTCTTTTAATATTGAGAATACGTATTAGTTATAAGTTCGTAATTCTTGATATTGGATCAAACAAAATAATTTTTGTTTGGTATTTTTGAAATGTAGGCCACGTTCTTATGGATTTCATAAACTGATTATTAAATCCAAAAATACATGCAAAAATATCAACAAAACTATTTTCTTGAATTTTGGTTTTTTAAAAAAATGATAAATTATGCCATGTTTTTTTTATTTATGTAAATATGATTTTATCATTTTTGAGAGACTTGCCTATATGCAATCTAAAATAAAGTTGTATTTTTGAAAGCAAGATTTTTGATATTTTTTGTGGAAGAAAACTGATTTATTTAATACTAAAAAAACACCTTGCGTGTAGGTCACATTTTCAAATATTAAATATAGAAAGGTAAAGAATGTGAGGGACTCAAAATCATTTACAAAATGTTCTTCTTAAAAATTTAAAATTAGACTAAGACCATGTTTGGCAAAACACAACATGCGTTTTAATCAAGCTATTTTAATCACGATATCAATTCAAAACCAATTATCATTCATCAACTCAAAACCAAACAACTTTAAAAATCCACATGAATTTTATTGATTCATGAATTTCATTTAAATTGCATACTAATTCAAATAAATCAACACCAACCTAAAAAT
>Ga0325410_1008155_pt1 | contig 11351 bp, 5 predicted proteins | sample PopdelMetagenome_16_FD_206182 | JGI IMG/M metagenome (GOLD analysis project Ga0325410, IMG submission 206182) | Populus deltoides microbial communities from Bellville, Georgia, United States - Xylem-PdIQD-R3 | ecosystem: Host-associated > Plants > Phyllosphere > Stem > Wood/Secondary xylem... | reverse complement strand
CACACACACACAATTTTTTTATATTTATATATATATATATATATATATATATATATATATATATATATATATATATATATATATATATATATATGTTAACATGTTATCAAAGAATGATGAATATGGGCATATATATATATATATATATATTAACATGTTCTCAAAGAATGATGAATATGGGCATCCAATACAATTGCTGTGGATGTCTTTTTTCTTCTTCTTTTGATTTTTTTTCCTCCTCATCTAATTACCATTAGATAAATGGCCAATGATGAAGCTAATTAAATATACTTGTTCGGAAGATGCCTAAACCTACCATCTAAATCTGATCATATAGGAAAAGCGTTTAGAACACTAATTTAGATTTCCATCCCTGTTAGTATATAGCAGGAGGAGTGTATGAAAATAATTGTGAAGTATTTAACGAAATGGATATGGTTGATCTTGCATGCGCAAAAGAATAGTTTTGCTAACGCAGTTAAGGTGTGACCAGACCATTTTATTGCTATGATCAGGATATAGGAATACTGCTTGAATATTCAAAATTATAAGTTTCTGTATCGTAGCAGAATAGTTAGTTTAATTTGTATTCAAAATCTAATGTAACATGCTTATCCTAACGTTATTTATGATGCAACAGAAATTAAACCTAACTTATCCCAACACAACAATCTTTCCTTAAAGATAAACTAACTCACAGTTCCTGGATGTTGAAGGAAGCTGCTTCACCTAATTAAATATAGCTAGGTTTGAACTTTGAATTCTCTACAAAAAACAATATTTTATTTGTTTCAGCTAAAAAACCTCCTAATATTGTTCTGAAGTAGCACGTTAAGCTAAGCAAAAACATGACATTGCCCCTAAATTTCGAGCTCAAACCAAAGAATCGGCACAACTCAATGAAAATCCTATATAGAGTACTCCCCCAAATACCAAAGATAGAGAGAGAAAAAAACTCAGGGAACAGTAATAATTAAGAAGTAGAAAAAGCAGCAATAAAAATCTGTACCCAAACAAAGAAAATGAAACTAGCAAGCTGTTAATTCTCATGACTTCGAAAAATTACTGTTAGTGTAATAAGCTTGGTCAATTTCCGTCCTCTGTGCACGAGGACGACGCAACTGCTAGTGTGAACCTGTTAAAGAATCGGCATAACGTGTGTGTTAATCTTGTTTCGATGCTCAGGCACCATCCAATCCATGCCTTTAGTCTATAATATTATACGTACCTGTCCAAGAAGATGAACCAAAATGCATCTGAGAATCTTCCTGACAGGTCGAGACTGTATCAAACAAAATTCGATCGAGAACCCAGAACTTCAGCTTCACGGAGGAGCTGCAAGAGCTGGCCTTAGATTCGGATGATTAATGAAAAATCATGTTTATTTGTGTGTACTTGACAGCGAGAAGTACATGTGCTGAAAGTCTTACCAGGGGTTTTAAATACCGATGACAAGGAACGAGGGAACATATTAATCACTCGGCCTCTCATAATAGATAACATGACTAATTAACAAAGAAGAAAAGTATGTTTGTTCGGGAGTTATTGACCAGGGGAGCAACCTCTTACTTGGGTTGAAGTCAAGCTGTAAAATCCCTTTAAAGCAATGAAAATTTCCCAAGCGACATAATGAGTGGGCGTGCTCTCATGGACTCAACATGCATAAACTCGTAACTACAACTAGTATGGAGAGAGAGGTAGAGAGGCAGATGCTTAATGGGAGGACTCCTCAAGGAGGAAAAAGAAAATTGAAAGGACGCGCAATATCTTGCTGACTAAGTTTGATATGCTGCAGGCTAGCTTGCACTTTCTCATTAGGGTTTTGTGTTCTCATTGCGTCACCTGTGATAGAAGAAACCAAGGGTATTTTCCATACAATAATGTCTCTCATTTCATATGAGAGAAGAGAAGGTTCGACCTTGCAAAACCCAAAAGAAGCTAACCATGCGCACTGATGCAGATTGTGTGAGTGAATAATTAGGGTTTTACAATTAAACATGCTGTTTGCAGACTTAGACAGACAACATCATTAACCATGTGAAGCAAACATATATTATCCATGTGAGGCAGCATTAATTATTGGCGTGCATCCTTGGCCACCCGGATCCCAAACCTCCACAGTTCCCGGAGCCAAATTTCTTTCACTGACTGGAGTATTATATATATAATACCCCAGTCAGTGAAAGGTACAACCCACCATCAATGGATTATCACGTGAGACATTTCTGTGTCGACGACTACATTAATTTTGGTGTAATCTCCTACATTAAAACTAAAAAAAAAAAAATTTTGTCAATTATAGTAAATTATGGTGGATTTTATATCTAAACCTGTTCACAAGATTTAATTTATTTGGGCCTTTATTAATATATTTAAATGGGTTCTTTCCTCTAAATAAAGCCAAGTTGTTTTTTAAGTAAGTTTTAAGTATTTAAAAAAAAATTAATTTTTTAATATTTTTAGATCATTTTAATTAATATGTTGATATAAAAATAAAATTTAAAAACTAAAAAATATATTATTTTAATTTATTTTTTAAAAATTACTTTTAAAAAACAATGTTGGTGATCCACATTTTAGAGTATATCATTCAGTGCTTCTCTTATTAGAAAAGCTCGCCATCGACATACATACACACCTGGTTTTATGCTTTTGACTTTTGTAGAAAACCTTGTAGACTTGATGATTTTAATTCGGTAGCCTAAAGATCAAAAGTGGGAAAGATGAAACTATCTTTCATTTCTATAAGATGAAACAAGAAAAAAGAAAAAGAAAAAAAAGAAGCAGCTATCAATAATTAGCTCTGCCTTGACTCTCTCTCTCTCTCTCTCTCTCTCTCTCTCTCTCTCTCTGTGTTTGTGATAGGTAGAAACTCACAGACAGAAGGTACGTGATATATACATATAGAAGGAAAATAGTCGATATGGCTTGGAAGCAAAGATGAGATCATGAAAGTTGAATTTGTCATGAGAATTTAGTAGGGTTTTTTTTCCTGTACAAGGCATGCATGCATGACTCTTCGAGGAAGACAAAGTGGGAGTAGAATTGACAGACTAAAAGGGCACATTTCCTGATTGGCAATTCTTGATGGCCAACCATAAAGGAGACAAGAAATGCTTAGGCTTGTTGTTTGTCGGTTCACTTTAGAAATTAAAAGGGAAAGAATTAGAAAAGTAAAGAACAAGCAACTTCGATCGATTTCTTTGTTGGTTGGTTAATGACTTGATGCTTGACTTGGGAGTTGAGAATTGAGATAGGCTTTCCCAGCCTACACCAGTGTTCTTTAATTTCTGCCATTATATATATATATATATATATATATATATATATATATATATAACTTCCTCAACATGGAGGAGCCTATTCCTTTTTCTTTTTCGTTTTCTTTTTTCTCTTTTCTGTTAGTTGCCCTTACCTTGCAAGGAAACAATACGGAGGAACAATTTTATTAGGAAAGCACTAAATGCTCAATACGAACACAGCAATATGAAAGCTTTCATAATTACTTAACTTTGTGTACATGTCTCACTGCCTGCATCTACTTTATCACAGCTCTTTGCTTTGTTCATATTTTGATCACAAAATCAACTTTTGTGACTAGATATTGATGGCTTAACAACAAGGGGGTAAAGAACACGGCCATATATCGATCCTTGTGCAATTCAGAAAATTTCTCTTCAAAATTGGTTCAAAACATTAATGGCAAGGAAATGTTAATTGCCTCTCCCTTTAACTTTTGTTGTTCTGTTATTTTTTTAAGTAGTTGTTCCGATTCATAAAATTGGGATCCCTTTGCCTTGGAACTATTTCGCCTCGCAAAGACCAGTGCCTTGATCACAAAAACCATCGCGGCCCAGCAATTTCTGAGGTGGAGCGCTTGACAGGGAGAAGAAGGTGTGCCATAAGCATTTCGTCTGCTGTTTCCGCAGCCTAAGCTTGCTCTGTTGCTTACCCCTGTAGTAGGTTTTGTGCCACTTGCATACTTGCAAAGAGCCTATATATATATATGATCAAACACGAGTAATAATCACATGAATAAATTAAGAATGATAGTGTAGAATCTATGGATAATGATAATCAAACACAATGAGAAACTTGAACTATATGCCATTGACCTATTGTTAAAATATGGTGTTGCATTAACTTGAATTGCTACAAGTCATGAATCCTATCAATTTACTCTTGATAATTAGCTTTTCCTCAATCCAAATTGCTGATGAAAGTGATCAAATTTTCTGAAATATTTATAACTTCTAAATTTGGGACTATTATCTGGTGACCTGCTCTCCTGAACCGTCATATGCATCGCAATAATTAAACTCCAAGATTGAATTAGGATACTCCTCTTGATTGCAGTATCATACAGAACAAATTGCAACCACTGGTCTCCTAGAGATCAGAGTTGTTGCATCAGAATAGATAAGTATACCAATCAGATTGGTCAGTTTTCTTCACTTTACAAGACAAACTTCACCAGACTTCAATGAATTTTATCAGAAAAATCAAAGGTATAATCTAGAGAACAAGGACGCCAATATGCCATGGTGTCAGGATTAATTAAGCCAACTGAAAATAGAGCATGTAATAGTTTCTTTACATGAATAAAAAGAGGATCCTAAAGTAATGATTCATAAAGAAAGGAAAAACATTGGCAGGATATGCAGAAAACAGGTGATGGAACCGCAAACAGTAGCCAGCAAGAGGTGCATGTAAGCATTTTTGAGATCAAAATGAAAGCAACTACTAGTTTATAATAGCACCTGTTTCTATGGAAGGTCTATAACAGAATCACTGGAGTCAGCACCTGCAATCTGGGCACCCCCAAGATCACTACGTGTGAGTGCTGATCTTGTTTAACAGAATCCTTTTCTGCTTTTCTTCATCTCTCTCTATTTCTCTTTTCTGTGTAAATCTTACTATCCTAACAGATCTAACAAGCACAGCATTGGTGAGGTTAGCTTCATTGATAACCTGTTGACAAATGCAGAATATGTTTGTCAGTCACTATGATCCTTGTCAATCCCAAGAATTGGAACCACTTTTAATTTATTTTTTTCTATTAGATGATTGAAAGAAATGAATCAAGACATTCCAACTGATTAAACAACATTTCATGCGGTAACATATTTTTCAAGAAAATCTGTATCTAATCCATATAGTAGACACTAGGTTATTTCCCGTGTTACCCATTGTAGCTTAGACCAAACAAAAAAAATTAGAATATAAAATAATAATATTTAGACAGCAGAAAATTTTTCATCATTGTTACTAAATTCAATATAATAATTCAAATTAGCAAAATCCTGATTCAATTCTTTTCATAACCTGAATTTTAAATTAAATTATATAAAAAATATTCTAATATCACATTATCCACTAGGCAAATTCTAAAAAAAAAAAAAAAGTATTATTCATTCTAGTTAACCTACTAAACTTGTGATCCAAGTTATGGGCTCGATTGAGTTGAATTAATTTTTTTTATTTTATTATATAAGGAAAAAAAATATAAAACTACAATCAATGATAAAATTCAATAAAAAATTAACATTAAATAATAAAATTAAAAAAATAATATTAATCATTAAAAAAAAATCAGATAGATCGGTTGCAGGTGCCAGTTAAGGGGCATGATTCAAACCCCAACGACAGGTTGCTGGTTTGTTGTGATGAGAAGGTAGAGATTGAATTAGTAAGAAAGGTTAGACTGGGAGAAACAGAGGTTTTGGATGATGTCAGATTGGTCAACCTATCAAAAACTTCAGATGATGAAACTACTGACTTAATGAAGACAGCCGTGATGACAAAAGCTAAATGTTATCCATGTCGGACACGAATATATGCTATTCGATGCTTCCCGCCAGGTTGTGGAACAGAGGCGGCACAGATTAATACAGAAGTTGCCCGAGAATCTGTTGCTTTGAAAACCAATGGTTTCAGTCACAAGATACCCAGCCTTGAAATGACTCTGTTAAAAAAGAATGGAGAGGCAACTGAGAGTCATGGACACCAAAAGAATGTTGTATGTGCTCGTGACAGGAACATGTTTCAATCAGATATTGAATGCTGGAAGATTAATAGTGAGAAACAGTTTAAGAATGACTTGGACAAATATTCTGATGGGAAACTCTCAGACCAGCATCATTGGATGAATCAACATCTAGAAAGAGTGCCTAGTCATCTGGAACATCCAGCACCTAGGGTGATAGTGCACGCACTGATGGCACCATCGAACTTTACATTGACAAAAAGGACAACAGCATTCACAGCAAAGCTGATAACTGATCTAGCTAAAAGAAAAGTCTAGAAGCAGTGATTTGCTGGTGCAGGATACGATGGATTTCATGCAACTAAGAGAAGGAGGTGTGAAATGAACTGTTTTGCTATAAATCACTAGAACAAGAAGCTTGCTTTCATGCCGCAGGAGTTATGTCACCAGATCATCATATGGTTAATATGAAGTGCTACTGCAACTAGTTTTACCTGTAAAATTTGCCTTATATGCTATTGCGTTCTCCAGGTATGCATCATTGAATACTGAACCACTAAAATCAGATTCTCTCATGTCAGCAGCTGTAAAATTGGCTCTCCTGCATCAGCCATTTAGATTGGCTAAGATAAAAATTAAACTAGAAAATGCAATCACTACGTGCCAAAGAAGCAGAATGCTGTAGTATTAGAACATAATAGTAGGAATAGGTGCAGCAGCATATTTCTTAGTAGAAGAATGAATATGCAGCAGAAAGTGGAGTGTATCACTTGTTTTACGCTGGTCAAATAGTAGTAGTAGAGAGTGGCCAATTCCTCGTAAAATACGAAATTGCCTGGTGGGATTTTTTGCCAATCAGTAAAATTTAATCTTTGCATTGAAAATTATGTTCTCCCTATGGTTTCAATTTACATTTTCTTGGATAGTGGAGGGAGAAATAGCTTGGGATTTTAATAGGCAAAAGGTAAAATACGTCTGTCGCGCATTTTCCCCTGATGACGAGGAACCCCAATCTTTGCATCAACAAACCCCTCCCCAACCCCGTGCAGTAGAACAATTCTTGTACCTAAGTTTACTATATTGTAAAGCTAAAAGACTGTTTTCTTTCCAATTCTAGTGAGATTTATTTTGAAATCAGAGATAATTACCTGAAATTTTCTGTCATATGTACTGCCTTTCTGCACAAGAACAAAACCCGAACTTTAACAACAGTATACACCGTTTGTAACAGGCACAATCATCGTCAAAGAAAAAAAAACGTGAGATCTGCCAAGGAAGACCCTTAACAGAGCAAGGATTCATTTTTATCTTTTAAAGAATGAGAGAAGTCCTGATATCTTTAATTGGCTCGTAATTCAACCACAAAAAACCTTCTATTTAAGCATATTGGATTTTGAAGTATTATCATATGTGCATTTAATAAGCTATGCTGAAAGGCTTAGATAAAGAGGGAGATTTTGAAGATGAAATGGAGATATTAGGAGATTTAATGGATGGTGAAGAGATTGAAGTGAAAGCCATTACAATATTTTCTTCATTTTGCTAGAGAAGTTAAAGATGCAATGGCAATGGAAGAGAGTGTAATGGAGGGAAAAGAAAGGAATGAAGGGGGACTAGAATTGGAATAGAAATAGATTGCTACAGCTATCGGCTTGTTTTTCTATTGGCTAAGTTTGGCACACGTGTTGCTTTTTTATTTGCCTAGTGGGTTGCCACTTGTGTTGCCTTGCTTATCAGAAGAAAACTAATCATTGTGATGGCGAGATGATTTTATGACAATTAAAATAAGCATTTATAAGAAAAACAGAGATTTAATTTCTAAAGAAAAAATTGTATTATTTTTATAACTAAAACTCCTTTTTAGAGGATAAAATATTTTCAGGAATAATTTTTTTTTCATCAATTCCGTAGGATTTAAATATTTCTGAATTATTAGAATATCTAAGACTCAATTCTCCTTTTAAATAAAAATATAATAATTTCTTGTGAATTTGTTGGTCTAAAAAAAAGAAAATATATATATTTTGATATTATTGATTAATTTTTTAATTAAAGAATTATCTCATCTTAATTAAAAGCATAAATACCTTTTGAACAAGAAAGCAAGTTTTGTTTCTATATTACTTTTGAATTTATTTTTCTTGCTACACTCTTTCCTATTTGATTTTGCAAAATCTTCTTCAATATCTTTTTTTTTTGTTTGCTAGAATTTATTCAGGTCTACTTGATTTCTAGATTTTTTTTCTTCATGATTTTGATTCTTTAATGGAATGGATTTTATTTAATTCCATGATATAGAAATAAATCGTTGTTTTTCTTTCTATTTATTTTTTTATTTTCACTAATATTTTTAGTTCCATTAAAATTTTAAAAAAGCAATTGGGTGAAATTTTTTAATTAGATTGTGCTTCTTCGAAATCCGATGGCGTTTTTAATTCCAAGAAATTTTGCAATTTTCCCTAGTTTCCTACCAAATCTGCCATTCAAAAGGGCAGCTTTGATGTTCTTTTTGAAATTGAAGGAGGTTCTTTAGGTTTGGGCCCTTTGAAAAGATCCAGTCATGTCCAGTGGATTCTTACTGAAGAACCAAGAACGCGAGCCCGAGAAAGTCGCATCCTCGGGCATTATTGGATCAAACAGCTAACCCGATATCATTGCAGGAACTTCGACATCCAGTGACAACATTAAATCTTCGAAATAATTGAACAAGGTCTCGAGACTAAGATTTCACTGGGCATGCTTATTGTTTGTTGCATGAACAATACGAAGGCTTTGAGCTTCCAAGCCAGAAGCAGATTTATATGCTAAGACTATTGGAACGAAAGATTTACCCAGAAGCATGCTCATATTCTAAATCCATGATTTCAGGTACTGAGTTGAAGAAATCTTCAAAACCCATATTCACCCGCATCACCTAGATCTCTAATCATCTTAGATTTCGATCCAAAAAATAACATGAAAGCTCCAAATAGATATTTGTGCGAATGACAATTTCATGTCACCAACAACATCTATAGCTTCAAAAGCTAACCCTCTAAGAAAGAAAATCTTAGCTTAAAGGAAATATTATGGGGTTTAAGAGGACTACTGAAATTCTTAGCTACGAAACACTCTCCTGTGGACTCAATAATTCCATATCCTTGAAAGATTTTTGTTTGATTCGGTGATTTGTGTTTAGAAAGAGAGAGAACATGATGCGTGGAAGAGAAATAAATCATCACCAAAGAAAATACAAAAATCAAATATTTTATTTGGTTGGTTTTTCAATCTAATATATGATGCTAAAGGCAATTTTCTCTAATTTTAATTAAGGATAAAAAAAAAATTCAAAGTTCCCTTTTTTTTGTTTATTTTTTTAACAAAAATATTTTTTTTATTAGAAGTATTGGTTTTTAAATAAAATATACTATGAATTGAAAAGCATTTTTTAATAAAAAAATCATTAAAGAAGAACTGTTAATTTTTGCTAGGATGAATACGATAATCAGTATAGAAAATTTTGATAATTTTTGTTAGGATGATGACAAGTACTTTATTCTGTGCCATTTTGGAAAAGACAGAAAAAGGCTAGGCTTCGTATGTTAAAACATTTTGGATCGAGAGCTAATCAAAATTAGATTTTATTAGTTTCTTTACTCACCTGATATCCAGACTATGTTTAAAATCTATTTTTATTCATTTTTGCTGTATTTAAAATATATTTTAATAAAATAAATCCTCCAGTAAAAAATTAAGGCATCCTTTTCAGTTTAAATTTATTTTTTATTCATGTAGTTTTTTACATAAATATTTTATTTTATCGTAACACAATTTTTTAAATAAAAACTTATAATAAAAAGAAGTCACTAACGCCTAGAAATGCCTTTGTAATAATCCTAGCCTTAATTTACTCATATTTCAATTCAATCTTATCTTATTAGAATCATTTAAATTTGAATTTGTTTTTCTCTTCTATTTAAGTAGAATTTTAGGTTATGAAAAATATAGGAAAAACTTATAGAGACTTTCTATTACGTCGTGGAAGGATTTAGACAATCTCGAATATGTTCTTATGAATACCCGAGCAACATGAATATGCTCATAAACTTTTTTTTTTTTCAATTAGGTATTTGTAGTTGATTTTTTTTAATTCAATAAAATCATTATTATTATCACCTTGAATTATCAGATTTAGTACAGGCATAAATAATAATATAAGAAACATATTTAACTACACCAACAAACTCAACAAAGAATTTTAAAAGAAACTTACGTAGCTAATTTCTTTTTTCTTTATTAAGTCATGGGAGGGTTTGACAATCTCGAATATGTTCAAAAACTATCTTTTATCTTTTTTCAATTAGTTTTTTGTAGCTAATTTCTTTTAATTCAATAAAATTGCTATTGTAATTAAAAATTATCAAATTTGTTACAGCCTCCTAATATCGGCAATAAAAACAACATTTATAAATAAGAAAAGACCTTTTAGTAGAGGGAAAATGACGAAACAAAAAATGTTGCACTCTATCATTTAAAAACATTGTGAGAAACAAAAATTCAATGGCGGTTCACACATCCCAAACCATAGAACCCAACCCTAAACTCAAAACACCAAAATCCCACCCCATACGAACTTGCCTCAAACCCAGGCCAACCCCGAACAAACCCACCCTCGAAAACCCACAGTAACATAATAAAATGACCACCCTTTTACTATCCCAATCCAACAAATCACATAGCCCAATCCCAAAATGCAAAAACCAAGATCCCACCCTGTAAGAACCTGCCTCGCACCCAAGCAAACCCTAAAAAAACCCACCTTAAAAAACCTAAAGGAACACAACAAATTGACCACCCTCTTCCCACTCTCCTTCCCTTCTCTCTCGTGAGCGAAAACCCCAAAACAAAAAAAATAACTATTTCTTGAATGCTGAAACCAAAAGATAATTTTGAGATTTTAATTATATTTAATAGTTGTTAAAATATCAAATTGTTCCTTATCCTAAATATAGCTAAAAAACCAGATTGAAAATATAAAAAAATATTTGAGAGTTGGTTTTAAAATTCTTCTTTCAAGAGAATGTAGTCATTTTATTGTATTTTAAAATGAAAAATAATCAAATTGTTTTCAATCAATCTAATAATAACTAAAATAATATTTGTGAAAAGACCAAACTAATTCCATAGCTAGTTCAATAACAAATAGGGGTGAGCAAAAAAACCGATAAACTGATTAAACCGAGAAAACCGAAAAACAATAACCGAAAAAACCGAACAAAAAAAAACCGAATTAACCGATTAAAAAATCATAAAAAATTCCAGTTCGGTTCGGTTTCGGTTTCTAAAGACTGAAACTGATTGAACCGAACCGAACCGGTTTAACCAG
>Ga0325410_1008153_pt1 | contig 11353 bp, 9 predicted proteins | sample PopdelMetagenome_16_FD_206182 | JGI IMG/M metagenome (GOLD analysis project Ga0325410, IMG submission 206182) | Populus deltoides microbial communities from Bellville, Georgia, United States - Xylem-PdIQD-R3 | ecosystem: Host-associated > Plants > Phyllosphere > Stem > Wood/Secondary xylem... | reverse complement strand
ATAGTTTAATGTGTTTGGTTAAGAATGTTTTTGAAATTGAGGTTATAAAATAATTTAAAAAAATATAAATTAATATTGATGGCTTTTAATTTAAATATTGTGGATTTAACTATTGCGGTAACATTATAAAATAAATCATACTTTATATATAAAAAAATTTATTGTTCTATTAAACTATCTACAATTCCATTACGTACAAAATTTATCTGACAAGAACTACAATTTTCATAATTTTTTAGCGTGTAATAAAATTAGATAAAATATTATCATGTATAAAATTCACTCTAAATTAGTTTTTTTAAAAAAATTAACAAAAAAAAAACTTAACACACTAAAAAAAAAAAAAAAATCCACGCAGTGCAAGTGAACAGTGCATGAAAAGTGCACTGTTCACTATTTTTAACATGAACAGTGCACGAAAAGTGCACTGTTCATGAACAGTGCATCATTTTGCACTGTTCATGTTAATTGCACTGTTCATTGAACAGTGCAATTACGTGAACAGTGCAAAAAAAGCATGTAATCCTTGCTTTGTAAATGCTGCGTTTCCAACGCAGAAAACAGGTGGGACCCAGTGAATAGTAAACTGTTTTTCTTTGTAACCAAACGGCTGCAACTGCGTTTTAAAAAAAACGCAGCCGCAGCCGCAGAGCCAAACGGGCTCTATATATTGCAACTCTTGTTTTGGCTGTGGTTCAAAAATTATGTTAGAAATTGCAATAATTTTTGTTTAAAAATATATTAAAAAATATATTTTTATATTAGTATATTAAAATAATCTAAAAATATTATAAATAAATTTAAATACCGTCAAAATAAAGCATATAAAATATTGCCGTTAGCACCTTCTACACACAACTATTGTTATTTTCATTTTATTATTATTATTATTAGGTAACACCACCTTTATTTCTATTATTACCACCGCAAGCTATTAATATTAATGTTATTATCATTATTATTTCTTTATCATAACACATCATTATTATTTCACATTACTTTTATATTATTATACATAATTATTTATAAATATCATAAAATTAAGTTGTTTTAATGTTTCTTGAAAAAAATTGATTTTAAGTGGTGCCACATGGATTTCAATAAATCACACATAATTACTTGTCAAATATCACGATAAATTACCAAAAAAAATTATTATTGTCGTACAAAAAATAAAATAACGGAAAGATGCTAGTCAATAGGTGTAATAATAAATCGCGAAATTCAAGATTGAATAGGACAAATATTTTTATTTGGCATCTTGTATCGTGCGTATCGGAAACTGGTACAATGAGATGCACCTTAAAATTCCCCCTTTTATGTTTTAAAAAAAAGATGGAGGCTGGCACATATATATCATCGGGAACTTTTATTGCACCTATAATAAAGCTAGGGATTAGGGCAGCGAAGCTAATCGATTATACTTAAACACATATTTTTTCTTTTTATTTTTAATTTTTTATGAACAATAACAATAACCACTTATACTTGAATTAAAAATATTTTTTTATAATTAAGATACACGTAAATTAATTTGAATATTTATATTAAATTAAAAAATTATTAAAATTAAAAATACTAACAAACCTCGAAGCCTGAGTCGCTAACTATGTTAGTTGAATTTAAAAGAAGACTATTGCAATCAAGCCCTCTGTCTAGTTTGAATGACTATTCTGTAATGACATGACTAACATTATTGTTAAAATTGTGGAATCAAGAGAACAGATACATCAAGTACTTCTATTATTTCCACAATCATGTAGTAAAAATTATAAAATAAAATTTATTTGAGAGCTTTTAAAATCTTATTAGTTTGATTTAGAATTATTTAAAAATTTATTATATGAAAATCTCATTTTTTATAGCTTTAAATAAATCTTTAAAGCAGTGTTTTAAAACCCGGTCCAGTCCGGCGGGTCGACCCGGAACCCAAGCCTGGAACCGAGCTAGGTTGAAGAAAAAACTAGCTAGGGATTTGCCCTGGCAAAACCCCAAGGGTCGACCTGGAACCCGGACTATCCGGGTAAACCCAGGTGAGACACGACTGTTATATATATATAAAACGACGTCGTTTTTGGCTTAAATACTCAATTTAATTGAATGTCATCATCTCTCTTTGTCTCCGACCCAAAATCTTTGTGGATCTCGATCCTTGCTAGTTGCTTAAACTATTTCTCTCCTAAAAGTTCACAAAAAGAAAGCATATGGCGATGATATTTGTTCAAAATCTGGTCAAAGAAAGAAAATACCCTTCCATCTTTGCTCTTGCTATCTTACTCGTTTCTGCCACTATCTTCTTCTTATACTCAAATAATTTTCAATCTCTCACATTTTTTTTCATAGATCTCCAAAAATCTAACCCCACTACCTTAAAACCTTCTAAAAAAATCCAAATCCAAGGTGTTTGGTCCCTTTTTCTAATGGGTATAAAGTGCCTATTCAGTGGTAGAAAATCAGGACATAGTGAGATTATTTTGATTAATTCTTTTTGGTAAGATTTTGGTTTTAGTTAGTTTTCTTCCTTTTTATTTTAAGTTTTAGTTGTTGGGCAAAATCTGGAAGCTTAATTTTAAGTGAGTTTCCTAAATTTTTTGTATTGTTTTAGGAGTGAGGGATGAGATTTGATTTTTTTTCCTTTAAGGATGTATTATGAGGTTGTTTTTTTTAGTTTCTTCGTTACGAGCACAAGAGAATAATATTTGAGGTCAAACTTAATTGGTTTGGTTTAATGTTAAGTCAATTTCAACCTTCTCAAACTAGAATCGAACCAAAAAAAATTTAAATTGATTTTTCTCTGTTTTTTCTTGGTTTAGTTTTTCAATTAATTCTTTTTCAGTTTATCACTCATTAATTCTCTGAGAGTTTTCTCTTTCGACAGTTTTACGATATTCCAAAGCAACGTTTACACATTGCAATCTCTTATAATTTTGCAATTCAATGCAGGGAACACGTACATACATACGCAAGGTTTATCAAGATACTATTCTTCATGGAGATGACTCCATAAGATTCATTGTAAAATCAATTAATTTTAGAAACATAAACTAATTCTTGATACTGAAGTTCATGTCTTCAAGAGGATCTGTACATTGCTTTTTTATGATGTTGTTTTGTTTTGTCTCGTTGGAGAGAGGGAGATTTTATGTCTGGTATTGGAAAAGAGGAGATGGTTATTATGGTCCATTAATGGCATGTGATGTTTTGTTGATTTAATCAACTTGATTATCATAGGTGGAGTAATAGTGGCCCTTTCAGCAGCCATCCGTTTTTTTTTTTGTTGACCTGGGTTAACCCGGTTCAATCCATCTGACCCATGACCCGATCATTATACCGGGTCAGGTTTAAAAACTATGCTTTAAGACTGAGTTATTATAAATTATAAGTTATTTATTTGTCTGGCCTTCAATGGTAATCAATATAAACCATGTGAAAAATCTCCTAGATCCTTATTTTGGAGAAAAGGATTGTTATATCTAGAGTGCTAGCTTTAATTATGTATTTTTATAGTTTTTTGTCTAACAAACAACTTTTAAAAAATAAAAGGCATAACTTATTATTTATGGAAAAATCTGAAAAACACTATAAATTGGTAAAATATCAATTTGCCCTCTGAGTGATATCTATATATTAATTCATGATAATTTTAAAAATTATCTCTATCAAGATAACATGTAACTTGATCAAAACATAATATTCTCTATATAAGACGACTTAGTGATCTCAAATCTAAAGATCACTTATACTACCATCATGTGAGCCTTTCCATAGATATAAGTGATCTCTCCATACGAAATTATCATACGGTCCAGTTCAATAAACATGTCATATGACAAGTACCTACATATTAGTTCTAGGTATTCCTTATACCTCAGCTTATGAGAACAACTATTCATTTTATAAAGAAAAGAACATTATATTTATTCGTGTTTACGACTCTAATGAATGCCCAACATATAAGAGAGTATTGATTATGAACATTTTAGGAACAATACTTTGACGCAATAGAAATATTATAATTATAATAATTTTATAATTCTTTTTACAAAATATTTTTATATTATTGACTTTATCTCTTTTTTTTATATATATTCATTAATCTACTATATGAATATTAAAGATAACATGTAACTTGCCTTTTTCATGTTAATTTGTCTAAGTGTTTTTGTTGGCTGCCTAACCAACTTCTATATCTATTTATGCAAAAATATCATTGAAAGTGTTTTAAGTGTTTGAGTGTTTAAGTGAAGAAAAAAAAGTAGAAGAGAATTAAACCAACAAATTATTACTACTGTTTTATTTAGAATAAAAGGAATAGATTGCTTATCGTTCATAGCAATCTTTTCAAATATATAGAAACAAAAGAAACTAAAATGCTAACTTATAGCAATATATCTTGCCATGATTTGTTAACAAACTAACAGATTAACAAGCTCCTAGAGATTAGGACAATTATTTATTATTGTAGAAAAATCATAACAGAAAAAACAGAGTCTTTGACAGTAACTTAAAGCAAACTTCAACACTTCTCCTTACTTTAAGAGCTGCAAACTCTTATCATTTGTCTTAGAAACTCAAATCTTCTTACTGGAAGTGCTTTAGTAAACAAATCAACGAATTGATCTTCAGAATTGCAATAAATCAACTTAACATCAACATTTCTCTGTACCTCACGTAAAAAATAAAGTTTAATGTTAAAGTGTTTGGTTTTTCCATAAAACACTGGATTATGAGAGATTTCAATGGCTGCTTGATTGTCAATTGAGATCTCTATTGCTTCTTCTTTCTCCATGTGCAAGTCACATAGAATCTTCTGAAGCCATAACGCTTGATTTACTATTGTAAGGCTGTAATGAACTCTGCCTCTACAGTAAATTGTGCTATAATATCTTGCTTCTTGGATGACCACGAAAATATTATTGATCCTAGATTGAAACGGAATCCAGAAGTGCTTTTCATGTCATCAATGAATCCACCTCAATCACTATTAGAGAAACCATGCAATTTTAACTCTTGATACTTTAAAAATTTAACACCAAAATTGTATGCCTCTTTGATGAATCTCAGAATTCTTTTGGCTGCTCTCATATGTATTTCACGTGGACAATGTATAAAACGAGATAAAAGGCTCGTTGCATTAAATATATCAGGTCTGATTGCTGTTAAATACAACAAACAACCAATCAAGCTTTTGAATTTCTCTTCATCAACTCTAGTAGTTCTATCTTCTTTGCTGAATTTGTCTTTTTGATTCATGGGAGTGGCTGTTGGTTTGCAGTTCTCGACATGAAATTTCTTCAGGATTTCCTTAGCATATTTCTTCTAGCAGATGAATATTTCTTCTTTGCTCTGCACGATTTCCATTTCCAGAAAAAATCTCATGAGACCAAGATTGGTCATTTCAAACACTTGCATCATCTTTTGCTTGAATTCTCCAAGCTGCTGTATATTTCTTCCTGTCACTAAAAGATCATCAATATAGAGTGATATTATGAGAACATCATTGTTAATCTTTTTTACATAGAGAGTTGCTTCAGATAAGCTTTTCTGAAAGCCAGAACTTGTCAAATAGTCATCAATTTTGCCATACCAGGCTCTAAGTGCTTGCTTCAACCCATAAAGAGCCTTTTTTAGCAGATAAACTTTGTCTTCTTTTCTTTAAATCACAAACCCAGTTGATTGTTCAATATAAATTTCTTCTTGTAGAATGCCATTTAAGAAGGCTGATTTAACGTCTAATTGATATACTTTTCGGTTCTTATATGCAGCAACAACAAACAATAATCTGCTGGTATCCATCTTTTCTACAAGAGAAAATGTATCAGAATAATCAATACTATAAATTTGAGTATACCCCTTAACAACCAGCCCAGCTTTATGTATGTTGATGGTGCTATTTGCATTTAGTTTGGTCCTGAATACCCACTTCACATAAATGATATTTTTGTTTGATGGTTTATCAATTAGTTCCCATGTGCAGTTCTTTTCAATCATGGATATCTCCTCCTGCATTGCTTTCTGCCATTCTGGGTTCTGCTGAGCTTCTTCATAGCCTTCTGGTTTGCAAACTACTACACTACTCCTTTGGTAAATGTCTTCAAGAGATCTGGTGCCTTTGATTAGTGAATCATTAATTGATTCATCCTGCAATTGAGGTTTGATTTTATCTTCAAGCAACTCATTTATTTGTGAGTCTCTCTAGTCCCATTGTTCTTCTTTATGGAAATAAACATCCCTGGTAATGGCCATCTTCTGAGTCTGAGGATGATATACTATGTAGGCTTTAGAAACAGTACTATAGCCAACAAAGATACCTAGCATAGCTTTCTTGTCAAGCTTGTCCTTATTGATCTGTGGAACATGAAAAAAACATATACTGCCAAAGATTTTAAGAAAGCTTAGTGAAGGTTTGTAATTATACCAAACTTCAAAATGTGTCTTTTCTTCCAACAATTTTGTTGGAAGTCAGTTTTAAAGAAAAATAGCTGTGTTAGTTGTTTCTACCCAAAACATCTCTGGCAAATTCTTTTCATGTAGCATGCATCTAACCATCTCTATTATATATATGTTTCTTCTCTCACTAACTCCATTATGTTCTAGAGTGTAAGGAGCAATGAGTTGATGTTCAATGCCAGCATCTTCACAGTAGAGATTGAATTATGATGAAGTATATTATTTACCATTGTCTGAATGAATGGTTTGAATTTTGCAGCTGTTTTGATTTTCAACCTTCTTCTCGAATCTCCAAAACATCCCAGCTACTTCTGACTTGTATGTCATAAAGAAAATCCAACACATTTGGGTGAAATCATCAATAAAGAGAATGAAATATCGAACACCTTTTAGTGAATGTGTGCTAAGAGGACCAACAACATTAGTATGAATTAATTGAAGTTTCCGTGTAGACCTCCAAATTGATTTTGAAAATGGTTTCCTGCTTTGCTTACCAAACTGACAAGCATTATAATTTGGTAAATGATCTGTGAATGAAGGCACACCTTTTACAACATCATGTTTTTTTATACTGAGCATCCATTGTTGATGACAGTGTCCCAATCTCTTATGCCATACTTCTATGTCATTTAGCTTTGTTGAAAAAGCTGTGTGCTCCTCCTCAAATGGTAGAAATGAGAAACTTTTGCCTCTCATCTTGGCTTGCAATATTTTTTGTCCAACATCATTAAATATATAACAAGATTTATCTTCGAAAATCACCTTCATACCTTTCTCTATTAATTGCCCAACACTTAACAAATTCTGATCTATATCAGGTACATAGAGAACATCAGAAATTGTTTTTGTACCTGATTTTGTTGTGACGACAATGGTCCCTTTTCCTTTTATTGCTATACAATCACCATTTCCAATTCTAACTTTAGCAACTTCACTAGATTGCAAAGTTCTGAAGAGACTTTTATGAAAAGTCATGTGATTTGTGCAACCACTATCAATTAACCAGTGATCTGAGGAGGTTTGAATTGAAAAACATGTGGCTACAAACATCTGATCTTTATCATCTTGACTAGTGACTTGAGCATCTTCTTTTTTCTAAGGTTTTGTCCTACAGATAATTGCTTCATGTCCAAGTTGGTTATATTTGCTACACCTTGCATCAGGTCTCTTCCAGCACTTGAATGGTGGATGACCCATCTTGTTGCAGTGCTGACATGGTGAAAAATTTCTCTTAAGAAATTTTTCTTTGTTATGAAATTGACTGGTAGTAGTCTTACTGCTGCTTGAAGCTTGATTTTTTTTTCTAAAGAACTTCTTCTTATTAGAATCTGGATACTTGGCTTGTAAAACACCTTCTATAACATGGTCTTGCCTCATAAGTCTTCTTTTCTCCTGAACTTGTAAGGCATTTAAGAGTTCTGCCAATGTAATCTTTGACAAATCTTTTGTATTCTTTAATGTAGTAATTGAAGCTTTATATGTTTCTAGTACTGTAACTAGAATTTTTTCAACAATTCTAGAGTATGTAAATGATGTTCCTAGCAACTTGACTCTGTTAACTATTCCAAGCAACCTATCTGAGTATTCCTTTATGGTCTCAGATTCTTTCATTCTTTGCAGCTCAAACACTCGTATCAAGTTTAGGTTTTGCATTCCACGAATTCTTTCATCTCCTACATATTCTTTCTTTAAATAATCTCAAATGTCTTTTGCTAATTTAAGAGACACGATTCTTGTGAAAATGGTTGTTGAAACAGCAACAAATAGACATACTTTTGCTTTTGATTTCTTGATTTTCCTTTCTTTGTAACTCTTGATCTGGGCCATAGTTGGATTATTCGGTAATGGAGGAACATCATAATCTTTTTCAATTGCTTCCCAAAGATCTAAAGCCTCTAAATAAGTCTCCATTCTCACTGCTTAGAGTTGATAGTTTTCTCCATAAAAAACAGGAGAAGAAATGTGAGAAAAACTTGCTTCAGCCTTCATTACAAGTCCCTTGAGAAAATTGCTCTAATACCAATTGAAAGTGTTTTAAATGTTTGAGTGTTTAAGTGAAGAAAGAAAGTAGAAGAAAATTAAACCAAAAAATTATTACTACTATTTTATTCAAAATGAAAGGAATAGATTGCTTATGATTTATAGCAATCTTGACAAATATATAGAAACAAAAGAAACTGAAATGCTAACTTATAGCAACATATCATGCTATGATCTGTTAACAAACGAACAGATTAACAAGCTCCCAGAGACTAGGGCAATTCTTTATTATTGTAGAAAAAATCATAACAGAAAAAATAGTCTTTGACAGTTTCGACAGTCCTGACAGTATCTACCAATTTAATATTTCCCATTATTAACAACTTCTCCACTCCACTGACCCTTCACCATTCCTGTTGCTGCCATCCATCTCTCTCGCTCTTTCTTTCACTCTGTTACATATGACAACCTGTATAAGGCTTTTTTCTCCAGCTTCTGCGGCTAAAACTTCTCAAGTTGACCATAAAGCTACTCCTCTATTCTCTTCTTTAAACCCTGAAATTACACATTCATGAAAGTCATGCCATAGAATTCAAAGCAGCAAATATGGAAGCTTTCTTGAGCCGATCAAACCTTTATCGAAACCACAATTGTTGGACTTTGATCACCTCTCATAGTTTGTTCCTTATTGATGGTTGCCTCATTTGCAGCTGAAGAAGTGGTCTTCGATGCTGAGAAAATTAAGTCAAGATTATCTCCAATAAGTTAGGAAGTTAGTTACAAATAAAGCTGCTATAGAACAACTTCTTTTCTGTTAAAATCTTGTGATTATATTTTTGAAATTTGTTATTAGAACTCTTGTATAAAAGAGTAATTTAATCAATAAAAAAAATATTTTTAAGTCACAATAACAACTATATATTATTGGTTTTACTCTGTTTTTTTTAGTGTCTATATACTGTCAAAAACAACATTCCTGCTGATCATAAGTCCCGCTGCTTTGATGTGATCATTATTGGGACTTGATCAGCTGGCCGAGCAAGTGTCCCGCAATGGAATTGAGGTATGTTGTGTTGATCCTTCACCTCTTTCTATGTGGCCTAATAACTATGGTGTTTGGGCTGATGAGTTTCAGAGCTTGGGGCTTGTAGATTGTTTGGACAAAACATGGCCTATGACTTGTCATTATATTGATGAGCACAAGACGAGGCATCTAGACCGTCCATTTGACTTGGATAAAATAGTTCTTATGGATTGGAGAGATTCCCATCTGGGAAATGAACCTTATATGCGAGCTAGCAATTCAAGGCAAGCTTCCATCATTTTTGTATGTCATGCCATTTGATTCAAACTTGGTATTTTTAGAGGAGGCTTGCCTGGTTAGTAGGCCGGCATTATCTGACATGGAGGTTAAGAGTAGGATGGTAGCAAGATTAAGGCATTTAGGAATCAAAGTGAAGGATGTTATCGAGGATGAGAAAGCTTCAATTGCGATGGGGGGACCTCTACCAAAAATCCCTCGAAGTGTGATGGCTATTGGTGGGGCTTCAGGGGTAATCCACCCCTCAATTGGGTTCATGGTGGCTAGAACAATGTCTTTATCCCCAGTTGTAGCTGATGTTATTGTAGAGTGTCTTGGCTCAACCAGGGTGATCAGGGGAAGACCACTTTATCGTAGTGTGTGGAATGGCTAGTGGCCTTTAGAGAGGAGGTGTACAAGGGAATTTTATTCTTCTGGGATGGGGACTTTTTTTAAGCTTTGATCTTAATGTAATTCGGAGGTTCTATGATGCTTTCTTCGAGTTGGATCCCTATTACTTTCAAGGGTTCCTCTCCTCAATGTTATCTCCTAGGGAGCTTGCTTCATCTGGCTTATCTTTATTTTGTAACGCCTCAAATCAATGCAGGTTTGACTTTGTTACAAAGTGTCCTGAGCCCATGGTTAGAATGATGAGCAACTTGGCACGTGAAATAATTCGAGGATAGAAAGTTGCACTTGTTTGTTACTGAATAACAATGATTTTGGAATTTATATATCCAAAAGGAAAATGATTCTTGATTTCATTTCCCATCTCTTGCTATGCAAGTCTGTAGAAATATCCTGAAATTCATTTTATCACTTTGTTGGCTATGTCTCAATTTTGGAACCCAAATTTGAATTTCAGTTGTATGGTGCCATTCTTACTACTGAAAAGGACGGACCCCATACATCCTTGCGAGTTTTCCAGCAGCACTTTGTCATAAATGCCTCATAGGAAAAAATATCAGGATTTTGGAAAATAGAGCTCTTATTGCTTACAGGTGAACTACCAAGTTTGATGTTGTTGATGCAAGAATCATCAGATTGCTATTGAGCGTCCAATTTAATGTTTTTAGAAAGTTAAAAACTTTTAAGTGACATGTAATGACGGTGAGCTTTTAACGGTCATGTTTTCCTTTACGTCAACCATTCAAACAATACAGACAGTTAGTTTATGGTAGTCTGCAAACTGGGGATGATCCTTTTCCAGGATGTAATTGCATGGTTTTAATCCAAGAGATGGGGGATGATCAACAAGCTATCAAGTATATCCCAGAGTGATCATAATGTGGATCATAATGACGGTGATGGGGGTGATCCTTTTCCAGGATGTAATTGCATTGTTGCAGGCTAATGTTGGAGTGTTGGTGTTTAATGTGGATAAAATTCTTGATAGATCTCTTGCGTAAAGGACTCATTTGATCATGGTGTTAATTGCGACCATGCAAGTGGACTGTTAGTGTTATTTTCTTGATAGATTTCAGCATTCCTCGCACGTTATTTTCTTGATAGATTTCAGCATTCCTCGCATGTTACGGTTCTGGTTTATAGATGATGTTTATCAGTTAATACGATCTGTCAAACTGTTAGTGTTATTTCCATTAAATCTTAGGGTTTGATCTG
>Ga0325410_1008147_pt1 | contig 11357 bp, 18 predicted proteins | sample PopdelMetagenome_16_FD_206182 | JGI IMG/M metagenome (GOLD analysis project Ga0325410, IMG submission 206182) | Populus deltoides microbial communities from Bellville, Georgia, United States - Xylem-PdIQD-R3 | ecosystem: Host-associated > Plants > Phyllosphere > Stem > Wood/Secondary xylem... | reverse complement strand
AGACAGGAGACAGGAGACACTCGACCTTCTTAATCTTTATAACACCCTTCTTGGGTTTGAGACTGGTGGAGAAAGATTCTTTTGGTGCAAGCAAGTAAATTAATATCTCAATCAATAGGTCAAATCAAGTGGGAGAAAGTTATGACTGCATGAATAAACAGAGAAGAAAGTACAAGCACTCTGAAGGACTTCGCAGTTTTACCTTCCCATATTGGCATACTATATGTTACAGTTAGATCACCACATCAAGAGTTGAAGCACATGGTAACAGATTTTTTAATTTGTTAAATGACCAAGGAGTTTCATAGGTAACAGTCAGGAAAGTAATTTATGGGCAGTGGAAGTTTTCATTCCTTCTGTTAGTTAAGATTTATGCAAGACAAAATTAGTTCTAAGACTTTATTCTTAAAAACCAGATGCCTAGTTTTTACAAACAGGAATAATGCGAAAATCAATTTGTAAATGCATGTGTTTATATGCTCTCATCTCAAGTACCATTTCTGCAATAAAGGATCCAATATATTTACCTGCATTTCCAATTCCAGGTTTTGACTGCATGATTCCCTGCCCATAAATGGTTGAAGGGTCCATAGGCAAAGATCTCTGGGCAGCACCCAGGCTCACTTCAGGTTTGACATCCTGTTGAATGAATCAAGCACTCAATGAAATTGTGAAAGCAAAAAATCAGAACTCAGAGTTGCAGCAAATATAGTTCTTTTTGTTAAAGTAGTTACAGCGGTCTGTTGAGTTCGTGCCTGGATTTGCTGCAGTGCTGCAGTAACATTCCCAGGATTTCCTTGGACCAATTGGCTGTGTCGGCACAAAAGAATCAGCATGCAAATATTGGGTATAAAAACTGTCTAATAACATCTACAAAGAAATTTACCCTGGATGGTTTGTAGTTGATTTGAGGAGGGCCATCCTAGCATCAAGATGCGGTTGGGATGCTTCAGACTCCATTTGGTTGGAATGCTTCATGCGTTCCTCATACATTTTTGCAGCCAGTGCACTGGCATTTGATTGCCCGAGCATTCCTTCAGAACCAATAGAATTTACCGGACCCCCAACGATTGGATTATTAGGACCCCCTCGTTGCAACTGAGCTTGACGCATTAGTTGCAGCTGTTGATGTTCCTTTGTCTTGCTTTGCTGTGCCTACACATCAATGCAACAGTCCAAGTAAAGAACTTCAACAGAAGATGCATAATAGGCAGGCAGGCAGGCAATCAAACCCACCTCTAAATACGCTGCAGCAGTCTCGGAATGTTTCTCATTTGTCCTTGCTATAAAAATATCCCAGAAGACAGACCACCATTCAAAAAGAAACCCCCCAGGAGCATCAATCGCTGCACATTCAAACTAGTAATTATATCTTAAACATTTCAAATCCTTTTGCACCATATTTAGGCAGCTGATTCAGAGCCAAGCCAAAAAAAACCGACTACTGTCACTTCCATTAACTTCTAAAACACCAGCATAATTATGTCAAAAACCTATGCTATAACAAGCTACCTTTCCCCCACGCTTCTTGAAAAGTAAAGTAAAAGTAAGATTCCGGCCCTTACCTACTGGATCGGGGTGAACTTTCCCCTCAGTCATGAATGATTTTGCAGTAGCATGCAATTTCTTCTTCACCAAATAATCATATATGTACACATCAAGCCTATAAAAAATCAGCCAGTTTTAAAAAAATACCATTATCAAAAACTTAATTATTAACAAAAATAAAAGACCATGCAATAAATTACCAAAAATAAAAATTGAAGAAACAAGAGATCCATACATTTTATCTGCTTCCCAATTACTCTGTGCCATGATTTCAGCTCAAAAATCACCAAACAAAACTGCTAAGAACCTAAACTAAAACAAACAAAAACTCTGCCAGTAGTAGCACATAAAATTGATCGATCAAATTCAAATCACAATCCACAGAATTTCGAGATTTATAGAAAATTCATGATTCTAAGAAAATTAAAACTAAATACATAACAACTTACCTTAATTTCGAAAAATTATACGGATCAAAAAAGGATTTATTACTGATCACGGACTCTGTGTAATAGCGATCTCCATTGATCAAGCATTGTCACTGAATACAACAATTATCACGCAAAAAAAAATTCAAAAAATTCAACACAAAAATTCAAATTAAAACCAGAATATTGTTGAAATAATTAATTTAGCGATTACCTTTGATTTTACAACTTATGCGATGAATAAAAAAATAGAAAAGGTAGAAGCATGGGGCTCTGTTATTTTAAAGGTACGAGAAGGAAGTTTTAACAGTGTGAGAGTGCGGACTGGTGAGAGTCTCCTCGAGTCTGGAGAGTCTGAGCAGGATCCGAAGCTGGGGTGTGGAAGATTTGAATCTGGGGTGGGATTATTGGTTCGGTGTACGTGCAGGTTTGAAACTAGAGATGGCCGGATAAATCGGTGACGTGGACGAAAGTAAAAAAGGCGCGTGGACTTTTGCCACGTTGGATACACCCATGAGGACTGGATTAATGGATCATGTTAACGAAAATTTGTTCCACGTATTTGGTCCAATTTATGTTTTAAAAGTAATTTTTTAAAAAATAATTGTTTTTAATTTTTAAAATTAATTATATATATATATTTATATATTTTGATGTACTAATGTCAAAAATAAATTTTAAAAAATATTATTTTAATTTATTTTCAAACAAAAATTATTTTCAAAAACAACTACATTTTAAAAAATAATTGTTGCTACGATTTCAAATAGGCTTTTAAGTGTTTTGAATTGCGTTAATATCTGATTTTATTGTTTAATGTGTTTTAAAAATATATTTTATATAAAGATAATATTAAATTAATTTTTTAATATTTTTTTATAGTTTGGATATGCTAATAAAATAATATATATATGTATATTAATATATTTTTAAATAAAAAAATACTTTTATAAAAGCATATACTACATTTGAGTTTTTTGTTTACATCACTCATTACATCATACCGAAGCACACTTAATTTGCTTACATCACTTATTACATCAGAAAGCGCTGAAACACACTTAATAAGACACCCTTATGATACAAACGACAAGCTAATCTGAATATCAACCGACAATAGGTTCATGATCTAGAGAGAGATTTTGATCTGATAGGTTATCCTGATCTCGAGTAGTTTGGACTTGTAGAGCCAACATATAGTCATCATCGGCAACCATTTCCATCTCATGTGGTTCCAGAAGCGTTGGGATGCTCAAAATTATCTGCTTGAGTTTTTTGTTTTTGTACTGCATTTGCAGGTCATGGAGATGAGCAGAATATTAAGGGTCATACAAATCATAGTTAATTTCTTCATCAGGATCTGTTCCTTTAGGCCAGATTTTATCAGGAATAATGTTGTTCTTTAAGCACACTGTTTTTTGCAAGGTCCTGAGTTCCGAGAGGTTTTCTAAGGGGTGTTCATACAGGGAGTATGGATGAGTTTTGTAGATGGTAGCATGTGGAAAACTCATAACCAGATTGTCTGTTGAAGCTTTGAAAGGCCTGTGGAATATGAAAATAGAGAACAAATGGGCAAAAGCCTGCTTAACAGACTTATTTTGATATGCATTATGATGTACTTCAATCTAGCAAGGTTGTGGATGAGGCCATTTGGATTTTTCATGTTAGAGAAGGGAGATCCATTGTGTGGGGTTGTGGAACCAAGTGAAGAACTTCAAAGTATAGTACCAAGAGTCTGCTGGCCAAGAAGTCCTGAGAATGCTAGAAAGAAAGCAATCAGTAGGAAACTCGATGGCAATATGGTACAGGTAACAGAAATACCATAAGAAGAAGTAGAGTTCTTTGGGGAACAATCTAGAGGGTTTGAAAGTGAAGAGATGAATGAAAGGATATTTAGGGTGGATGCCTAAGCTTTGGAAACAAAGGGAAGACATATCATAGTTAAGAAGAAGGTAGTCTTGGAGGTTAAACAATTTGTCCTTGGCCTGCAGGTCAAGAGTGTGGTTAAGAACCATTTCTTGAGCAAGAGGGGGTAGGTCATCAGTAGGGAAGTCTTGGTCGGGTGGAGGTAGGTTGGAAGAGGAGGCCATAAGAATCAGGGGAAGGAGTAGTGTTTGTGTTTTGGGTGGTCTGGTAAGCATGTCTGGGATCAAGTTCTTGGTGCCTTTTATATGCTCGACGGTGAAGGTATACTTGGAAAACCACTCTGCTAATCTCAGAAGCTGGGGATGAAGAAGCATCTTGCGTTTGAACTGTAACATATTTGAAAAAGAGGAACAGTCCATGACAACTGTAAAGTGATAGGTTGTCAGGTGGAACTCAAATTTTTGAATGCCATACTTTACAGCTAAGATTTCCTTAAAAGTGGAGTGGTAGTGGGTTTCTAACTCCTTGAATGACCCACTTTTGTATCCACATATGTGTCGGTGGCCATTTTTATCCTCGAGGAGGACAACACTTCAGTACTTGTCACTGGCATCGGTTTGGAGTATGCGTTGGCCTGTGGATGGAATGACTAAAGCAAGCAGATTTTGTGTGGCTATTTTTAATTTCTGATAGCCCGAGTCTGCTTTTCTGTCCAAGAGTCCGCATCTTTCTTGAGCATAAGCTGGAGTGGTCTTGTCATTTGTGTAACTCGAGGGATAAAATTTCTGAGATATTGGACAATGCCCAAAAACTGTTGAATTTGCTTTCTTGTGAGGGGGCCGTCCGGAAACTTTTAGAGTTCTTCAGCTATATAAGTGCCAAGTGTATAAGCACCATCTGCAAAGACCATGCCAAGAAATTCGATTTTCTTTTGACAGATGAGCATCTTGCTTTCAGAAAGCATAATGCCACAGTGGTGAACAATCTCTGTAAATTGCTTTAACAAAGTAACATACGAGTCCTTATCTTTGGAGAAAAGTAACATATCATCAATGTAGATTAAAACTGATTAAAGCATAGGTTCAAATACTTTAATCATAGCTTTTTGAAATAATGAGGGTGCCACTTTGAGACTAAAATGCATGACTCTCCATTGATAATGATGATCGGGTATGCAAAAACCTGTTTTATATTGGTCTTCAGGATGAATACTCAGTTCCCAAAAACCTGCCTTGAGATCAAACTTGGAGAAAACTTTGGCATTGTGAAGGTATGAGAATAAGGTCATTGTATTGGGTAAAAGGAACTTATCATCTTGGAGGAAATGATTCAAGGGCTGGTAATTGATGACCAGCCTGAGTTTGCCTCGTTTTTGTTCAGACCTTTTATTAACATAAAAGGCTTCACAGGACCATTGAGAGTCTGTAGGTTCAATTAAACTTTGGGCCTGTAACTGGGCACATTCCTCTTAAGCTAGTATCTTGTGCTCAGGATTCATTCCTGAATGACTAGCTTTTGTGGGATTGATGTCTTCATTAAGCTTGAAAGGAAGTTTAATAAAAAAACTGTGGATTTTGAGATAATGAATGAGGACATTTAACAAGAAAGACTTGATGAGAGTTTGAACATGATGTTAGATAATTTGGGCTTTGAGGAGGGCAATGTTCTATGTGGAAGAGGGCTGGATTTCATAGAGTGAAGGGTAATGGTGTATGGAAGGAAATGACATTTATACTGAATACCACGAGGAAGGATTCTGAACTTGGATTTGAAGTAAACATCAAACCCAATGACTAAGTCTTTGCCAGGTAAAAGAGAACCAAGGACATGGGTTTTGATAGAACATTGGGGCAGGATTTGTATGGTAATAGGCTTTTTAGTTTTGAATTGGGTGCAGAAGACTTGATTATCGGCAGCTCGAAAGTATTCTTTATAGGTGACTCAACAATAAGGGGGAAGAACTTTTGGGTTAAGAATGGTTCTATGGGCTCCTGTGTCAAATAAGGTTATGGCTTTGATGGGCTTAGCATATTTGGATGTAAGAATGGTAACAAGGGCTAAGGGTATTGGATGTGAAGGAGAAATGGTAGGTTGGGCTTGGTAAAGTTCATAGATCTCATCATCACAACTTTCATCTGCTACAGCAGCTATGGTATCAAGAGTGATTTCATCCGTGAGTGAGAATAAGGACTTCATCATCATCAGGATTGAACTTTGTAGTTTGGCTAGAAAATCAATTAACTTCAACGACTGGGCCTTCTTTTGGGGACAGGCTTTTGTAAAGTGACCTTTGCGCTTGTAGATGAAGCATTTGTTAAAGCTAGGAGTGAAGTGCTTGGGGCATCTAGTGTGGCGACGTCTTAAGAACTTCCATTTCTTCTGGCGACCATTGAAAGAAGATCGGTGGATTTTCTTAAAATGCTTCTTCTTTTTCATGGAACAATTGCAATCAGTATTGTCTGAGCATTTAATCAACAAATCTGATCGTTTGCAAGCACTAAGCATATTTTAGTCAGGCTGTAATATCTTGATAAAATATTTGTGTTGATCACACATTTTGTTGAGTGCTTCCAACACCTGATGAAAGATGGTGCCAAGAGATTGGTTGTCAATAACTTCTTTTCTAGTTTTGAATAATCTAAAAGTCTCATCAGCCAGATCTCTAGGTATGGATGCCAAAAAGGCATGTTTGAGGCTTGGATCATCAGGACCAGAGAGAATATGGTATCGTCTGCACATGTCTTTAAAATGCCTTTCAAGATCAAATCGCAAATAGGAACAACACTTCATTTTGAAGTACTCATACCGTGATATTTCTTTATCATTTAAAGCTTCGCCAAGGAATTCATAATGAAGCCAGCCCAAAGCTTCAGAAAGAGACGCACTGTTCACAAATTGCATTTGCATATAGCCACCTAAGGCATGGAACCAGTCCCATAAAGTGCTAGAGAACTTTGCAGAGAACTGCTGTAATGCATCCCTGAGGGTTGCGCCGTCCTTGAGTATATAGCTAGTTAGCCATGAATGAAATTCAAGGATTTTGTCTCGTCATTTTACTCGTGGGATATCATCTAGAGTAAAATAACCACCGGTACCTGGAGAATGGGTATGGGGATAATAATGGCGAGGATTGATATTTACCTCATCATCACTGCTAATTGGTCCATCCACACTAACTCTTGTGGTAGAGGTCGGAGGAGGCTCTTGCCGAGTCCGTGATGATTGAGGATCTGATGTCTGTGCTGGAGGAGGATCAGTCATCAGTAATGGTGGCATAGAACAAGTGTTAGAAGAATCTTCTTCAGTAAAGGAGTCTTCAGAAGTTACCAGAGTTTCATCATCAGGAGTCTCTTCTTCAGAGGTATTGGTAAGAGGTTCATGGGTAAGGATTTTAGGAATAGTCTGTTGGGAATAAGTGGTAAGAAAAGACTGGATAGGGTTAGAAGGGTGGTTTGACTGGATCATAAGTTGATAAGGGTCCTAGAGTCCTGGAATGGATCATCGGTGTCATGCTTTTTAGATTCAAAAGAATCGGAGGATGAAGAGATGATAGGGGCTGGTGATCTAGGTTTTTTGGAAGTGGTTGGTATGGTGGTTTTCCCTTTATCTCTTTTAGAGAGAGGTTTGAAAAGTTTTCATTGTCTGGGTTTCCGAATAGTTAAGGTGTGGTAGGTGGAGGTTGGGGGTTGTAGGAAGGGGAATGTTTAGCCCAATAAGGGTCTGGATAATAAGAAGTCATTCTAGTCCGTGGAGGTTCAGGAAATGGTAAAGGTTTAGATTTGGATTTGGCTAATTCAGCCTGAAGAGACTTGAGTTGTATTTTGAGAGACTAAATCTCATGTTCCTTCTGAGGGTCGACATGTCTGCCAGTAGAAGCTTGAAGGATTAAATACTCATGGATGGTGGAGATCCTTTGTTGAATTTCAACATATAGTTGTTCGAGATGAAGAATTCGAGAATCAACAGAGATAGTCATCTTTTTCAGATTAGTCTGAACCAAGTCAACCTTAGATTCTATTATATGAAGAATAGAATTTTGAGTAATGGCATTTTGACTTTGCCAATTGAGAACTGCTTCCGCTTGAGTGACTTGTTTAGGGCGGCCATCTGCATTTACGCCTTGAGGGTTGTGAACTTGGGGAAAAGTATGAACCCTATCTTTTACCTGTTCTTGTAAAGCAGGGAAATCATCATCATAAGGTCTTGTAAGTTGATACATGGAGATTGTAGGGACGTGTTCTGGAGAGGCCCAAGAGGGAGGAGTATATTTCACAAGATAGTCAAATTTTCCAAAAGGTTGTCCCAAAGTGTCAACTGTTCTGTCTCCTTGATTGTATCTGGCTTTCAGCTTCTTACCGAAAGATTTTCTTTTTTGCTTAGGGGAGTCATCTTCCATATCTGAACTACAGCAATCGTCACAATTGCAAGTGTCCCAAAAAACATGATTATCCTAAGCAAAAGAATAGACGGGGAGACCATCGTTAGAGAAGGACTCTACAGGTGCTGGTAGAGGATCGTTAACTAGTTGCACCATCGAGATGAAGGAGGAAAAGATTCCTGGTGGAGAAGTAAAAGATTCTCCTTTTTTAAAGATGATTTCAACAGTACCATCGGCCTGTTTGGTGAACTTGGGTTCTGTGGATTGGATTGGGACAGAGCTTTGATGCAGCTTTTCATAATTGGTAATCCAAGAAGAGGGGAGTAGCTTTTGTAAGTCCTTTTTCAGGATTTGACACGGGACATGAGTAAAGGTGGCTCTTTGATTGGTATCAACAGTAATAAGCAAAGCATCATTGGTTACAGGGAGTACTAAATCAAAGGCATGATTTTGGACCCGGTAAGCCATTTGATAATGAAGAGTGGCTTGATAGGTGTCCAAAACTTGATCAGCACCAGTGATCTGTAGTTGGATTTTCAAAAAGTGATGAAATTAAGGATCATCCAAAGCCATATTGAAGTTGGGATAGAAAGTGACAGCTACTATGCCACAATTGAGCGTGGTTTCTAGAGATCCAATGCATGCATGTTGATACTCTAGATATCTAGTATCTAAAAGAGTTAATCTTGCTTCAACAGGTAAACCTTTTCGGCCATGATAAGACAAGGCTAATCGGATGTCACCAAAATGAATATAGGTATATCCTTGGAAAATCCATTGGCCAGGAAATTCGGATGGAATTTCAAGAGTAACAAATTGTTCTCGAGAAGGAGCAAGAATTTTATGTTGGTCAAAAGAGGAGGCTTGAACATATTCTTTGGCCACACGAGAAGGTTGTTTGATGAGAGTTTTAATACTGCGGATAACAGAAGGAGATTTTTTGGCAAAAGCATGGTAAAGATTGACAAGAGGAAGGTCTGTTTCAGAGATTTTTTGGGTATCATCTAAAAGGCTAACCTCATAGAGATAGTCAAGTTTGGTAGATGTAGATTGGCGAATGGAAGGGGAAGGGGGAAGATGGAAGGAGGAAAAAGAAGTTAGAAAGGAAGAGGGAGAAGGGGAAGATAAAGAAGAAGAGGTCATGGTCACTCCCAAACCAGGGCTCTGATCCTACAGTTTTTAATACATTTTACTATCAGTTAATAATTTTTTTCTTTATTTTTTTTGGTCTAAACCTTAGGATTAGTTCATAAAAAAAATAATTAATTTTTTTAATACACCGAATCTCACATCTTTAAAATAAAGAATACGTAAATTGATTAGAATATATAGTCTTCTTGTCAAACAAAAAAAAAAGTATTAATATTCCCTTTCTTAATAAGAGATTTGAAGTTTTATCTTTTTTATAACCAAAAAGAAACTAATAATTTATTTATTAATATTCTTCTATTTTATCTATTATTGTTATAGTAAAATGGAAAATAAGTTTCAATACCGATTTTAATTCTATAATGCTATGTGTGGATTGATGGAGAGGTATAGACACCAATAATGGACTGTCAAATTAATGACATTCAGGAACTTAAAAAACTCAAGGACTTGAGCATAATAATGGTCCAAAATTTAATGTTTCTAAAGGTAAAATATGTCATAGAGACACTTTGAAGATCAAAACTATCTAATTAAATTTGACTGTCAATTTTTAATAACATTATAGAGACATTCGTTGGCTGAAACTGATATCACATCATTAGTATAGTTGATTTAACTTTTATATTGATTTCTCAATCTAGAATTTATTTTTTTTTATTAATGTGAGTGTTCGGGTTAGCTTGCACATATCTTGAATAATCCCGTAGGTCCTGAAATTAACGACCATGTAAGCCTCTAATAGCCATCATATTAGCAACCACAGAACTCGAACCTGAAATCATAGGAAAAGTAAATCCCTTAATCCTAATCTTTTATTACTGGGCCATTTACTAGATGGTTTCGATAAAAGATTTTTGTTAGAAGAATATTTGAAATGGATGAAAGTCCTTAATTGAGAATTTTGAAAATTTTTATGATAAAATTGATATAAAAAAATAGTTTATATTCAAAGCTATGACTATCTATATAATTAAAAGAGTATTTTTCTTCCAGGTTTGCCCGGTTGAAAAATAAAGTAATTACTCTTTAGATTCGGTAACTACAAGAATTTTACCATTTTTTTAGCTGATAGTTATCGTCTGTCCTTAATTCGGAGAATAGACTACACATACACACATTAATAAACAAGTTATCTACACGTACGTACACACATTGATGATCCATGGGATGATTGATACGCGATATATTGCAGATGGAGTCAAAAACAAATTTAACATAAAAAAATATTTAAAAGTTGCTCAAATTTTTAATAATATGTCTGTGGGGAAGCTAGAAAATAGATTATTGGCAGCAATATCTGGAGTTTTGCTCGTAAAACACTGAGCAATCAAATTAAGCCATTGCTTCTTCACTAGCTTCCTCAGCACCTCTGAACTAACGTACTAGCAATGTCGATTCACTGTCATTGTTGCTATTTGTTCACTGCAACAATTACTGCTTAAGTTTCTCTTGACAAGTTGATTCGAGAAAATAGAATTTAAAATTTAATTCGGATTAGTTTCTTAATTGTTAATTCAATTCAAATTCTATTAAATTAATTAATCAAATAACGTAACAATACAGATCTTTTTCTGACTGCTAAAAAAAAAGATCTTTTTTCTAAGTCATTAATTCCCTGGTCAAGTGTTGCAGCTACGTTGAAAATTGCAGCTCAGGTATATCTAATTCAAAATAACCATCCTCGTGTTCGAGTCAGCTCATGGCGCGGTATTGAGTGACTTGTGGAGGTATGTTTAAGAACGCTGTGGAAAAATAAATGTCAGTAACTTTGTACTCAGTCAATGCATTTAATAATTTGCCTCGACCGAGTTACATGGCAAGAACAGGATATCTTTTCCAGCTCCCAAATTCTCAATTCCCAAATCATCTAATGTTATCCTCTCTAATCATATTATGAAAATTAATCCCTTGAATCAGTCCACTTAATTAGTCGGCATATCTTTGAAATAAGTCAAAATTACACCAGAATTGATTGAGTATACACC